>FTFB01005465.1_pt1 | contig 13166 bp, 11 predicted proteins | sample 1658331 | NCBI WGS metagenome assembly FTFB01 (sample SAMEA3914816, study PRJEB12502) | metagenome | biome: forest; material: soil | place: USA | collected 2011-09-16 | depth 0.3 m | reverse complement strand
CGCGAAGTCATGGAGCTCTTCACGATGGGCGTCGGCAACTACACCGAAAAGGACGTCCGCGAGTGCGCGCGCGCGTTCACCGGTTGGTATTTCGACGACCTGTCGTTCCACGTCGACGCCGACAAACACGACGCCGCCACGAAACAGTTCCTCGGCCGCACCGGCAACTTCGACGGCGCGGACGTCATCAAGATCATCTTCGAGCAACCGGTGACGGCGGAATATCTGGCCGGCAAGCTCTATCGCTTCCTGGTACGCGACGAGCTGTCGCCGGCTCTGCGCAAATCACTGGGCGCCGTGCTGCGAAGCGCGGACTACGAGCTGAAGCCGCTGCTGGCCGCCATCTTCACGTCGAAGGATTTCTACAGCGCCGCGAGCTACGGGGGCCACATCAAAGGCCCCGTTGAACACATCGTCGCAATGCAGAAGCATCTCGGCGCAACGTCGATGCCCGGCGTGCCGGATTTCAACCAGGCCACGATCGCCATGGGGCAGCACCTGTTGAATCCGCCTTCGGTCGCCGGCTGGGCGGGCGGCAAGGCGTGGATCACGCCCGGCCTCCTGATCGCGCGCGGCAACGTGGCGCGCGACGTGCTGATTCCCGACATGACCGGCTTCCGTGACTGGAACTTCACGGCCGGCACCGACGACGTACTCGGGCAACGCTTACGCGACGGTTACGACATCGGCGCCGCCACGGCGGTCAGCGACCCCGCCAAGATGAGCACGTTCGATCGCGTGGCGCTCGAGCGCGACGAACGTTTCAACACGCGGATCTCCGGGTACACCGGGTGGGAACAGGCTGCGCGCAAGCTGATACCGACGCCGCGCGATGCCGCGCGGTTCGATCTGTCGGCGCTCGTGCGCGGCACGGGCGCGACGACGGCGGCCGCGGCGGTCGACTATCTCGCGGCTCGTATGCTGCGCGTGCCGCTGGCGCCTGCGACGCGGGACGCGTTCGTCGCTTTCCTCGGCAAGGAGCTCGGCACGGACAGCCTCGACCGCGCCCAAAGCTACATGGAAGACGCCCTGCGCATGACGACCCACCTCATCATGAGCACGCCGGAGTATCAGCTCGTCTAGCCGCGCCTGCGCAGGCTTTCAGCAGCGACGGCGCGGCGTCACATCTGCCGAAACAGGTGCAGGTACGTGCGGCTCACGGGCAAGACGTCGGCGCGCTTCTTCAAGTGAATCTCGGCGGTCTCGTTCTCAGCGCGCGTCAGGTGTGCCACGGCGCGCAGGTTCACGACGACGGAGCGATGCACCTGCACGAACTGGGCGGCATCGAGCTGCGCAGCCAGCTCCTTGAGCGGTGTGCGGATCACGGCCTCGCGGGCCTTGCCCGAGTCGTCGTGCCAAGCGACCACCGTGTACTTCGCGTCGGCGCGCAGGAAGTCGACGGCCTCGACCGGAATCAGGTGCGTCGTCTGCCCGTGCGCGGCGCGGATGAAGCGCAGCGACTCCCCCGCGCCGGCGTGCCGGAGTTGAGCGGCCAGCTGCTCGAGCAACGCGTCCGTGGTCACGGCTGTTTGCGCGGTGCGCAAGCGCTCTTTGAGCCTCGCAACCGTTTCGCCGAGGCGCTCGGCTTCGACGGGCTTCACGAGGTAGTCGAGCACGCCCGCCGCGAAGGCCTGTACGGCGTACTGATCGTAAGCCGTGACGAACACCACATGGGCGCGTCGGCCGATGTGGCGCGCGGCGTCGACCCCGGTGGCGCCGGGCATCTGCACATCGAGGAAACACACGTCGGGGTGCAGCGCCTCGAACTCATCGATCGCTTCGCGGCCATTGCGTGCCTGCGCCACGATCGCGAGCTCGGGCCAGGTGGTTGCGAGCAGCCGCGCGAGCTCCGCGCGCAGCAGCGGCTCGTCGTCGGCGATCAACGCGGTCGGCATTTACGGGCTCATCCAGGGCGCGCGCGGACAGGAAAGTCCAGCGTCGCGCGGACGCCGCTCGGCTCGAGTGCCTCGAGCTCCACGCTCGCGTCGTCGCCAAACGCGAGCCGGAGGCGCTCACGCAGCGCCGCGAGCCCGGAGCCGAGCCCGCGATCACTCGGCCGCAATCCGACGCCGGTATCGGTCACCGTCACGCGGCAGCGCCCGTCGCGCACGATCGCTTCGATATCGATGCGCCCGCCTTCCTCGCTCGGATCGATGCCATGCCGCACGGCATTCTCGACGAGCGTGAGCAGCGCCGTCGACGGACACTCGACACCGCGCGCCGCGGCGTCGATCTGCAGCGCGTACTCGAGGCGATCCGGCATGCGCATGTGCATGACGTCGAGATACGCTCGCGCCAGCTCAGCCTCGTCGCCGACGGTCGTCGTCGATTCCTGTAGTCGCGGCACCGCCGCGCGCAGATACGCGACGAGACTCTTCAACACGCTCGACGCACGCGGCGATCCCGTGTCGACGAGCGCCTGCACGTTTGCCAGCGTGTTGAACAGGAAATGCGGCTTGACCTGTGCCTGGAGTAACCGCAACCGCGCGTCGGCCGCCTGCCGCTCGAGCTGCCCGCGCTCGCGATCGAACGCCTGCGCCTGGTTTCGCACGACGACGTCGCGTTGGCGCACCATCGCGCCGAACGCGATCCATGGCCCGAACAACAACCCTTCGACCACCAGCGCGATCAGCGCCGTCGTTTGTGGCTGCGCGTGCGCGCTGTGCACGTCGACGGTCATCGAGACCAGATGTGCGAGCAATACGCCCGCCGGCACGGCCAACACGACGCCGATGAGCTGGAGCACCCAGCGCGGTAACCAACTCGGTGGCTTGACCGGAGCGTGCTCGAGCACTCCGAACGCCAGCAGTGCGACGAGCCCAACGACCACCGCGTGACCGACCGTGACCTGAATCGACGGGGCGGTCGCGGGGAGACTGTTCAATGCGCCGAACACGGCGGACACCCCGACCGCGAGCGCCAGGCGTCGCCACGCGAACGCCAACACCCAGCGATGGGGCCGTACCGCTGCGGCTGTCGAAACCATGGCGCAACTATAGAGGCTTATCGCGCCGCATGCTGCGGATCGGGTGGGAGTCGAGGGCCGTCAGCCGCCGGTCGTCCGCCAGCGGCGCGCTTCGACACCCGACATCCGTCGTTCGTCGCACGCGCGTTGGCGCGTACCGCGATTCCGGCGAGAGTCGCGCCACACCCAAGTGGCGAGGATCACCATGAAGCTGCGTTACAAGGTCGCGATCTCGTGCGCGTCGCTCGTTGCGGCCGCCGCCGCGAGCGGCCTCGCCGCGTTGCGTTACGAAGCACCCTGCACCACCGCGCCGCCGGTGCCGGCGGGCACTCCGGTCATGAAAGCGGTCGTGCATCGCTGCTACGGGTCGCCCGACGTGATCGCGATCGAAAACGTCCCGAAGCCTGTTCCTGCGGACGGCGAGGTCCTCGTCAAAGTTCGCGCGGTTTCGGTCAACCCCCTCGAATGGCACGGACTGCGCGGCGAGCCGTATGTGATGCGGATGACCTCTGGCATCGGCCGACCGAACAACGTACGCATGGGTGTCGACTTCGCTGGCACGGTGGAATCCGTCGGCAAGGACGTCACGCGTTTTCGAGTCGGCGACGACGTATTCGGCGCGAGCGCCCGCAACGCGGCATTCGCCGAATACCTGAGAATCTTCGCCGAAGGCGGCGTCATTGCGCCGAAACCGAGCAACGTGAGCTTCGAGCAGGCGGCCGCGGTGCCGATCGCGGCGTTCACTGCGCTACAGGCGTTGCGCGATCACGGCCGACTTCGGTCCGGCCAGAAGGTTTTGATCAACGGTGCGGGGGGCGGCGTCGGGACGTTCGCTGTGCAGATCGCGAAAGCGTTCGGCGCCGAGGTCACCGGCGTGTGCAGCACCGCCAGCGCCGAGCTGGTAACGCGCCTCGGGGCCGATCACGTGATCGACTACTCGCGCGCCGACTTCATGCAGCAGGACGAACGCTACGACGTGATCGTCGATATGGTCGGGGGCCACTCGCCCGCGGACTATCGCCGCGTGTTGACGCTCGCCGGTTCGCTCGTCGTCGTCAGCACGGTCGACAAGGGCCGTTGGCTCGGGCCTTTGAGCGGCATGCTCGGCGCGATCGTATACGCGCCTTTCATGGATCAGCACGTCGCCACGTTCATCGCGAAGCCGAATGTGGCGGATCTCGTGTTCCTGAGCGATCTCATGAGAACGGGCAAAGTCATACCCGCGATCGATCGGCACTACGCGTTCGACGACACCGCTGACGCGATTCGCTACCTCGAGCAGGGTCACGCGCACGGCAAGGTCGTCGTGACCTTTGCCGCCGTCGGCCCGTGACGCGAGGCGCCCAATGCTCAACACGCTACACGATGTTTCGAACACGAAAGTGGCCGGCCGCTACGCCGGGCTCGCCTATCTGGTCATTATTCTGTTCTCCGTCGCCGGGTATACGACCATGAGTAGGATGCTCGCCGGTGATGCTCGAACGGTGCTCGGCCACCTCGTGGCCAACCACGCACTCTTCAGCGCAGCTTTCGTGGCCATGGCGATTGGATTTGCTGCGTGGGTTGTTCTCGGCGTCCTGCTTTACAGGCTCATGAGCTCGTGCGGGCGGCTCGCCGGGGTTCTGATGGTGGTGTTCACCGTGGCCGGTGTGGCGATGAATTTCGTCGCCCTGTCGCAGTTGCTACCGCTCTTGAGCCCCGAAGGTCCGCGCATGGATGCAGCAGTGCTCACGCCCATCCTGCGAAGCTACGAACGTCTACTTCTGCTTGCGCAAGTATTTTCCGGTCTCTGGCTATTCCCCTTCGGCTGGCTCGTTGTCCGTTCGGGTATTGCGCCGCGGTTCTTGGGCGTCTGTCTGATCGTCGCCGGCTTCTTTTACTTGTTGGTGTTCGGAACGGCTTTCGAGCCGGGCCTCGATCAAACGACGACTTACCGGATCTTCAGCGCAGCGACGGGCATCGCCGTGTTTGCAGGCGAGTTCGGAACGTGCTCCTGGTTGCTGGTCAAAGGCGCACGCACGCCAAACCGGGCGCGCGCGGCGTAGCGCGTCCTTCACGGATGCGAGGAAAGAGTCGCGACCCGGTTCGAGCCCTGTCGCTCAGCGACCCTTCGTGGTGTCGACCTGGAAAATCGGCAGATCCCAGTGATTCGTCGTGAGTTCCCAGCGACGCAGCTCCTCGCGCTTGCGCGTGGCGCTGTCGGGGAATAGCTCGCGCGCGATTTCTTCCTCGTGCGAACCCGATTCCTGGTCGCGATACGTGATCTCGATGCGGTAGTCCCACCGCGCGGCCTCGTCCGTATGGAACTGCGGATGGTAGACGCGGTAGTCGAGGATGTACCCCATCGCCTTGGCGCGATCGAGGATCGGGATCTGGTACTTGCGGAACAGGTCCCACCACTCGTCGATGAAACCGTACTTCACGCGATACACCCACTCGACTTCGTAGCCTTTGACGCCGGGCTTCGGCGGTTGCGCCGTCGCCGCGCCCGTCATCACCGCCAGAGCGGCAACGAGCCCGTATACGATCACTTTTAGTCGAGTCATCGGCGTGCACCCCGCGATGGATCCAAAGTCGGCCAACTTGAGCACAGCGTCCGCTCTGCCGCAAGCGGGCGCGGCTGCTCAGCGCAGCCGCGCCAGGAAGTACGCGTCGACGAACGCGCCATCGCGAAACGCGTAGCGGCGCAATAGGCCCTCGATCTCGAAGCCGAACTTCTTGTAGAGCTTCAGCGCGCGGTCGTTATCGGCGAACACGGTGAGCTCGAGCCGCCGCAGATTCAACCAGCGGTCCGCGAGATCGACGGCCGCGCGCACGAGCGCCGTGCCGATGCCGCGGCCCTGCCAATGATCGTGCACGGCGAGGCCGATCTCGCCGACGTGCGCGCGACGCGGCGAGTGCTCGGGCACGTGTAGCCCGAGGCCGCCGACCAGGGTGTCGCGCACGCACGCTACGAGCCCGTAGTGATTACCCGTGCGCTGCTCGAGCCGCTGCCGCCACGCCTGAGCCGACGGATACGGCAACTGCAGCGTGCCGTAAACGGCCAACGGCTGCTCGTGGATGCGCTGCAGTCCGCGAAAGTCTTCGGGCTCGGCGCGCCGGATGACGATGGTCTCGATGTTTTGCTCGCTCATAAACGAAAAACCCCGGTGAAGCGACTGCCTGACCAGGGTTTTCGGTGCAGAGCAGTCGCGGTTGCTGACGACTGCCCTCTTGCTACGCGCACGATCAGGCAGTCCACCGCCAGTGGCGATATACGAGTTGCATGTTCGTGGCGCGTTTATTCATCACGGCGCGCATCCTAACGCCACGCAATGAGCCGTGCAACCTGTCTGCTCGTAGCGACGGGGTCACACATGGCGCGTGCCGCGCAGGCGCTTCGGCCAGATGCCGGACTTGCCCGGCGACAGGATGCCGTTCGGATCGACGGCGTCCTTCAGCGTCTCGTGGAAGCGGCGCATGACGTGGTTGTTGAAGGAATACGCATCCGCGACCTTGTCCATGAACGCCACGTGCGTGCGGTACTCGGCCCAGCCGTTCGCGGCCGAAACTTCCACGAGCTTGTCGAAGATGCGCCGACCGTCCTGGTTCTTGGCTACGTCGTGCGACAGCGGAATGCCGAACAGCAGCACGAGGGCGCGCGGATTGTACGACCAGGGTAGCGCGGCGAACTGATTGCCCACGGGCAGCTTCATGTCCGCGTACAGCTGGCCGTAGACCTTCTGCGCTTTGAACACGGCTTCACCGGTCATCGGAATGATCGGCGAGAAGCCGAGGTGCCCGCCGCCCTGCAACAGGCCGAATACACCGAGGCTCGGCGTGCCGAGCGCGACGGTGAGCGTCGGATCGTTTTGATCGACTTCGGTCGGGAAGCGATAGCTGCGGCCCTCCTTGAACGTGGCACCGCGAATCGTGCCGAATCTGTCCTTCACGGTCTCCCACTGCGCGTCGATGACCTTCGGTGGTCCCCAGAAGCGGAACTCGGCGCTCCAGTACGGCAGGTTGCGTTCCGTGGCCATGCGATCGAGCTCGGCGATGGATGGACCGCCCGGCATCTCGAAGAACGACCCGCCCTGCGACGCGTGATAGTTCAAGAGCGGGCTCTCGAGCAACATCGTGCCGCGCAGGACGTCCGAGTTCAGGAGGTACGCGTAGTGCTCCATGAACGGTACCAGGTCGTCGTGCCTCGCCACGTTCACGCGGCCGTCGCGGTACGCTTGCGGCGCCGGCATCAGCCAGATGCCCATACGCGTCACGATGCCGAAGTTCGACTGCGAGAACAGGCCGTCGACGAGCGGCCCGAATCCGTATTTGTACTGGTGCCACACTTCACTGTTCGGCAGGCCGCCCATGCCGGTGCGCAGCACCTCGCCGCTCGGCAGCACGACTTCCATGCCGCACACGGCGTTCCAGTGATCGCGCATCGGCGTGCGCCCGCCGCCGCGTTCCAGCGAATTGCCCACGGGGCTGCCCCAGCCGGGGTCCGCGGGATCGATCCACACGTTGAGCTTGTGCTCCTGGATGTAACGATACAGATCGAAGTAGCTGACGCCGGGCTCGACGACGGCATAGTGGGTCTTGTCGTTGACCTCGATGACGCGGTTCATGCGTTTGAGATCCACGATCACGCTGCCCGAATAGGCCGGCGACGAGCCGCCGTAGCCGAGATTGCGGCCGGTCGAGATCGTCCACAGCGGCAGCTTGTACTTGTTCGCGATGCGCACGATGGCCTGGACCTGCTCGGTGCTGCTCGGCGCGACGGCCGCCGACGCGACGCGATCTTCGGTCTCGCCGTAGAACGGCGAGTACGCGTCACGATAGAGCTTCAGGTCCTCGTCGCTCGTGAACACCCACTCGCGACCGACAGCGTTCGCGAGCTCGTCCAGCGCCCGGGAAAAATCACGCTGAGCTACGCCGGGAGGTAACGCCATGGTGCACCGTTCACGTTGTCGTCGCCGAAGTCGGGCCGAAGTGTCTCACTTCGTACTGGCTGCCGCATCCGCTTTCTTGGTCTTGAAAAACGCCCACGCCTCTTCGACGGATTCGAGGTCACGGTTCTGCGCGCCGACGATGCGGCTGTAGATCGCGCCGTAGTGGAACGCGAGGCTCGGTTCGACATGGCCGCCGTGCTCGATCGTGACGACTTCGACCTGCGGGCCGACAGCCGGCCCATACGTGACCTTGCGCGCGCGAGTCGCATCGTCGCCGAGATGCGGGAACGAGTACTGCGTCGCCGACGCGTTCGCGAGGCCGTCGGTGCGCAGCCAGAAATCACGCGTGGCGTCGACGCTCAACACCTGGCCGCGATCGCGTCGCTCGCCAAGACCCACGCCGCCGCCTTCGTACGGCACGAGCGGATCCTCCGTGCCGTGGATCAGCAGCACGGACACGGGATGCGCCGCTCCGTTGCAGTCCGAGTGCTGCGCCATCGTGCCGGCGACGGCCGCCACGGCTACGGGGGCGGGCGTCATCTCTAACGCAAGTCGCAGCGTCATCGTCGCGCCGTTCGACATGCCCATGACGTAGAGTCGCCGCGGATCGGCGCGGCCGTCGGTCACGAGTTGCCGCACCACGCGTGACGCGAACTCCACGTCGTCGACGCGCGGATTGTCCGCCTCGTCGGCACGGCAATCGTGCCAACCCGTGCGTCGGTCGGTGCCTTTCAGGCCTTGCAGCGCCGCGACGAGCACGTTCTCGCGCTGCGCGACGTCGAGCCAGGCGGACAGCGGCGACGGTGCGAGCCCGGAGCCGAGCGCATTCGCCGCCGTTCCGAGGTGACCGTGCAGTACGAGAACGAGCGGTCTGGCGCCGGACGGCGCCGCGCCGGGTGTCACGAGCAGGTACTCGCGCTGCTGACCTGCCACTTCGATGCTGCGCGGCTCTGGCGTCGCGCCTTGCGACGGCGCACACGAGAGCAATGACAGCACAGCCGATGCCACGCACACCCGACGCCCGATCATCGCGAGCTACCACGCTTCGTGCCGAACTCGCGGCATCTTACGCGCCGCGCCGAACCTTCTGAAAGCACGCCGGGGCGCTGCTATGCTGCGGGAACGCCGCCGAAAGACCCGATGGCGGACGGGGGATCGATGGCGGACGAAAAACACGAGCCCAAAGGGCTCAACCGACGTGAATTCTTCGCTGGCGCGTCACTCACGGGCGTCGCGCTTGCGAGCCCCTTGCCCGCGGCAGCGCAGACGGCACCCGCCGACGCGCGCCAGCCTGTGCCCCCCACGGATCAGCGGCTCGCTCGCGAGCAGCCCACCGTCGACGCTTACACGCCCGCGGAAGAAGCGCGCTATTTCGTGTCCCACCCGGCGTCCGACGTCATGGTCGACGTCATCAAGAGTCTCGACATCGACTACGTGACGATGAATGCCGGCTCGAGCTTTCGCGGCTTGCACGAGTCGCTGCTGAACTACGGCGGCAACAAGCGCCCCGAGCTGCTGACGTGCGTGCACGAGGAGCAAGCCGTAGCGATGGCGCACGGCTACGCAAAAGTCGCCGGCAAACCGATCATCGCGGCGGTCCACGGCACCGTGGGCCTGCAGCACGCCGCGATGGCGGTCTACAACGCCTGGTGCGACCGCGTGCCCGTGGTCGTGATCGCCGGCAACTATCTCGACGGCACGGAACGCCGAGTGCTCGAGTGGGTGCACTCGGCGCAGGACTGCATCGCGCCGATTCGCGACTACATCAAATGGGACGACGCGCCGGTATCGCTCGCGCAATGGAACGAGTCGCTCGTGCGCGCGCACAAGATTGCGACCACCGTGCCGATGGGCCCCGTCGCGATCGTGGCGGATAGCCAGCTGCAGGAAGAGGAAGTCGGCGCCGCGAAGCCGACATTGCCGCGCCCGAGCCCGGCGCAGCCGCCGCGGGCCGACGACACCGCGCTGCGCGAGGCGGCGAAGCTGCTCGTCGCCGCAGAGACGCCCGTAATCGTCGCGGAGCGGTACGCGCACGATCAGCACGGCGTCGATCTGTTGATCCAGCTCGCCGAGACGCTACAGGCGGCCGTCGTGAATCGGCGGGGCCGCATGAACTTCCCGAACACGCATTATCTGAACCAGGGCGGCAACGTCGTCGCGCAAGCCGACGTCGTGCTCGCGCTGGAGGTCACCGACAACTTCGGCCTGTTTCACAACGTGGCGGACCAGATTCAGCGCACGACCACGCGCATCGCCAAACCCGACGCGAAGCTCATCACGCTCGGCAGCGGCGAGCTGTTCTGGCGCTCCAACTATCAGGGCTTCGGCCGCTACTACGGCAGTGATCTCGCGATCATCGGCGATGCGCAAGCGAGCCTGCCGGCGCTGATCGAGGCCGTGAAGAAGCTGCTGCCCGCGGGCTCGCGGCGCACGCTCGACGCGCGCGCCACACGCTGGCGCGCCGCGCAGAAAACGCGCCGCGAGCAGGCGCTCGAAGCCGCGCGCTACGCGTGGGACGCGAGTCCCGTGAGCACCGAGCGCCTGAGCGCCGAGATCTGGGCCGCGATTCGCGATCGCAATTGGGCGCTCGTGGCCGAGCCGCTGTTCCCCTCGCTGCACGAGTTCTGGGAGATTAATCGTTACCACCAGTACATCGGCGGCTCGGGCGGCGCCGGCATGGGTTACGGTGCGCCCGCAGCCGTGGGCGCGGCGGTCGCGCATCGCGACGCCGGACGAATCGCGATCAACATTCAGAAGGACGGCGACCTGATGTACTGCCCCGGCTCGCTATGGACGGCCGCGCACCACAAGATTCCGCTGCTCTCCGTCATGCACAACAACCGGGCGTATCACCAGGAGCTCATGCACGTGCAGCGCATGGCCGCGCGCCGGCGTCGCGGCGTGGACGGCAGCGCACGCACCGGCAACACGCTCGAGAATCCCTTCATCGACTTCGCGACCGTGGCCAGGGGCCTCGGCATGTGGTCGGCCGGACCGATCGAGAATCCGGACGAGCTCGCGCCGCTGCTTCGCGAGGCGCTCGCCGTGGTCGAGCGCGGCGAGCCGGCGTTGATCGACGTCGTGGGCCAGCCGCGATGAGGAATCCGGCCGTGCCCTTGCGAGTCGTTCAACTCGCCGCGTTGGCTCTTGCACTCGCGGCGGTCGCGCGTGTGACAGTCGCAGCCCCGGACGAACGCTCGCCGTACGTCGCCAACGGTTGCTATCAATGTCACGGCTATGCAGGTCAGGGCGGTGCCGGCGCGCGCCTCGCGCGAACGCCCTACTCGTTCGAAGCGTTCGCCGCACTGGTTCGGCGCCCGGCGAACGAGATGCCGGCGTATGCACCCCAAGTGCTGGACGACCGGGATCTCCGGTCGGTCTATGACTATCTGCGTTCGCTGCCCGAGCCGCCGCGCATCTCTCTGCGCTGACGTTCAGAGCAACACGCGCACCCAGATATTGCGAAAGCTGAGCGGCGCGCTGGGATCGTTGTGCGCTTGCAGCTTGATCGGCGAGTCGCCGTGTTTTTCGTATCCGGGCTTCCCGGTGAACACGGTCTCGCCGCGTAGCACGAAATCGTCCTGGACGAGAACGCCGTTGAAGAGCACGGTAACGCGCGCGGGCTTCAGCAGAACGCCGGCGGAATCGAACGCCGGCGCGTGCCACACGACATCGTAAGACTGCCATTCGCCGGGTTTACGGCTCGCGTTCACGAGCGGCACCGACTGCTTGTAGATGCTGCCGGCCATGCCGTTCACGTACGTGTCGTTGCGGTACGAGTCCAAAATCTGCAGCTCGTAGCCCCGGTCTGCGCCACCCGTCGAAGCGAGGAACACACCACTGTTGCCGCGCGCCTGACCGGTCCCGGTGACGTCTGCCGGAACGCGCCACTCGAGGTGCAGCTGATAGTCCCGGAACCGGCGCCGTGTTTGTATGTTGCCCGCAGCCTTGTTGACGACCAGGGAGCCCTCGACCACGGCCCACGCGCATGGCGCACCGTCACCTGTGTTGACCCATGCGTCGAGACCGGTGCCGTCGAACAGCACGACGGCATCCGCGGGCGGCGCCGTAAACGAAGACGCGGGTCCCGGAGTGACGACGGGCGGCACGGGACGCCACACCTCCGTGTCCTCGGGCCGGGGCTGTGCCACCGCGCTACTTCCCGCGACGACGCAGCCAAACGCGATTGTGAGACATACGGAGCCCGATACGCTGCGCGATTCGCTCACAGGCGCCTGTTATTCATGCCGCAGCGCGGTCATCGGATCCACACGCATCGCGCGCCGCATCGGAATCCAGCAGCCGAGCCACGCGGCGAGCAGCAACGTAGCGGCTACCACGAGGAGCACGAGCGGATCGACGAGCTTGACCTGCACGAGTTGCGATTGCAGCACCTCGCTCAGTGCGATCGATCCGGCGAGACCGAGCACGAGCCCGCCGAGCAACGGCACCGCGCCCTGGCGCCACACGAGCGCGCGAATGTCAGCGGGCCGCGCGCCCATGGCCATCCTGACGCCGATCTCGCCGACACGCCGGCTCACGGCCTGGGCAACCACCGCGTATAACCCACCGACCGCAAGCAACAACGCCACGGCCGCCAGCACGCCGAACATGGCAGCGTTCGTCTGCCCGAACTGGTGTTTGCGCGCCAGCGACTCGGCCACCGGGAGCGGGCCGAACCCCGGCGGCAGGTCGGGGTCGAGAGCCGCAAGCTCGCGACGAAACAGAGTCACGAAGTCCGCGGGCGATCCCACGACGCTCGTAAGCACCCAGGCGCTGTAGGCGGGTACGGTGCTCGCGGGCAGATAGATCAGCGGCTCGCCGTCGCCGGCAGCGTTCCGACTCTGCGCGATGTTCGGCGCGACTCCGACAACGGTGGCCCAGGGGAGCGCGTCCGTGCCACGGTAGACACGAATGCGTTTGCCGAGTGGGCTCTGCCCCGGCCACTGCCGATTTGCGAAGTGCTGATTCACCACGACGGACGTTTCGTCGCCCGAGTCGCGCAGCACTCTGCCCGCCACGAGGCCACGACCCAGTGTCGCGAAGTAGTGACTGTCGACACTCACCGTCGACGCCGTCGGCCGAGCGCCCGTGCCATCGGCTGGCGAGTCGGCTGTCTCGAAGCCGACCACCGGCGCCGTCCATCCCGGCAGGGCCGACGAGAGCGCGGTCGATTGCACTCCCGGCAATGCCTCGAGTCGGTCGCGCAGCGCGGCGAGAAACGCGCGCTGCGCAGGCTCGCTGGCATAGCGAGATTGCGGCAGATTGAT
>FTFB01009400.1_pt1 | contig 13204 bp, 13 predicted proteins | sample 1658331 | NCBI WGS metagenome assembly FTFB01 (sample SAMEA3914816, study PRJEB12502) | metagenome | biome: forest; material: soil | place: USA | collected 2011-09-16 | depth 0.3 m | reverse complement strand
GCAGCACGAAGTGCGCATCGGGCGCTCGATGGTCGAGTTCCACAACACCAACTCGCTGGTGAAGAATCCGGCGTGGACCATCACCGTCCAGAAAACGGGTTACATCAATGAGGCCGGGCAGTGCCTGGTGATGCAGACGCTCATCGACGAGCGGCCGGTGATCATCGTGCTGCTCAATTCCTTCGGCAAATACACACGAGTCGCTGACGCGAAGCGCATACGGCAATGGATGGAGTCCCAGCATCCCCGTAGCCTCGCTCGCGTCGCCACGGGAAAGCGTCCATGAAACAGTTTGCCGTTGCGCTGGTCATCGTTGCCATCGCGGCCAGCGGGTCGGCAAGTGCGCAAACGCAATCGGCGGCGTCACGCAAGGTGCCTGCGGCGGCGGCAAACCCGGACTGCAATCGCCGCTGCCTGCTCGAGACGCTCACGGCCTACACCGAAGCGCTTTCCGACAACGACCCATCGAGGCTGAGCGTTGCGCCAAACCTCCGCATCACCGGCAACGGCGAAGTGAAGGCGCTGGGCAAGGGCGAAGTGTGGGGAGCCGCCCGTCGCATCGTATATCGGCGCGCGCTCATCGATCCCGTGACCGGGGCGGCTGTGTTCTACGGAACGCTCACGAACACCCCGACGCGCGACGCCGAGAAGTGGTGGTTCTACGTCGTGCGCCTCAAGGTGGAGAAGCGCCAGATCACCGAGGTCGAAGAGGTTTCGTTCGACGGCACGCTGGGCGGCACGCATGCGGATACGCTGCATCTTGCCGATCGCATCTTCGATGCCGTGTTGCCGGCCTCCGAGCGTTCCACGCGTGAAGAGCTGTTCGCCATCACGGACAAATACTTTTCCGTGGTCTCGCGCGAGGTGCACTACCACGACGTGCCCTGGCACCCGGAATGCCAGCGCATCGAGCTCGGCACGTTCACGGTGAACTCCACGCTCAACGCCAAGAGCTGCGGCGGTGAGTTCCAGGAGGCCAGAACCCACTGGGACGTGAGAAACCGCCGTTTCTACATTGCAGACCCGGAGCGCGGCGTGGTGTTTGCCATCGGCAACTTCATGACGCCGCCCCAGTGGCCGAACAATAACGGCTCTGTCGTGTTCGAAGTGTTCAAGGTGCAGGATGGGCTCATCCGGCACATCGAGGCCTTCTTCCGCGGCAACGGCCAGCTGCATTCGGGCTGGGGAGAGGGGCCGGGGTCCTGATCAGACCAGCGTCTTGATGAAACCAGGGTCCTCATGAAAACCAGCACTGACCGCTTCCTCACCACGCACGTCGGCAGCATGCCCCGCAGCGACGCGGTGTGCGCGGCGCTGCTCGAAAAAGAGCACGGCAACGTGCGCGACGAGGCCGCCTTCGACGCGCTGATGAAGGAATCGGTTCGCGAGGTCGTCCGCCTCCAGGCCTCGCTCGGCATCGACGTCGTGAGCGACGGCGAAACCAGCAAGATCGGCTACGCCACCTACATCAAGGATCGCAACAGCGGCTTCGGCGGGGATTTCACGCCCAAGCCCCACCGTGACCTGGCGGATCATCCCGACTACCGCGAGCTGCTCGCCAAAACGCGCGGCCCGCAGCTCTTCCGGCGCACTTGCTGTGTCGGCGAGATCGCACCGAAGGAAGACGGCTCTCTCCAGAAAGACATCGCGAACCTGAAGAGTGCCGTGGCGGGGGCTGGTGTAGCGGAAGGCTTCATGAACGCCGCCTCTCCCGGTGTCGTCTCCGCATTCCAGCCGAACCGCTATTACGACACCGACGAGCGTTACCTGAACGCCATCGCCAAGGTGATGCGCGCGGAATACCTCGCCATCACCAACGCTGGCTTCGTGCTGCAGGTGGATTGCCCGGACCTCGCGATGTCACGCCATACGGCGTTCCAGGACCTGGACGAGCCCACGTTCCTGAAGCGCGCCGAGCTGCACGCGGAAGTGCTCAACCATGCGCTCGAAGGCATTCCGGCCGACCAGGTGCGCGTGCATATCTGCTGGGGCAACTATGAAGGCCCGCATGACTTCGACATAGCGCTCGAGAAGATCATCTCGACGGTGCTGTCGATCAATGCCCGCGCCATTTCGTTCGAGGCCGCGAATCCCCGGCATGAGCACGAGTGGACGATCTGGCGGGATCGCGCGCGCGCCTCGGACAAGATATTCCTGCCGGGCGTGCTCGATACCTCGACCAACTATGTCGAGCATCCGGAGCTCGTCGCCCAGCGTATCGAGCGGTTCGCGAGCCTCATGGGTCCGGAACGGGTCATCGCCAGCACCGATTGTGGCTTTGGGACGTTCGTCGGCACCGTCGCAGTGGCCCGCACTGTCGTCTACAAGAAGCTCACCTCGCTGGTGGAGGGAGCACGGATCGCATCGGCCCGGCTGATCGGAAAACAGCGGGCCTGACGCGTCAAGCGATCTCTCGAATGGCGCCTTCGGGGCGCCGGCTTCGAGAGGGTTCGCGCCTCAAATCTGTGGCGCCCACGCGGTACACCATCCAGCCGCCTTGACCGCTTTGCCCTTGAAAATCTGGCACGGCCCCTGCGTGGAGCCATCTTTGCCGGCATACAGCGCGCAGGTGTCGCAGCGGTTTCCCTGCGCTTCTTTCACCTTCGAGGTGTCTTCGACATATTTGACGGCCTTGGCCGCCGGGTCGCTCACATTGATGAGTGGCAGGTCTTCGGCGCGAAGCTGGGTCGAGGCCAGCGTGCTGACCGAGGCGGCGAGGGCCAGTTTCTTGAGCAGTCGACGGCGTGATTCGGATTCTGGCGCGTTCAATGGAAAACTCCGTTGCGCCCGCTCCCTGATGAGCGGCGGCGTAAGTGTGGCAGGAGGTGACATCTGTCACCACCGGGGGCATGACAATGTCCGCTGGTGAGTTTGGGAAACGGCGGTAGACTGCCACAAATGTTTGCGTCCCGGCCGCGATCCCCGCCACCCGCTACAGAGACCCGGAAACCTGAAATGCAGGCACCCCAGGGCGCGCCGGAGTGGGCGGCCGCATTGTCGGTCCGCTTCGAAAGCGGCGCCTCCGGGCAGTTCATTCTCTACGGCAATGTGCACGACCGCATCGCTGTCGACGGCCGCCTGGTCAACATCGAGCAATACATCCAGGACGAGTTGCTCGCCAGCTTCGCAGTTGTCTTCTCTTACGACCTCGGCAATGGATTGACCGTTGAGCGCGGCGGCGAGCGGCTCGCGGAATGGGTGCCGTCGGCGATGCGAACCCTTCCGCACCAGCCGCTGGAAGCCATCCGTTTCATCAATCGTTACGCGAAATATCTCGCCAACCTCAGCGCCGTCGGCCGCAGCGACAACGTGCATGTCGCGGTCATCATTCGCGGCGCAGACCAGCTTCTGCCGGCAGACGGCAAGGGTTTCGATCACGGCAGCCTCACCAGTCTCGTGCGCGAATGGGGCTCGGGCCGCCTGTTCACGCAACTTCCCTTCGCGACCCTGCTGCTCGCGGACAACCTGAGCGATCTCGAGCCGCTCATCGCGTTTGCCCCTCAGTCCGCGCTCGTGCGCATTCCGTTGCCTGCGGAGGCGGAGTTGCAGGCTGCGTTGAGCCTGCTGCAGCAGCAGTTCACGAAGACCATCCCTGCGGGAACGGATCTCGGCCTGCTCGCTGCCGCGATGGCGGGCGTTTCAGTCAGCACGCTCGAACAGCTCACGAAAGTGCAGGCGCACACCGGGAAAGTGCTGCTGGCCACCGACCTCTCGGAACGCAAGAAAGAGATGGTCGAGCACGATGCCTCGGGCCTCATCGAGTTCATCGCGCCGACGCGCACGCTCGACGACTATCACGGCCAGGACTCGCTCAGGAAATGGCTGCGGCAGGACGTGAAGCTGTGGGCTGCCAACGACCTCAAGGCGCTGCCCATGGGTTACCTGCTGTGCGGCCCCATCGGCACGGGCAAGACCTTTCTCGTGGAATGCCTCGCGGGTGAGGCCGGCGTTCCGGTCGTGAAGCTCAACAACTTTCGCGAGAAATGGGTGGGCTCGAGCGAGGGCAACCTCGAGAAGATCTTCCGGCTGATCCGCGCGCTCGGCCGCTGCATCGTCTTCATCGACGAGGCGGACCAGACACTCGGCCGCCGCGAGTCGGGCACAGGCGATAGCGGGCTGTCGGGACGGCTGTATTCGATGATCGCGCAGGCGATGTCCGACTCCACCAATCGCGGCAAGGTGATCTGGGTGCTCGCCTCGTCGCGGCCCGACCTGATCGAGGCCGACCTGAAGCGCCCGGGGCGCATCGATCTAAAAGTGCCGATCCTGCCGACGCCCACGCAGGCGGAGAGTGCCGGGCTGGTCGGGGCGCTCGCGCGCCGCTATGAGCTCGAAATTTCGGCTGACGAGCTGGCGCAGATCGAGCCGAAGCTGCCGCTGCTGCTCACGCCCGGCGCCGCGGAGGCGTTGGTGGTGAAGGCCTATCGCGTGGCGCGCACCGAGAGCGTTGGGGGAGGGGAGGCGCTGCTGCGTTGCCTTGATGGCTACCAGAACCCCGTGCCGGAAGACGTTCTCGACAAACAGATGCGGCTCGCCGTGCGCGAGGCAACGGATCTGTCGTTCGTGCACCCGTCGCTGCGGCACTATGCATCGAGCGCGAAGCCTGCCGAATAGCGCAACTGGCCGGCTGCCGACGCGGCGAGCCGGCCAGCGAACGGAAAGACTCAGCGCTTCGGCTGCTGGATCAGCTCGACGTGATTGCCAGCCGGGTCGATCACCATGCTGATCATGATGCCGGTCTTTCCGAACTCACGCGGCTCGCCTTCCATCTTGCCACCGGCGGCTTTGACCGCGGCGACCGTCGCCGCCATGTCGGTGACGTTCAGGATGAGATGGGGCATCGAGTCCGTGGCGGCTTTGCTGTCCCGGTGCATGATCACGACCTGGGCATTCGGGTTCTTCTTCGCCGCGTCCACCGTGTCGCCGAAATTCATCATGATTTCGACCATGCCGGGAAACTCGAGCCGGTTGACCTCTTTCAGCCCGAACGCGGACCCGTAGAATTTTGCCAGCGCCGGCACGTCTTCCGCGCCCACGCGGCCGGCCATGAGCGAAGCGCCTGCCTGTGCAGCCGCGACCAGCCACAGCGCCGCACCGGCACCGACCAGTAATCTTGCGATTCTTTTCATCGTCTTGTTCCCCCGAGAGTTTGGCCTCGCCGACGATGATAGCCCGGGGCCGCAGGGCGCAAAGCGCCCGCCGGTGGGTTTGACCACGGCGGGCACCGGTGCTTTCGCGCCCGCTTAGTCCTTCAGCGCCGAGTAGATCGCCTTGGCCGCTTCGTTGCGCACGAACACGGGGTCGTAGCTCGCGTCGCCGCCGCTCGGCGACCAGGCGCGCTGGATCATTCCGACGACGATGAGGTCGTTGACGGGGTCGATCCAGAAGTACGTTCCGTAGATGCCGGACCAATAGAACGTGCCGTTCGGCACCGGCTCGTGGCTGCTCGCGGCGTCTTCCACCACCGCGAAATCCAGGCCGAATCCGGTGCCCGGCAAGTCGTTCGCCTGGATGGCGACGTGCACGCCTTTCGGCAGCGCGTTCCGATGCATGAGACGAACGGTCTCGGGCTTCAGCAGCCGCACGCCATCGATCGTGCCGCCGTTCAGGAGCATCTGGCAGAACCGCGCGTAGTCGGCAGCCGTCGAGAACAGAGCGCCCCCCGGAGAAGGCAGGCCCGGCACTTTATTCGCGAAGGCCGCCCGGCCGCCGGGCGGCAGCGAGACCGTCCACCCGCCATTCTTGCCGGGCATATGCGGATAAGCCAGCCGCTCGCGCGCGGCGCCAAACACGGCGAAATCCGTGTCGTTCAACTTGAGCGGTTTGAGAATGCGCTCGCGGACGAACACGTCGTATGGCATGCCCGAGAGCTTTTCCACGATGTAGCCCTGCACGTCGACGCTGACGCTGTATTCCCACGTGCTGCCGGGCTGATGTTTCAGCGGCAATTTCGCGATCTTGCCGATGGCGGCCTTGAGGCTCGTGTCCGCGTCGAGAACATTTGCCTGCTGATACAGCTTGTCCACCGCGGAATCGCCGAAGAATCCGTAGCTGAAGCCGGCGTTGTGACTCATCAGCTCGCGCATGGTGGGCGCATGTTTCGGCGGCACCCGCTTGCCGTCCGCGGTCATCACCTTCAGGTCTCCGAGCTCCGGGACGAACTTCGCCACCGGCTCGTCGAGCGACCACTGGCCCTGTTCGTACAGCATCATCATCGCGACGCCGGTGACGGGCTTGGTCATCGAGGCAATGGCCATCACGGCGTCCGGGCGCATCGGTGTGCGCTTTTCGGCGTCCGCGAAGCCGTAGGCGTCGAGGTCGACCGTCCGGCCCCCTTGCACGATGAGCGTGACGATGCCGGGTGCTGCGTGCTTCTCATCCACGAGCGCGTGCATCTGCTTGCGAATGTTCGCGACGTCAGCGGCCGAAAACGTGGCGTGAGCGGTCTTCTGTTCGGGACTGTCGGCGCCCAGTGCAACGGGCGCGATGAGCAAACTGGTAAGCAGGCAAAGCCATAACGGGCGACGCATGGATTCCCCCTTTCCTGGAGCGGTTGTCACGGTATGAACGAACTTGTAGTGTAAACCATTACAGCGCCGTGGCGATCCGCTCGCGGCGGCCGATCCGGACGATACTCGAACCCGAGGGGAATGGATGTCACTTACACACCAGGGGGTCAGATGAAACTCAAATCGCTCGGGCTTGCGCTGCTGCTGGCGGCCGCGCCCGCCTTCGCCGCGGACGTCGACGGGAAATGGGAGGGATCGCTGGATACGCCGGGCGGCACCGTTCCCATCAGCTACACCTTCAAGGCCGATGGCGCAAAGCTCACCGGATCGTCGGCTGCGCCGGACGGCTCGGCATTGCCGATCAAGAACGGCAAGGTCGATGGCAACAAGATCTCGTTCTCGCAGGACATCGATTTCGGCCAGGGGCCGATCACATTCGACTACACCGGCGTGGTCTCGCCCACCCAGATCAAGCTGCATTCGAGCTTCATGGACATGCCCATCGACTTCGCGTTGAAGAAGGCGGGCTGAAGTGAGCCGGCGCCGCGGCGTGCATTTACGCCGCGGCGCCGCCGATCAGCCTGAATGGACCGGCGAGAGCACGATGCGGCCGCGCGTGTCCCGCTTCGAGGCGACCTGGAAGTTCTGGCGCAACGCGAGGCGCACGGCATTGACGTTGCCTGTGCGGAATCGCCCGCTCACGCGAAGCTCGCCCAGCTTCGCGTCCGCCAACACGAATCTCGCGTAGGTGTAGCGCTCTACCTCTGCGAGTGCGTCCTGCAGCGCCTTGTCGTCGAAGACGATCAGGCCTTGCTGCCAGGCGAGCCGTGCTTCCACTTCACTCGGTTCGATGTGGCTCACCGACTGGAAGCCGGGCTCGACGAGCGCCTCTTCGAAGGCATTCACGGTCTGCTCGCCGTACGTGATGATGTCGCGCCGCCGGGCCGGCGATTCGGGCATGCGCGGGGGCGCATCGAGCACCTTCACCTGGCCTGCGGCGACAGTGAGCTCGACGTTGTCGCGCGTGAGGGTGCGAAGGTTGAACCGCGTGCCCACTGCCTGGAAGCGGCGCCTGCCGGCGTTCACGTTGAACGGCCGGCTGGCGCCGGGCGCCACGTTGAAGGTCGCTTCGCCACGAACCAGGTCGACTTCGCGTGCGCGCGGCGAAAAAGAAACGCTGATGCGCGTGCCGGTGTTCAGCGTGACCGTGCTGCCGTCGTCCAGCTCCACCCGCCGGGTCTCGCCGACTGCCGTGGCATAGATGGTATTCGGCGCGGACGGCCGTGACGTTTGGGCGGTTGCCCAGGGCATGTGGCCGCTCCAGAGGATGACGAGTAATCCGAGCGTCGATCCCAACGCGACGACGAGCGGCAAAGCGAGGGAGCGTTTGGGTTGGGTCGGGCGGGTGCGCTGCGGGCTCACGCCGAGCAGCGTGCAAAGCACCGCTTGCACGTCGGCGCTGTGCCAGAGGCCTGCGCCTTCGAGAATCACCTCGCGGTTGCCGGCGTCCTTCAGCCACTCGCCCAGCTCCCGGCCTTCACTCCGCGTCAGGCCGCGCTCGAGACGCGCGAGCCATTTTGCAGCGTCCTGCCGGCGTTTTTCGGCGGCCGTGACCGTGGGGTTGGCGGGCATTCGCCGATTCAAGCTCCAACGCCTGCCAGTGACAAGTGACCTTTGTCACCTCCGCCGTTCTGTATAAGCTCGGAAGCTCGTCCGGCAACCACAGCGAGGCGCCGTCATGCCCACATCCAAGCCGAGCCTCTATCTGCGCGTGAAAGAGCGCTATCCCGAGTTCGTTGCTGCGGTCGAGTCCCTCGGGGAGGCCGCCCGGAGCCTCGGGCCGCTCGAGGAAAAGACGCTGCAGCTCGTGCAACTCGCCGCCGCAGCGGCAGTGCGCTCCGAGGGTGCAACCCACAGCCACGTGCGCCGCGCGCTCAAGGCGGGAGCCAGTGCCGACGAAATCCGGCACACGCTGCTCGCGCTGACGAGCACGATCGGGTTCCCCAACGTGACGGCGGCGCTGAGCTGGGCCGAGGACATCCTCGCGGAGGAATGAGCGGCGTGCTGCGCGATGCGCGCACTTCATGAGGCCAGAACCAGAACGTCTAACGCGAGACTTCTAAAGTTCAAGAACAATGAACTATTATCGATGATATCCGGAACTGGTGGAGTCTCGCGTGTCCAAGCTGTTCGAGCCGCTGAAAGTCGGCGACCTGCTGCTGCCCAATCGCATTCTCATGGCGCCGCTCACGCGCAGTCGCGCCGGCACGGTGCGCGTGCCCAACGCGCTCATGGCGAATTACTACGAGCAGCGCGCGTCAGCGGGGCTGATCATCTCCGAAGCCACGGTGGTCACGCCCGAAGGCATCGGCTACGCGGATACGCCTGGAATCTGGTCTGAAGAGCAGGTCGAAGGCTGGGCGCACGTTACTCGCGCCGTTCATCACGCCGGCGGCCGCATGTTCCTGCAGCTGTGGCATGTCGGGAGAGTTTCGCATCCCCTGTTCCTGAATGGCGCGACGCCAGTGGCGCCAAGCGCAGTTGCACCGAAGGGCAACGTCAGCCTGGTGCGCCCCGAGACGCCTTACGTCGTGCCACGCGCGCTCGAGCGCAGCGAGATTCCAGGCGTTATCGACGCATTCCACCGCGGTGCCCGGAACGCGCAGAAAGCAGGCTTCGACGGCGTGGAGCTGCACGCGGCAAACGGCTATCTCATCGACCAGTTCCTGCAGGATGGCACGAACCGCCGCACCGACGATTACGGTGGCCCCATCGAAAACCGCGCCAGGCTGCTGCTCGAAGTAGTCGATCGCCTCACTTCGGTGTGGGGCGCGGGCCGTGTCGGTGTGCACCTCGCACCGCGCGGCGACGCGCACGACATGCGGGATTCGAATCCGCTCGCCACCTTCAGTTACGTCGCGAGCGAGCTCGGCCGCCGCGGCATTGCCTTCATCTGCGCTCGTGAGCGCGTCGGCGACGGCCGCATCGGCCCGCAGCTCAAGGCCGCGTTCGGTGGCGTGTATGTCGCAAATGAGGGCTTCTCGCGCGAGAGCGCAGAAGCGGTCATCGCTGCGAAGGAGGCCGATGCGGTCGCGTTCGGCAAGCTGTTCCTCGCCAACCCCGACCTGCCGAACCGGTTCGCGGAAGCGGCGCCGCTGAACGAATGGAAAGCCGACACTTTCTATAAGGGCGGTGCCGATGGGTACGTGGACTACCCGGCGCTCGCGTCCCTTCGCGAAGAAGCGCGCGAAACCGCCTGACGCCCGTGCCGGTGCCGGTGGCGCTCAGCGAAGCACGCCGAGCTTGGCGAGATTCAATGCCACTGTCGGGTCTGCACGCCCGCGACTGTTGTGCCACGCCTGAAAGGCAGTGATCAGCACGTTGCATGTCTGCGTAACCGCCGTGCCGCGCACCGTGGTGGGGTAGACGCGCGGAGGGTGCGACGTGCTCGAGCGAAGACGGCGGCTCAGGCTGAGAGCCTGCAATACGGCAACGGGCTTGCCTTCCACGAACTGAAACGGTTTTTCCGTCGAAACCCCGAACCACGCATCGACAGTTGCGCCGACGGGCTCAGGCCGCACCCACTCGCGACACCAGAGGCGATAGGCCTCACGCGAGCTCGCGAGGTCCACGCTCCCGAGGGCGACGGCAATGTGGGGCAGGCCGGTGGCGCGCTGTTCCGCTTCGTCCCATTCTTCCTCGTTGAGGAACAGGCCAATGTCATTGACATAGGCATCGAGCATCTTGGATGTCATGGTGGGCGTGAAGCCTCCTGGAGCCGCGGATTCACATTACAATTTTCCGTGCATCTGTATGACATTCGTGGGTTACCGGAACATGTCGCCTGCATCATGAGTCCTCCCGTTGCCATTCCCATCCCCGATCGGCGGGGCGCCGCGGCCGAAAACCCGGCCAAGGGGCCGCCGCTCGAAGGGTTCGACCAGTTTTTCTTCGAAGCGCAGGGCATGGGCCACTCGGTGTATTACACCGGCGGCCGCCAGCATCCCGCACTGCTGGTGCTGCCCGAGATTGCCGGGTTTTCCCCAGGACTCCTGCTGCTCGTCGAGCGCCTGGCGAGGGCCCGATTCCAGGTTTATGTCCCGTGGCTGTTCGGCCCATTCGGCAGGCGTGCGCCCGTGCGCAACGCGCTGCGACTTTGCGTGTCGCGCGAGTTCGCCCATCTGCGCGAAGGCGTATCTGCGCCCATTGCCTCATGGTTGCGTGCGCTGGCCTCGCACGTGAGCGACCACAACAACGGTGGACGCATCGGCGCAATCGGCATGTGCCTGACTGGCGCGTTTGCCATTCCCCTGGTGATTGATCCGACCGTGGCTGCCGCCGTTGCGGCTCAACCGTCTGCTCCACTTTCGTTTCTCCATGCGGCGTTCGGGTTGCGCACGAACGAGCGCCGCCTGGGTGCGCTGAACATCTCCGACGCGGACATCGCCGACGCGCGCTCACGTTTGAGCTCGGGCGAGGCGCAGATGCTGACGATGCGTTGTCGTGCCGACAGAATATGTCCCCGCGATAAGATCGAGCGCCTGCAACGCGAGTTCCCCATCGGCCTGGACGTGCGTGAGTACGGCCAGCCCGACGATCGCAACCGCCTCGGCGACCGCCCGCATGCGACGCTCACGAAGGAGTATCGCCTCGAGACCGATGTGCCGCCCGAACATCATTCGCGGCAGGCTTTCGCCGATCTCATTGCATTCTTCGATCGTCACCTGCGAAAACCCTGAACGCGGCCATTGCGTCGTCTACCATGGCGCCCGCATGTCAAACACCCGGCCTGTAGCGTCCACCTGGCTCACGAGCCTCGTTGCCAAAGTCGAGCCACATGAGCGCAAGGCGCTCGCACTCGCGTTCGCCTGCAATTTCGTGCTGATGGGCAGCTATTACATCCTGAGGCCGGTTCGTGACGCCATGGCCACGGTCTTCGGCGCCGACCGGTTGCAGGACCTGTTCACGGGCACGCTCATCCTGACGCTGGTCTGCTCGCCGGTGTTCGCGTGGCTCACCGACACCTTCAAGCTGTCGCGCGTGTTGCCGGGTGTGTTCTGGTTCCTGATCGTGAACCTGCTGGCATTCTGCGGCTGGTTCGAAGCTTCGCCAGACAGCCGCTGGCTCGCTGCCTCGTTTTACTGGTGGTTCAGCGTCATCAACCTCTTCATGGTGTCGGTGTTCTGGAGCCTGATGGTGGATGTTTTTACGCCCACCCAGGCGGGGCGCCTGTTGCCCGCGATTTCCGCAAGCGGAAGCATCGGTGCTATCGCGGGTCCGCTGGTGGCGTCGCTGTTCGTCAAGAACGTCGGCGTGGTCGGGCTCTTGCTGCTGGCCGCCGCGGGTCTCGTCGTGGTGATCGCGCTCATGCAGTGGCTCATTCGCGAGAAGCGCCGCCTGCAGGAGTTGCACCAGGAAACGCAGGCCTCCTCGATGGACCACCAGCTGAGCGGCAACCTGCTCGATGGCTTCGTCACGCTGTTCACGTCTCGTTACGTGATGAACCAGGCGATCTTCATGATCCTGATGACGTGGATCGCCACCATCGGCTACTACCTTCAGACCGACCTCGTCGCCAAGGCATTTTCGGATGTGGCCTCGCGCACCCAGGCACTCGCCGACATCGACCTCGCCGTGAATATCTGTTCGGCGCTCGTCGCTGCGTTCGGCCTCAGCCGGTTCATCACGCGCTTTGGCGTCACGGGCAGCCTGATACTCAATCCCATCCTGATGGCCGTGTCGTTCGTGCTCATGGCGCTGTCGCCGACCTTGCTGATGTTGCAGGCCATGCAGGTCGTGCGCCGCGTGACCCAATACGCCATCGCACGGCCGAGCCGCGAAATCTGCTTCACCGTCGTCGAGCAGGAAAGCCGTTACAAGGCCAAGAACATCATCGACGTCGTCGTCTACCGCGCCGGTGATTTCACGGCTATCTGGATGCAGACAGGCCTGCGAATGCTCGGCTTCGGCATGGGCGGTCTGCTGGGCGCCGGGCTTGTCGGGTCGGGTTTGTGGGCCGCGAGCGCGTGGACGCTCGGCAGGCAATACGAGCGCCGTCGCCTGGAAATGGAACAAGCCGCGCCCACCACGAATGAGCCTGCCTCGAATGCGCCAGCGCCGAACGCGCGCGCATCGTGACACACGCGCTTCAGCGAAGGCGGAAACACCGTCCGCCGGGAGCCTGGACGCAAGGTTGGCCGTGGGCAGGCGCCTTGCTGAGTCGTGCGGTTGAGTTGGGCACCGGCATCATCAAGCGCCAGATCACGCACCTGACGAGACTCGTCGACGACCTGCTCGACGTCTCGCGCATCACGTCGCGTTGACCGCCCCATCGCCTTCGGTTCAGTCATGAGTTGCACGCTGGCGTGCACGCAATGCACTCGAACATTAAATCTTCTTCATCTTCGTCTCTGCCGTCAGCCGGGCGGGAACGGCACGTAAACTGCGGAGTCTGTACGACGAGCCTTCCCGATGCTCATTTGCGCGGCAAGGCTCAATGTGCCGGCGGACGCCGGCACTTCTCATTGGCCGTCTGTCGGGCCACGGCTCGGTCAGGAATACATGAACGACATTTCCCATCCCACCGATCCCGCGTCGGTGGATTCGCTGCGCGAGCCTGCGCCTCGCAAGGCGCGCTCGTCGCGCGTCATCAGTTTCCTGCTGGTGGTCGCCTGTCTCGCGATTCTCGGCGGGCT
>FTFB01009655.1_pt1 | contig 13229 bp, 10 predicted proteins | sample 1658331 | NCBI WGS metagenome assembly FTFB01 (sample SAMEA3914816, study PRJEB12502) | metagenome | biome: forest; material: soil | place: USA | collected 2011-09-16 | depth 0.3 m | reverse complement strand
TGGCGTCGCGATCCCGGCTGGCCTCGCGATCTCGATTGGCGTCGCGATCCCGGCCGGCCTCGCGATCTCGATTGGCGTCGCGATCCCGGCCGGCCTCGCGATCTCGATTGCCATCACGATCCCGGCCGGCATCACCGCGATCCCGGCGCGGGCCATCTGCATGTCTGTATGAACGGCCCTCGCCGCGTCTCCCGTCGCGCCGATGGCCACCCCGATCGCCGCGCTCGGGCCTCTCGCCGCGATGGTCTCTGCGTACCCCGGAGCTGGCTGCCGGGGCCGAGGGCCGCGCCTCCACTTCGACCGGAGCCGGCGGGTCGCCAAAGAGCCAGCGTCTGAACCGGGCAAAGATGCCCAGGCGAGGTGCGGCCTCGAGCGATGTCGCTGGGGGAGCGAGCACGATCGCGACCGGGGCCGAAGTCGCGGGCAGGAGCGCGGCGACCGCGGGCGCCTCGAGCACAGGTTTCTTGTCCTGCGCCGAACCCGGCTCGGCGATCTCCGGCGCCGTGGGCATGAGATAGCTCAGCTGCCTGTTTTCGGGCAGCTCGGTCTCGTCGTCCCGTACCCGCCGGAGCGCGTACTCCGGCGTCTGGATGTTCGGATTCGGCACGATGATCAGCTCCGCCTCGCTCTTGTCTTCGAGCGTGCGCAGCCATTCGCGCTTCTCGTTGATCAGGTAGGTCGCCACTTCGACGGGCACCTGGGCGATGACGCGTGAAGTGCGATCCTTGCGCAACTCCTCGCCGATCAGCCGCAGGATGGCGAGGGCCATCGACTCCACGCTCCGGATGCTGCCGATGCCCACGCAACGCGGGCACACGAGGTGGCTCGACTCGCTCAACGACGGCCGCAGGCGCTGGCGTGACATCTCGAGGAGCCCGAAGCGCGACAGCCTTCCGATCTGGATGCGCGCCCGGTCCATTTTCATCGCATCGCGCAGCCGATCCTCGACGTCGCGCTGGTTCTTGGACGACTCCATGTCGATGAAGTCGATGACGATCAGGCCGCCGATGTCACGGATGCGCAGCTGCCGGGCGATTTCATCCGCCGCCTCGAGGTTGGTATTGGTTGCGGTCGTCTCGATGTCGCTCCCGCGGGTGGCGCGCGCCGAGTTGATGTCGATCGAGACCAGCGCCTCTGTGTAGTCAATGACGATGCTGCCCCCGGAGGGCAGCTGCACCTTGTGGGCGTAGGCCGACTCGATCTGGCTCTCGATCTGGAAGCGCGTGAACAGCGCGATGTCGTCGGTGTAGAGCTTCAGGCGCCGCTGCGCATCATTCGGAATGAAGCGCTGCATGTATTCCTGCGCCTTCTGGAACGCGGCCGGGTCGTCGACCAGCACCTCGCCGATGTCATCGGACAGGTAATCCCGCAGGGCGCGCGTCACGGCATCGCTTTCGCGGTAGACCAGGAACGGCGCGGCACGCTCCTTGGAGGCGGCGTCGATCTGTTCCCACTGCGTGCGCAGGTTGTCGAGGTCCCACTGCAGCTCCTCGGCAGAGCGGCCGACGCCGGCGGTGCGGACAATGGCCCCCATGCCGTCGGGAATCTGCAACTGGCCCATCACCTCGCGCATCTGATCGCGATCCTCGCCCTCGATGCGGCGTGACACGCCCCCCGCGCGCGGGTTGTTCGGCATCAGCACGAGGAAACGGCCGGCGAGACTGATGAAGGTCGTGAGGGCTGCACCCTTGGTGCCGCGCTCCTCCTTCTCCACCTGGACGATGATCTCCTGCCCCTCGGCGAGCAGCTCGCGGATATTCATCCGGCCGCCCTGCGGGGGCTGCCGGAAGTACTCCTTTGAGACCTCCTTCAGCGGCAGGAAGCCGTGGCGCTGCGCACCGTAATCGACGAAGCACGCCTCGAGCGAGGGTTCGACGCGCGAAATGCGCCCTTTGTAGATGTTGGCTTTTTTCTGTTCGCGCGACGGTAGTTCGATACTGAGATCGAAGAGTTTCTGTCCGTCAACCAGAGCGACCCGCAACTCTTCCTGTTGAGTTGCATTGACGAGCATTCTTTTCATGTGCCCCTTCTAGCGAGTAAGGGGTCGGCAAGCGGACGGCGGGAGGCCGCACGGACAGCACAATGCTGTCATTGCGACGGCGAAGATTCCTGATCAGGGAGAGAGGCGCTCGAATCTCGTTAATCATGTGAGTGCCCGCCGTGCAGGCGGGGCGCCGGAAACCTTCGGTGTACTCAACCGACGGCGCGCCCGGGAATCCCGTAGGAGACTCGACGCAGGCTGCGCGAACTTGTCGGCCCAATTGCGATGGCCTCGATATGGAGGACCAACTAACATGCGGCGCCACGAGTTTTACAAGGGCCGCCGACCGGTGACCGTCCTGTCTCGGACGGTCACGCCAGTATACTCGCAAGACCGCTGTAGAAACAATATCTTACGGAGAAGTTGAGGTGTCGGAGCCACACTCGGGCGCCCCTCGACTGGCCGCGCGCCAGGTCGAAGTGGATTCCGGGCAGGCCGGTACCCGTCTGGATCAGTTTCTAATGAGACTGCTTCCCACGGTGCCGCGCAGCCGCGTCTTTCGTCTGGTGCGGAAAGGTGAGGTCCGCGTCAACGGCCGGCGCGCGGGCCCCGAGCAGCGGTTGCAGGAGCGCGACAAAGTCCGCGTGCCACCGGTCAGAGTGGAGCCCGAGCTCGCGCCGGGCCAGCCTGCCCGCGTGCCGCACCGGGTGTTGGACGCGATCCGGGCGTCGATCATCACGGAGAGCGATCAGCTCATCGTGCTCGACAAGCCCGCGGGAATCGCCGTCCATGGCGGCAGCGGACTCAGCTTCGGCGTGATCGAAGCATTACGCGCGCTGCGGCCTGATGAATCCCTCGAGCTGGCGCATCGACTGGATCGCGACACCAGCGGGTGTCTGCTCGTGGCGCGGCGCCGCAGTGCGTTGCGCACGCTCCACGCACTCTTGCGGGAGGGACGAGTCGAAAAGCGCTATCTGGCATTGCTCAGGGGACGCTGGGAGCTGGGGCACAAGCGCATCGATGTTCCGCTGCGGACCGACACTCGCGTGAGCGGCGAGCGCACCGTCAAGGCGCATGCATCGGGCAAGGCGGCGGTGAGTGAATTTCGTCCCGTCCAGTTCTTTGGCAAGCGCGCGACGCTCGTCGAGGTTGCGATCCACACGGGCCGCACGCACCAAATCCGCGTGCACGCCGCACATGTCGCCCATCCCGTCGCCGGAGACGAGAAGTACGGCGACGAGGAATTCAACAAGGAGCTGCGGGCCGCCGGCCTCGATCGAATGTTTCTGCACGCGCACAGCGTGAGCTTCGAATGGCCGCAGGGCGGCACTTTCAGTGCCAGCGCACCCTTGCCGCAGGATCTTGCGGGGACGCTAGATCGACTCACCGCTCCGCGCGCGTCGCCGCGCTCAAGGTAGCGGGTAACCCACCTGCCGCAGCGCGCTTGCGAGCCAAATGAGGGGCAGACCTATCAGCGCAGTGGGATCGCTGCTGTCGATGCGCTCGCACAGCGTGATGCCGAGCGCTTCCACCTTGAACGCGCCCGCGCTGTCGAACGGCTGCTCGCGCGTGACGTAGCGATCGATCTCGGCGGACGACAGCGATCGAAACAGGACTGCCGTGGTGTCGAGGTGCTTGAGATCCAGCCCGGTGCCGACGCTGACGACGGCGCAGCCTGTGAAGAAGTGAGCGGTGGAATGACTGAGCGCCGCGAGTTGTGCGCGGCAAGTGGCGGCGTCTGCGGGTTTGTCGAGCACGTGCTCGGCGGACGCGGCAACCTGATCGCTTCCAATGACGACGGCTTGCGGACGCCGATGAGCGACCGCAAGCGCCTTGGCACGTGAGAGCCGTTCGGCGCGCGCGCCAGGACGCTCCCCTGCGACGTGCGCCTCGGTGATCCCGGGGCTCTCGACGGTGAAGTGCATTCCGAGCCGGTCAAGAAGAGCACGGCGGTAGGGAGAGGTCGAGGCGAGAATCAAAGGCGGCAGGGGGGCTAAAGGCGGCATGGGGGCTGCAATTCGGCTACGAGAAACAATAGCTTAGCCCTAAATCGGCTTTGACTTGAGGGGGGTCGCTACCTATCATACGCGCCCCATGTCGGACGCCTGGTCGCAGCCGAGCGATATCGATCGGCTCGCCGACCGGCAAGCCGATATCGACTTCGTGATCCCGTTGGCGCAGTTGCCCCGCTTGCGGTCGCACCTGGCGAGCACGGAGGGGACCGTGCGGGGCGTCGTACATTTCCGGCGCGAGGCCGGATTCCGCATCGCTGCGATCGAACTCGACGGCGCGGCGATGCTGACGTGTCAGCGGTGTCTTGCACCGATGCGCTGGCCGGTCCATGGCCTCGCGCGCGTCGCGCTGGTCGCGGCCGAGAGCGACGCCGATCGTGTGCCACAGCAATTCGAGTCGGTGCTGGTGCCGGATGATCGGGTCAGCGTGCGCGATCTCGTCGAGGAGGAGATGCTGCTGTCGCTGCCGATCGTCGCGTTGCATGCGGATGCGCGCGGCTGTGGCGCTGCGGCAGCGGATACCAACGGCACGGCGAGCGATGCAGATGTACCGGATACTCAAAGACCGTTTGAACGGCTGGGCGAGCTGTTGAAACGAAACTCGTAAGCACCAAGGCAGCGCCCGGCAGGAGAATTCCGATGGCTGTTCAAAAGAGCCGCAAGACCCCCTCGAAGCGCGGCATGCATCGCTCGCACGACGGGCTTGCGAAGCCCGCATTGTCGGTCGACCCGCAGTCCGGTGAGACGCATCTGCGTCACCGCGTCACCCCCGACGGTTTCTACCGCGGCCGGCGTGTCATCGAGAAGCCCGCAGAATCCGACGATCGGGAATAGCGGCCTCGAGGCTGTGTGCCAGCGGGCGCATATCGAGTGCAGCCCATAGCCATCGACGTGATGAGCGGCGACCACGGGCCGCGCGAATGTGTCGCGGGTGCGGTGCGCGCGTTGCGTGCTGACGCCGAGATGCGCGCACTGCTGGTCGGAGACCCCGCGATGGTCGAAGCTGCACTGGGAACATCGCTATCCGGGGCCGCGCGGGCGCGTCTCGAAGTGGTGGCTGCGTCCGAGGTGGTCACGATGAACGAAAGGCCGCGCGAGGCGATCCGCCGCAAGAAGCACTCCTCGATGCGCGTGGCGATCGATCTCGTCAAGGACGGCCGCGCGGCAGCCTGCGTCAGCGCCGGCAATACCGGCGCGCTCACGGCGATGGCGCACTTCGTGCTGAAGACGGTCGCTAATGTCGAGCGCGCCGCGATCATGTCCGCCATCCCTGCTGCTCACGGTCACACGCACATGCTCGATCTCGGCGCGAACACCAAGGCCTCGCCCGAGCAGCTCTGCCAGTTTGCTGCGATGGGCGCGATCGTCGCGCGCGACGTGTATGGCACCGAGCGGCCGCGCGTCGGGCTGCTCAACATCGGCGAAGAAGACATGAAGGGACACGAGGTGGTGCAGGCGGCGCACGCCCTGCTCGCCGAGCGCGGGCTGAACTACGTCGGGTTCGTCGAGGGCGACGATATTTTCTCGGGCGAGGTGGACGTCGTCGTCACGGACGGCTTCACCGGCAATGTCGCGCTGAAGACGATGGAAGGGGTGGCCGGGCTCGTCGTGGACCGGCTCCGGCGTGAATTCTCGGCGTCGCCGCTTGCACGGTTGGCTGGGCTGGTCGCGCGTCCGGTGCTGCAGCGGGTTGCGGCGAGTCTCGATCCGCGGCGCTACAACGGCGCTTGCATGGTCGGGCTTGGCGGGATCGTGGTAAAAAGCCACGGCGGCGCAGACGGCATGGCTTTCGCGAAAGCGATCGAGTTGGCCGCGCTCGCTGCGCGCCGCGGTCTTACGGCGCACATCGCTCAGGCGCTCGAGGTGCATGTCTAGTGATCTATTCGCGTATTGCCGGAACGGGCGCCCATCTGCCGGCCAAAGTCCTCACGAATTTCGATCTCGAGAAGATGATGGACACGACCGATGAGTGGATTCGCGATCGGACCGGCATCGAGCGCCGTCACATCGCGGCGGAAGGCGAGACTACGGTCGACCTCGCGGAGCGCGCGGCGCGGCGCGCGCTCGACTCGGCGAGCGTGAATCCCGCGGACGTCGACTTCATCGCCTTCGGCACCACGACTCCGGATCTAATTTTCCCGAATTGCGGCGTGCTGCTGCAGGAGCGGCTGGGGTGCCGTGGCGGCGCGGCTTTCAGCGTTGAGACCGCCTGCAGCGGATTCATGTATGCGCTGTCGATTGCCGACAAGTATGTGAAGGCGGGCGAAGCCAAGTGCGCGCTGGTCGTCGGGGCGGAAACGCTGTCGCGCATCACCGACTGGACTGATCGATCGACCGCCGTGCTGTTTGCGGATGGTGCCGGTGCCGTCGTGCTGCAACCCTCGGCCGAGGCCGGCATCATGTCGACGCATCTGCACGCGGACGGAAGCTACAAGGATCTGCTGTGCTGCAAGTCCGGGGTCTCGAAGGGCTTCCCGGACCGGGCGCCGCTCATGACCATCACCATGGTCGGGAACGAGGTCTTCAAGATTGCCGTCAATTCGCTCGGCAAAGCGGTGGACGAGGCGCTCGCGGCGAACCAGCTCGATCGGGCTGCAATCGACTGGCTCGTGCCGCATCAGGCCAACGTGCGCATCATTCATGCGACCGCCCGCAAGCTCGATTTGCCGTTGGAGCGTGTGATCGTAACCGTGCCGGAGCACGGCAATACGTCCGCGGCCTCCGTGCCGCTCGCGTTGGATGTGGGTGTGCGCGATGGGCGTATCAAGCGCGGGCAGCTGCTGCTGCTGGAAGCGTTTGGCGGCGGATTTACCTGGGGCTCCGCCCTGGTGCGTTACTGACGCGCATTTGCTCGCGCGCTGACACGAGGCTGCTCAATCGACCGCGGATGATCGTCGACTGCGGGTGATTATCGACGGCGGCTGATTGCAGGCAGGCACACGAACCCACGCGCGAAGCGCAAAGCCGCGCAAACCCGCGGAAATCCGCAGGCGTAGTCCGCGACGCTGGAACGAAAAAACGCCGCGCGGCGGCGCGGCGTTTTAAGAGGACGCTCTTTACTTCGAGACAGATCGACGGAACATGCGGTCGATCTTCTCGTTCGTCGCGTCACAGCACGACTGGCTGGCCTGAGCCGCGGCGAGAGCCTGGTTCGCGGTGCTTTGGGCGCCGCTGGCTGCCTGGGTAGCGGACTGCGCAGCGCCGTTCGCCGAATCGGCCGACGACTTCGCGGCAGACACATCACCCTGCAGCTTACTCACCTGCGACTTGAGATCCGCGATGTCCGCCTGGAGGGGCTTGAGATCCTGACATCCGGCAAGCCCGGCCACGACGACTGCCGCGGCAGCCACCTTCACAACGATCGCGCACTTCATACACGTCCCCTTCTGGGTTGTTGGTTCGGGAAGTTTCCCTTAGACAGTTGCTTAGGCGGAGCGCAAGCGACGTACCGCCCTATCGCAGCCGCGCAACTGCATCAAATCTACCACGCAAATGCAACTGGTTAGAGGGGTTTTTGTCGGCCTGACGCGACAGTTGCGTTAGTGTCTGCGGCGTGTGTAAAGGCGACAGGAAAGATTCGCCACACGCGTGCAAAATTTTCTGCATTGGAAAGACAATTGCTGCGCAAGCACGGGCGCGGATTGCTGTGGTTTCGCGTGTGAGATCCGGCGGCGCCCGGTTGCAGGGCAATCGAGTGGCCGCACAGGTTGAATCGCGGAAGGTAACTTCGAGAAGAACGCTTCGTGTCCTTCACTGTCCTCGAAATCCCAACCGTGCGGCAGGAAGGTCGCGATCACACTCGTGCAGAATTCGTGAGCGGCGGGGAGGTGCCCGGGAGCATTCCTGCGACGCTGGAGGAGCGGGAAAGTGCCGGCGCGGTGGGCAAGAATCGAAATCAGGCGGGAAGGCTTGCCGCCGAGGGCGATCTGGATATAATTACAGGTACTGTATAAATGAACAGGTGACGGTCATGTCCGATCTGACGCCGCGTCAAACCCAGATTCTGCGTCTCATTCAACGCTTTATCAGCGATACGGGCATGCCCCCCACGCGCGTCGAGATTGCACGCGAGTTGGGGTTCAGATCTGCCAATGCGGCTGAAGAGCATCTGCGCGCACTCGCGCGCAAGGGCGTCATCGCGCTCGTGCCGGTCACCTCCCGTGGCATCCAGCTCAAGGACACCATGCGCCAGCAGATGGGTCTGCCGCTCATCGGCCGCGTCGCTGCCGGTAAGCCCATCCTCGCCGAAGAGAACATCGAAGCACGCTTCCAGATCGACCCCGCGCTGTTTCAGCCGCGGCCGCATTACCTGCTGAAAGTCACCGGCATGAGCATGAAGGACGCCGGCATCCTCGATGGCGATCTGGTCGCCGTGCACCGCACCTCCGAAGTTCGCAGCCGTCAGATCGTGGTTGCACGCCTCGAGAATGAAGTCACCGTGAAGCGATATCGTCAGGAGGGGTCGATCGTGTGGCTGATGCCCGAGAACGAAGAGTTCGAACCGCTCCGTGTGGATCTCAAGCAGCAACCCCTGCTCATAGAAGGCGTAGTGGTGGGCGTGCTGCGCAGAGGCAAGACGTTGGGGCTGATGTAATGCGTCCGCGCGTTCATCGGCGTGCACCGCGTCCTCGGCCTGCGCTGCGTCTTCGGTCCGGACCCTAGCGGCTTGCGGTTCGTGGATCGCACACATGGCTGCCGATGCTTCGAAAGCGTCGCCCGAGATCATCCGTCTGCTCGAGCACCCGGCTCTCTGGCGCGGGAGCAATGCCGCGCGGGTAGATGCCATTTCCACGGGATTTGGCGTACTCGATGCCTGGCTGCCGGGGAATGGCTGGCCGCGCGCCGGTCTGGTTGAAATCCTCATCTCCCGCCTCGGCGTGGGAGAGCTATACCTGCTCCTGCCTGTGCTCGCCGCTCTCACGCGCCGGGCCTCCGCGCGCTGGTGTGCGTGGATTGCGCCACCTTTCGAGCCTTTCGCACCTGCACTAGCGGCGCACGGCCTGGCGCTCGAGCGCCTCTTTGTGGCACGTGCTGATGCGCCTCTCTGGGCGTTCGAGCAAGCCCTCCGTTCGGGAGGGTGCGATGCGGTGCTCGGTTGGGTGCGGCGCACGCGCGCGCGCGACATTCGCCGCCTGCAACTCGCCGCCGAGCGCGGACGTACGCTGGGCATTCTCTTTCGGCCGCGGCGGGTAGCGCACGAATCCTCTTGCGCGCTCCTGCGGGTGATGCTCGAGCCTGCCGCGCAGGGTGCTCGCCTCACTCTTCTGAAGAGCCGCGGCGGCCGGCGCGGAGCAATCGATCTCAAGTGGGACTCTGCACCGGCGCACGGGAGTCGGTGATGCGACCGCGCGCACTCCCCACCGGGGACACTCGGCCAGCCGCCATCCGCCCTCGTGGCGCGGCCATCTCGACCGAGCAGACGGTCGTTGCGCGCCAGCATTCCCTGGCATTGCTCCTCGAGCCCTCGGAGCTGTGGATCGGTGTGCATCTTCCATGGCTCGCGGTCGAGGCGGTCTGGGCGGATTCCGGGGCGAGTCCGCGCGCCGTCGTCGAATTGCAGGCCCAGAAGCAAACCGTGGCAGCCATGGGTGAATCGGCGCGGAAACTGGGCATCCGTGTTGGCATGAGTATGGGAGCAGCCCTGGCACTCGTTCCCAGCCTCGAGACGAGCCCGCGCGCACCTCGACGCGAAGGGCAATTGCTGGAACGGCTCGCGGCTCACGCTCAGCGCTTCACTCCCCGGGTGAGCCTGGCGCCCCCGGACGGGCTGCTGCTCGAAGTGAAGGGGAGTCTGCATCTTTTCCGCGGAGCTGAAGCTCTGTGCCGCGCTCTCGAAGCCGAATACCGCTCTGCCGGTGTGACACCGGTGCTGGCGCTGGCACCGACCCCGCTCGCGGCGCTGGCTGTAGCACGTGCCGGCAAATCCCTCATCGTGACCGAAAGAGCCCATCTCGTCGGGCAACTCGCCTCACTCCCTCTCGCCACGTTGCGCTGGCCGCTGCAAGTTCTCGAGCGCCTCGTCCAGATCGGTGTGCGCACGATCGGCGAGGCTCGGCGTTTACCACGTGCCGGGTTCGCACGCCGCTTCGGTAAAGCACAACTCGACATGCTCGACCGGCTGACGGGACGAGACACCGACGTACGCGCTCGCTTCCAGGTCCGGGAGCGCTTCCATCGCCGCCGGGAGCTCCTTTATGAGATCGAGCATCACGCGGCGCTTCTTGAAGCACTCGCGCCGCTGTTGCAGGAGCTGGGGAAATTCCTGAGCTCGCGCCAGCGTGGCATCACGCGGCTCGAGTGTCTGCTGCAACATCGCCATGCACCGCCCACTCGATGCGTGCTTCGATTGGCGACGCCTGCGGCTGGCGTCCGACGTCTCACGACCCTGCTCGGCGAGCAGCTGGCGAGACTTTCCTTGCCGGAGCCCGTGCGTGCTTGCGAGCTGCGCTCAGGTCGGCTCGTGCCGCGCGCCTTCGCGTCCGATTCTCTTTGGCAAGCGGGGGAACACGGTGGCGGTGCGGCCGCTGAATCCGATGGATTGATCGAGCACCTGCGGGCGCGTCTCGGTGCGGAGGCGGTCTACGGCCTGCAGCTTCTCGCCGGACATCGGCCCGAAACGGCGTGGCGCAGTGCGAGCCCCGGCGTGATTTCCGGCCCGAAGACCCCTGCGTGGCCAGCCTTTCGCCGTCCGTTGTGGCTGCTGCCGGCGCCGCACCTTCTGCTCGAACGGGAAGGGTTGCCGCACCGGCGCGGCCCGCTACGTCTTCTCGATGGACCTGAGCGTGTGGAGACGGGTTGGTGGGACGGGGGCGATATCGCGCGCGATTACTACACGGCTCTCGACATCCGTGGCGTGCGTCTGTGGATCTTTCGTGAGCGTGCGCGACCGCATCGCTGGTTTGTGCAGGGCGTATTTGGCTGACAGCGAGGCTGCATGCGGCGGGTCTTCGGTGAAATGCACGAGCTACACCGGCGTGCGGGCTCGAGGTGCGCAAGGATGGCGACACGCAAGTGGCGCACATGGATGGCACAACCTCGAGGCACCGGCGTCGGCAGCCGTGCTCGCGCACCAGCCGGAGACCCGCCGCATGCAGCCTCGCACATTACGCAGTCATGAATGCAACGACTTTCAAGTATGCCGAGCTTCATTGTCTCAGCAACTTTACCTTCCTGCGGGGCGCCTCGCGGGGCGAGGAACTGATCGCGCGCGCCTGCAAGCTCGGCTATGCCGCGCTCGCCATTACCGACGAGTGCTCGGTTGCGGGAGTCGTGCGGGCGCATCTGCAGGCGACGCGAGAGTCCAAAGAGGGGCGCCGTATCAAGCTCATCGTCGGCGCGGAGTTCCGCCTCACGTGTGGCTTGCGCTTCGTGGCACTCGCTCCTGACCGGTACGGATACGGCCGGCTGTGCCGGCTCATCACTCGGGGGCGCCGTGCCGCGGAGAAAGGCACGTATGCGCTCGAGCGTTCCGACGTCGAGTCTCTTCTGGAACGCTGCCTGGTCCTGTGGCTACCGGGTGCGCGGCCGGATGCAACGGAGGGGGGCTGGCTCGCCGAACGATTCCCGCGCGATGTGTGGCTGGCAGTCGAGTTGCTGCGTGATGGGACGGATCGCTCGCGCCTGGAAACGCTCACTCATCTGGGCCACAGCCTCGGCTTGCCGCTCGTCGCGAGCGGCGACGTGCACATGCACCTCCGCAAGCGCCGGCAACTTCAGGATGCGCTGACGGCCATACGCCTCAACGTGCCGCTGGCGGAGGCGGGGTGGCACCTGTATCCCAACGGCGAACGCTACCTGCGCGAACCGGCGCGGCTCGCGCGGATCTATCCACCGGAGCTGCTCGCGGAAACGCTCAACATCGCCGAGCGCTGCACGTTCCGCCTCGATGAACTGCAATACGAATATCCGCGCGAGCTCGTGCCGCCCGGTGAGACGCCGCGAAGTTACCTGCGCAAGCTCACGGAGCAAGGCGCCCACAGGCACTGGCCGGACGGGGTGCCGCAGAAAATTCACAAGCAGATCGAGTACGAGCTCGCCCTCATCGGCGATCTGCACTACGAGCCTTATTTCCTGACTGTGCAGGAGATCGTCGAGTACGCGCGCGGCAAGGGAATCCTCTGCCAGGGGCGCGGGTCAGCGGCGAACTCCATTGTGTGCTATTGCCTGGACGTCACCGCCGTCGACCCGACACGCATGACAATGCTCGTCGAGCGTTTCATCTCGCGCGAGCGTAACGAGCCCCCGGACATCGACATCGACTTCGAGCACGAACGACGCGAGGAAGTCATCCAGCATGTCTACGAGAAGTATGGCCGGGAGCGCGCGGCGATTGCCGCTACGGTGATCGCGTATCGGCCCCGCAGCGCTCTGCGGGATCTGGGCAAGGCCTTCGGTCTGGATCCATTTCAGGTAGGACGTCTCACCCGAACGATGCAGTGGTGGGATGGCGAGAAAATCGCTCCCGAACGGGTGCGCGAGGCCGGCCTCGATCCGCTGAGTCCGGTGATCGGGCGGATTCTGGCGCTGGCTGCCGAGCTCGTGGGTTTCCCGAGGCACCTCTCCCAGCACGTCGGCGGCTTCGTGATCTCGGCTGGGACGCTCGAGGAGCTGGTTCCCATCGAGAACGCCACCATGGCCGACCGTACGGTCGTGCAATGGGACAAGGACGATCTCAATGACCTCGGGCTCCTCAAGGTGGACCTGCTCGGTCTTGGAATGCTGACGGCGCTGCGGCGCGCGTTCGATCTCGTCGACGGGTTCCGCGGCCCTGGGCGCGCGAGCGGTCCTGGGTGCGAGGGCGGCAAGAAGCTGCGCCTCGGGAAGCTCCCACCCGAGGACAAGACGGTGTACGAGATGATCTCGCGCGCCGACACGGTCGGAGTGTTCCAGATCGAATCGCGCGCGCAGATGTCCATGCTGCCGCGCCTGCGGCCGGAAAACTACTACGACCTCGTGATCGAAGTGGCGATCGTTCGTCCCGGCCCGATCCAGGGTGACATGGTGCATCCCTATCTGAAGCGCCGGGAAGAATTGAAACGCACCGGCAAGCTGACCTTCAGTTATCCGAGCGAGGATATCGAGGAGGTGCTGAGCCGCACACTCGGTGTGCCGATCTTCCAGGAGCAGGTGATGCAGCTCGCGATCAAGGCCGCCGGCTTCACGCCGGATGAGGCCGACGGCCTGCGGCGCGCGATGGGCGCCTGGGAACGGCACGGCGACATCGGCCGCTTCAAGGA
>FTFB01008722.1_pt1 | contig 13250 bp, 11 predicted proteins | sample 1658331 | NCBI WGS metagenome assembly FTFB01 (sample SAMEA3914816, study PRJEB12502) | metagenome | biome: forest; material: soil | place: USA | collected 2011-09-16 | depth 0.3 m | reverse complement strand
CGACACGTTGAAACCACAGCACGGTAGCTTCTTGCACGACACGGATCATAAGTCGCGTCTCGGACCCGTCATTGTTTCGCGTTCGGATCACAACATCAGTCGGGCGAACATCTCGCCGAGCGCTCTCAAAGTCCTGTACCGCCTGAAAGACGCCGGCTACCAGGCGTTCATCGTCGGCGGCGGTGTGCGCGACCTGCTGCTGGAGCGCCAGCCCAAAGACTTCGACATCGCGACGAATGCGGATCCTGATCAGATTCAGGACGTGTTCCGCAACTCGCGGCTGATCGGCCGGCGGTTCCGGCTTGCGCACGTGCGTTTTGGGCGCGAGATCGTCGAAGTCGCCACGTTCCGCGCCTCCGGCGCCGAGCCCGACGACGAGCGCGCACACTCCGACAGCGGCCGCATCTTGCGCGACAACGTGTACGGCACGATCGACGAGGACGTGTGGCGGCGCGACTTCACGATCAACGCGCTCTACTACAACATCGCGGATTTCAGCATCTGGGACTATGTGGGCGGCGTCGAGGACGTGCGCTCGCGCACGCTGCGGTTGATCGGCGACCCGGTCACGCGCTATCACGAAGACCCGGTTCGCATGCTGCGCGCCGCGCGGTTCTCAGCGAAGCTCGATTTCACACTCGCGCCCGAGACGGCTGCGCCGGTCAAAGAGCTCGGCGGCTTGTTGAAGGACGTGCCGCCGGCGCGTCTGTTCGACGAGCTGTTGAAACTGTTTCATGGCGGCCACGCCGCACGCAGTTTCGACGTGCTGCGTGACTACGATCTGCTGCGCTATCTGTTCCGCGACACGCAGGCCGTGCTCGAAACGCCGGATGCCGAGAAGATCGCCGGCTTCATCCGCCGCGGTCTCGAGAACACCGACGCCCGGATTCGCGAGGACAAGCCCGTCACGCCCACGTTCCTGTATGCGGTCTTCCTCTGGTTCCCGATCAAGGCGCTGGCGGACATGCTCGAGAGCGAGGGTTGGCACAGCGGCCAGGCCATGCTCGAGGCGAGCCAACGCATCGTCGCGAGCCAGCAGACGGCGTTTCCGCGCCGCTTCAGCTCCCCGATGAAGGAGTTGCTCGCGATGCAGTGGCGTTTCACGCAGCGCCAGGGTGCGCGTGCCGCCCGGATGCTGGAGCACAAACGCTTCCGTGCCGCGTACGATTTCCTGCTGCTGCGCGCCAGTGTCGGCGAGGTGGATGCGGAAACGGTCGCGTGGTGGACCGACATCCAGGCGTTGCCGCCCGAGGAGCAGGGCAAGATGCTCGGCGGCAAGGGTCGCTCCGGCCGGCGTCGCCGCGGCGGTCGCCGCCGCGGAGCGCAGTCCGAGGCCACCGACGTTGTCAGTTAGTTTGGCAGGGCGCCTGAAGAAACCGAAGGCGGCGCCCGACGCAGCCGCGCGGCTACCTGCAGCCGGCGAGCCGGACGCGAGCGGTCGCGACGTGATTCGTCTCGAGGGCCCGCGCTACATCGTGGTCGAAGGGCCGATCGGCGTCGGCAAGACGAGCCTCGCGAAACGGCTGGCGCAGAGTTTTGCGAGCGAGCTGATCCTCGAGCAGGCGGAGGAGAATCCGTTCCTCGAGCGTTTCTACCGCAACCGCCGGCAGTCGGCGTTGCCGACGCAGCTGTTCTTCCTGTTTCAGCGCGCGCGGCAGATCGAGCAGATCCGGCAGAGCGACATGTTCTCGCCGGTGCGCATCGCCGACTTCCTGCTCCAGAAGGACCGTCTGTTTGCCGAGCTGAATCTCGATGCGCACGAGCTCGGTCTGTACCAGCAGGTGGCCGATTCGCTCGAGCTCGATCCGCCGACACCCGACCTCGTCGTCTATCTGCAGGCGCCGTCGGAAGTGCTTCTGAAGCGCGTCGCGATGCGCGGCATTCCGTACGAGCAACAGATCGAGCCCGAATATCTCGAGCGGCTCGGCGAAGCCTACGCGCGGTTCTTCCATGACTACGATGCCGCGCCGCTCTTGATCGTGAACGCGGCCACGATTGACCCGATTCATCGCGAGCAGGACTATCAGGAACTGCTGCAGATGATTCTGCGCGTCAAGCACGGACGACACTTCTTCAACCCCGCCGGTGCGGCGCTCGCCTGAGCTCCGCGGGAGGTCGGCATGTACAAGCAGCTCGAGCAGCGGGGCATGGATTCCCCTCCCGTCAACGTCGGCATGCTGCGCGACATGAAGCAGGCGCGCGAACCGATTGCGTGCCTCACGGCTTACGACGCGAGCTTCGCCCAGCTCGTCGACTTCTCGGGCGCCGACGTCGTGCTCGTCGGCGACTCGCTCGGCATGGTCGTCCAAGGCCTCGACACCACGGTGCCCGTGACGGTGAACGACATGGTGTATCACGCGCGTTGCGTGGCACGCGGTCTGCGTCGCCCGTTTCTGATCGTCGATATGCCGTTCATGAGTTACACCACGCCCGCCCAGGCGCTCGACAACTCCGTGCGACTGATGCAGGAGGGCGGAGCCATGATGGTGAAGCTCGAGGGCGGCCAGGGCCAGGTCGCCATCGTCGAGCATCTGGCGCAGCACGACGTTCCCGTGTGCGCGCATCTCGGGCTCAAGCCGCAGTCCGTGCACAAGATCGGCGGTTTCAAGGTGCAGGGTCGCGACGAACCGGCCGCGCACCGCATGATCGATGAAGCGCGCGCGTTGGAGAGCGCCGGCGCCGACCTGGTACTGCTGGAGTGCGTGCCGACGAGCTTGGGCTCCGCGATTCGCGATGCGCTGCACGTGCCCGTCATCGGCATCGGCGCCGGCCCCGGCGTCGACGGGCAGATCCTCGTGCTGTACGACGTGCTCGGCATCACGCAGGGCCGCATGCCGCGCTTCGTCCAGAACTTCATGCGTGGCCGCGACGACCCGCTCGAAGCGCTGCGTGCGTACGTGCATGCCGTCAAGACGCGAGCGTATCCCGCTCCGGAGCACACGTTCTCGTGAGTCGCCGCGGCGATTCGTCGCGACCAAAGGCCGCGGCGCGCAGCCTGCGTATGGCGCGGACGGTCGGCGCGGTGCGCGAGGCCGCTTCCGAGTGGCGCGCGGCCGGCGAGTCTGTCGCCTTCGTGCCGACGATGGGGAATTTGCACGCGGGGCATCTGAGTCTCGCGCAGCTCGTCGCCGAGCCGCGAGCGCGCGTCATCGTGAGCATCTTCGTGAATCCGACGCAATTCGGCCCCGGTGAGGATTTCGCCGCGTACCCGCGCACGCTCGCGGAAGACACGGCGCTGGTAACCGCGGCGGGCACGGTGGATCTGCTGTTCGTACCCGACGTGACCGAGATCTACCCGTTCGGTTTGAACGCTGCCGCGCGCGTATCGTTGCCCGATCTCAGCCATGAGCTCGATGGTGCGAGCCGACCAGGGCACTTCGGCGGCGTCGCGTCGGTCGTGCTGCGGCTGTTGAACATCGTCGCGCCCGATGTGCTGGTGCTGGGTCAGAAGGACTACCAGCAGTTCATCCTGATGCAGCGCATGATCGCGGATCTGCACATGCCCGTGCTGCTGCGCATGGGACCGACACGACGCGAGCCGGACGGGCTCGCGATGAGCTCGCGCAATCGCTACCTCGACACTGAGCAGAGGAGCAGGGCGCCGACGCTTCAGGCTGCGCTCGCACGCGTGCGCGACGCACTGCGCGGCGGCGCCACGAATTTCGCGGAGCTCGCCGGCGTGGCCACAACGGATCTCGAACGCGCGGGCTTCAAGCCGGACTACGTCGAAGTGCGGCGTGCCGCCGATCTCGCGGTGCCGAACGCCGGCGACCGAATGGAAGCACGCGTGGTTATCGGCGCGGCATGGCTCGGCCGAGCGCGGCTGATCGACAATCTGCTCGTCTAGTCTTCGCTGATCGCGACGCGGTTGCGGCCGCGTTCTTTGGCGGCGTACATCGCGGCGTCAGCCCGTTGTACGAGCGCGGCGACGTCTTCGCCGCTCACGAGAGCCGCGATCCCGACGGAGATCGTGATCGCGGGTGTCAGACTCGCGGGGGAGAGCGCGCTGATGTGCTCGCGTATTCGTTCCGCCGTCTGTCGCGCCTGTTCGAGCGTGAGGTCGGGCAACAGGACAGCGAACTCGTCGCCGCCGAAGCGGGCGGTCAAATCCGTCGGTCGGAGATATTCGCGCAGCGTGTCGCCCACGGCGACCAGCACGCGGTCGCCGGCGATATGCCCATACTGATCGTTGAAGACCTTGAAGTTGTCGACGTCGATCATCATGAGGCACAGCGCCTTTTCCGTGTGCTGCGCGCGCGTGACTTCGCGTTCGAACATCACGTGCATCCAGTGGCGGTTGCCGAGCCCGGTCAGCGCATCGGTATGCGCGTTGCGCTCGGCCTGCCGCAGCACGCCGAGACTGCTCGCGATGAATTCGTTGTCGGAACGCACGCGCTCGGAGAGCACGACCAGCAGGTTCTTGCAGAACACGTGGGAGCGGTCCGCCATCTGCCACAGCAAGTGGTGGCTGATGACCATCAAGTGCGAGCTCTCGGCCGCAACGACCCATGCCGAGGGATCTTTATCTTCGATCAACGACATTTCGCCGGCACAGGTGCCGGGTCCCAAGTCGGCGATCCGCGGCGTGTCGAGCGCGCCGAGGTGCACGCTGAGTCGCCCGCTTAGTACCACGTACACGCAACGATTTGGCCTTTGCGGCGACAACAGGACTTCGCCTTCGCTGACGTCGATGCGTGCGCATTGCGGCAGCAAGTCATCGAGCGAGTCTGCCCCGACGCCGCGAAACAGCGCAATGCTGTGGAGCAACGAGTGGCGGAAATCCGTGTCGATTTCGTACGCCAACGACTGAAGGTTAGCGGTGCTCATGGCCGCATCGTAACGGCCTGTCCATGACGTCAACGTGACGCAGTTGGCACTCCGCCGTGCCGACTACGTCGCGAGGAGTCGTGCTTTGCACTGCGCCAGCGTGGCCGTGGCTTCCCCGCCGGGGCGGGGGAAGTCCAGGCCGAGTTGCGCCAGGGCTTCGTTCACGAGCTTGGCGACCTGCCAACGCGCGTAGTGCTTGTTGTCCGCCGGGATTGCATACCACGGTGCCCAGGGTCGCGACGTGGCGTTCAGACACTCGTGGTAGGCGGTCTGGTAGTCGTCCCACCGGTCGCGCTCGTCGAGATCGCCGGCGTTGAATTTCCAGTTCTTGACGGGATCGTCGATGCGATCGAGCAAACGGCCGCGCTGCTCATCCTTCGAGATGTTGAGCCAGAACTTCAGGATCACGGTGCTCTGCTCGGCAAGATGCCGCTCGTGATCCACGATCGCGCGGCATCGATCTGCCCAGAACTCCGGCGTGGGGTTCACGGGCTGGCGTTGCCCGGCCAGGAACTGCGGATGCACGCGTACGACGATGACTTCTTCGTAGTGGCTGCGGTTGAACACGGCCACGTTGCCGCGCTCCGGCAGCCGGGCGGCGGTTCGCCACAGGAAGTCGTGCGCCACTTCCGCCTTGCTCGGCTGCTTGAACGGAGTCACGTCGAGGCCGCACGGGTTCACGCCGGAGAACACGTGGCGAATCGTGCTGTCCTTGCCCGCGGCGTCGAGTGCCTGGAAGACCAGCAGCAGTGCGTACCGCCCATCCGCGTAAAGGCGGTACTGCGCGTCACCGAGCGCCTTGGCTTCCGTCTCCAGCACATCTTTCCAATGCTCCGTCTTCTTGTCTTTTTCGGGCACCGTCGGTGCATTGCGGGCATCGAAGCCGCCGTCGTAGGGGACGAGCAACGCGTGCGCTTTGGCAGTGAACATGGTGAACCTCTTGACTAGGAATTCATGCGCCGTGCGTGTTGCTGAAGCGCCCAGCCAACGTGCTCGCGCACGATCGCCGAAGGATCGTCGCGGCGAGCGGTCAGTGCCTCGACGATCGCGGGTTCGTGGGGTGCGTTGCCGAGCGCGACGGCGACGTTGCGCAGCCACCCCTCGTAGCCGGCGCGACGGAGCGCACTGCCGGCCGTGCGCGTTTGCCATTCGGCTTCCGACCAGCCGAACAGCTCCACGAGGCTGCTGCCGTCGAGCGCGTGGCGCGGTGCGAAGTCGTCGACTTCACTCGAATGCGCGAACTTGTTCCACGGGCAGAACAGCTGACAGTCGTCGCAGCCGAAGATCCGGTTGCCGATCGGCGCGCGCAACGCCTCGGGGATCGAGCCGCGCAGCTCGATCGTAAGGTAGGAGATGCACCGGCGCGCGTCGAGCTCGTACGGTGCGACGATCGCGCGAGTCGGGCACACGTCGAGGCACGCGTGGCAGGACCCGCAGTGCTCCGCGACCGGTGCGTCCGGCGGCAGCGGAAGGTCGGTGTAAATTTCGCCGAGCAGGAACCACGAGCCGTCGCGATCGAGCAGGTTCGTGTGCTTGCCGATCCAGCCGAGGCCGGCCTTGCGCGCGAGCGCCTTCTCGAGCACGGGCGCGCTGTCGACGAATACGCGATAGCCGAAGTCGCCGATACGCCCCGCGATTGCATCGGCCAGTCGTTGCAGGCGCGCGCGCAGCACCTTGTGATAGTCGCGGCCGAGCGCGTAGCGCGCGACATAGCCCGTGCGAGCATCGCCGAGTGCGCTGTGTGCGTCGCGAGAATCGGCACGCCAGTAGTCCATGCGGGCGGAGATCACGCGCACGGTGCCGGGTACGAGCTGTCCCGGGCGGCTGCGTTTCGTGCCGTGCCGTTCCATGTACGCCATCTCGCCGTGCCTGCCGGCGCTTAGCCAACGCTCGAGCAGCGTTTCGTCCTCCGCGAGCGAGGTGTCGGCGACCCCGAGCTTGGTGAAGCCGAGATCGCGCCCCAGCTGTTTGATGGCGGCGGAGAGCTCGTCGAGTTGTGCTGCGGAGAGTTTGGTCACGCTGACGTCGGCAGCTGCGCTGGCGCCAGTATAATCGCGGCGATGAGTGGTCCCGCCGAAGAGTTGCCCGAGCACATCTACAGCGTCGCCGATGTGCGTGCGCTCGAACGGCTCGCGACCGAACGCGGCGGCATTCCGAGCTACGAGCTGATGTGCCGCGCGGGCGCGGCTGCCCTGGCCGTCGTACGGCGGCGTTGGCCGGGCGCAAAGTCGCTCGCGATCGTGTGCGGTGCCGGTAACAACGCCGGCGACGGTCTGGTGGTGGCTCGTTTGGCGGCGGCCGCGGGTCTCGCCGTGCGGGTGCTCGCTCTGCTGCCGAGCGACCGGTGGCATGGTGACGCCGGCCGCGCGGCGGCGGATTGCACAACGGCCGGTGTGCGCGTCGAGCCCTTCTCTGCAGCCGGGCTCGAAGGTGCGGACGTCATCGTCGACGGAGTGCTGGGGATCGGCGTCGATCGGCCTGTGGCGGGCGCATTCCTGGACGCGATCGAAGCCATGAACGCCGCGCACCGGCCGATTCTCGCGTTGGACGTACCGAGCGGCGTAGACGCCGACACGGGCGCGCCACGAGGCGCGGCAGTGAATGCCACGGTCACCGTGACGTTCATCGCTCTGAAGCAAGGCCTATTCCTCGGCACGGCGGTCGACTATCTCGGCGCGCTCGAGCTGGCTGCCCTCGACGTGCCGCCAGCACTCGCCGCGGGCATGCGACCGCGGCTCGTACGGTTGCTGCCGGCGGATCTCGAGCGCGTTCTGCCCCGGCGCGCCCGCTCGGCGCACAAGGGGTCCAGCGGGCGCCTGCTGTTGGTCGGTGGCGGTCCCGGAATGGCGGGTGCCATCCGCCTCGCGGCCGAGGCGGCGCTGCGCGTGGGCGCCGGGCTCGTATACGTCGCGACGCACCCCGACAACATGACGGCAGTTCTGAGCGGCCGCCCAGAGATCATCTGCCATGGGGTCACGAACGCCCGCGATGTCGATGAGCTGCTGACCATGGTCGATGCGGCCGTGCTGGGGCCGGGGCTGGGACAGACGCCGTGGGCGATCGCGCTGCACGAACGGTTGCTCGCGACCGACCTGCCGCTCGTCGTCGACGCCGATAGTCTGAACCTGCTCGCGTCCACGCCCGCCCACCGCGGCAACTGGGTGTTGACGCCCCATCCCGGCGAGGCCGCCAGGTTGCTCGGCAGGAGTACGGCCGCGGTTCAGCAAGATCGAAGCGGCGCGCTGCGCGAGCTGGTGCGTCGCTACGGAGGCGCGGCTGTCCTCAAGGGCGCAAACACGCTGGTCGCGACGGCCGATGCGGACGAGCCGCACCGCGTGTGCGATCGCGGCAACCCGGGCATGGCGAGTGGTGGCATGGGCGACGTCCTTGCCGGCGTGATGGGCTCGCTGCTGGTCCAGAGCCGCAGCATGACCGGCAGCGTGCGCGCCGCGGTCCTGCTGCATGCGCTCGCGGGTGATTCCGCGGCGCGCGACGGCGAACGCGGCACGTTGGCGAGCGACCTCTTTCCGCACTTGCGCCGATGGGCGAACCCAAGCTAACAAAGAGCTTCCGCGAAGAGGCGGAGCTTATTGATTCTGCTGGGCAGTTTGCCCGGCGACTTCAGTCGTCCGGCGCCCGGTCTCTCGTGATTGGTCTGGCTGGCGAGCTCGGCAGCGGCAAGACCACCTGGGCCCGCGCGATGCTGCGAGGGCTCGGGCATCGCGGCCGCGTGCCGTCGCCCACGTACACGTTGCTCGAGCACTACGAGGTCGGGGACCTGACCGTCGTGCATCTCGACCTATATCGGCTGGCGGGCGATGCCGAGCTCGAGAATCTCGGGTTGCGAGACTGGCTCGCCCACCCGGACACGTGGGTCGTGCTCGAGTGGCCGGAGCGGGCGCCCGCGCTGGCCATGCGCTGCGATCTGATCCTCGAGTTCGCGGACACGGGCGACGACACTCGGCGGGTCACCTTGCACGGTGCAACCCGGCTCGGAATCGAGGCGTTGGAGCACAGTCGTCAGGCAGGCTTTAACAACGATCGCTAATCCATAGAAAACATTGAAAAAAGGCGACGAAACGGGTAAACATAAGGCGTCGCAACTACGGAGCGCGTTCGGGTGTCGGTAAGGGGTGGGCTGCGGCTTGGAATGTTGCTCGCGCTGCTGCTGGTCGGCCGCGTCGCGGCCGCCGCCACCGTCAACGGCATCCGCCTCTGGTCCGGTCCGGAAGGGACCCGCGTCGTGTTCGAGCTCACCGGCCCCGTGGAGCATCGAGTCTTTGCGCTGGCGGACCCCGATCGCGTCGTGCTCGACCTGCCGAATACCTCCACCGCCAGCTCGCTCGCGTTACCCGACGCTCGCGGAGTCGTGGCGTCGGTGCGCACGGGGCCGCGGGCCGGTGGCGATCTGCGCGTCGTGCTCGAATTGAATACCGCTGCGAAGCCAAAGACATTCCTGCTCGCGCCGACGGAGCAGTATGGCCACCGCCTCGTCGTGGACTTGCAGGCCGCCGAGTCGACGCCGCTCGTGCGGCGTGCGCCCGTGCCCGTCGAGCGTGGCCGCGACGTCGTCGTCGCGATCGACGCGGGGCACGGCGGCGAAGATCCGGGGGCGAGCGGGCGAGCGGGCGTCGAGGAGAAGGACGTCGTGCTCGCGATCGCGCGCCGCGTCGCGGAGGAAATCAACACGACGCCCGGCATGCGCGCCGTCTTGACGCGTAGCGGCGATTACTTCGTGCCGCTGCGCAAACGCACGGAGCTCGCGCACCAGACACAAGCCGACTTCTTCATGTCGATCCACGCCGATTCGTATCGAGACCGCGACGCGAAGGGCGCGACGGTGTACGTGCTGTCTGACAAAGCCGCAAGCGACGAGCAGTCGTTGCTATTGGCACAGCGCGAGAACGCGTCGGACCTGATCGGCGGCGTTTCGCTGGCCGACAAGGATCAATTGCTCGCGCGCGTGCTGCTCGATCTGTCGCAGAGCGCGGCGCTCAGTGCGAGCACCGCCGCCGGCCAGCGTCTGATCCGGCGGATGTCCGCGGTGACGTCGATGCGGCGCTTGCAGGTTCAACAGGCGCCGTTCCTGGTGCTGAAATCCCCTGACATCCCGTCGGTGCTCGTCGAGACGGCCTACATCTCGAATCCGCGCGAGGAATCGTCGCTGCGCAACCCCGGCTACCGGGCCACGCTCGCAACCGCGCTGCGGCAGGGCATCGTCGATTACTTTACGGCGAATCCGCCGCAAGGCAGCTACTTCGCGGCGGCGACGTCGGGCGCGGCAGCGGGCGAGCCGGTTCGCCACGTCATAGCGCGCGGCGAGACGCTGTCGACCATCGCCGAGCGCTATCGCGTCACCTCCGCCAGCCTTCGCCGCTCCAACAGCCTCAAGACCGACGTCGTGCGAGTCGGCCAGGTGTTGACGATCCCGCCCGGCTGATCCAGTGCGCCGGCGTTCGTCGCCGGCCCCTGAGGTACACTCGCCCCGCGCGCGCCGCCGCGCGCGAAGGGCTTCGCGTGACCATCCGACTTCTGCCTTCGCAGCTGATCGACCAAATTGCCGCCGGCGAGGTCGTCGAGCGGCCGGCGTCCGTGGTGAAGGAGCTCGTGGAGAATTCGCTCGATGCGGGCGCGCGTTCGATCGAGGTCGCGATCGAAACGGGCGGTTCCGTACTGATTCGCGTCATGGACGATGGACACGGCATTCCAGCCGACGAGATTGCCCTCGCATTGTCGCGCCACGCGACCAGCAAGATCGGCACGCTCGAGGATCTCGAGATGCTGACGTCCATGGGATTTCGCGGTGAGGCACTCCCCAGCATCGGCTCGGTGTCGCGCATGACATTGACTTCGCGTACCGCCGCAGCCGAGCATGCATGGCGCATCACGTGCGACGGTGGCGACGTTGGCACGCGGAAGCCGGCTGCGCAGTCGGCTGGTACGACGATCGAAGTGCGCGATTTGTTTTTCAATACGCCCGCGCGACGCAAATTTCAGCGCTCCGACAAAACCGAGGCGGGACACGTTGACGCAGTGTTGAAGAGCCTCGCGCTCGCGCGATTCGACGTAGAGTTTCGCCTTCTGAACAACGACCGGGTCGCGTGGCACGCACCGATCGCCACGGCCAGGGTGGAGCAGGAAGCGCGGCTGGCCGCGCTCTGTGGCGAAGAGTTCCTTGCGAACGCGCGTTACTTCGAACGCGCGATCGAAGGATTGCGCCTCGCGGGTTGGCTCGCGGCGCCGGCGTTTTCGCGCAGTCAGGCCGACATGCAGTTTACGTTCGTCAACAGTCGCTTCGTGCGCGACAAACTCCTGCGGCACGCTGTTCGACTGGGCTACCAGGACGTGTTATTCGGTTCGCGACAGCCGGCGTTCGTGCTGTACCTCGATCTCGACCCGCGCCGCGTGGACGTCAACGCGCACCCGGCCAAGCTCGAGATCAGGTTTCGCGACTCGCGACTCGTGCACGACTTCGTGTTCCGCACGGTCGAGACCGTTCTCGCGGGCACGATCGCCGCAGCCGAGGAGCCCGCTGCACCTGTCCAAGGCTCCACGCTGGCGGAGCGCGCGGTGCTGCCCGGGCCACCAACGGTTCAGGCGCCGCTCGGGCTGCGCGCCGGCCATGCACGCGAGTACGTGCCGCTGTACGAGCGGCTGCATTCACATGTCGCTTCGCGTTCCGCCGTGGCCGACGATCCGACGGTGCCGCCGCTCGGCTACGCGCTGGCGCAACTGTCGGGTGTCTATGTGCTGGCCGAAAATCGTTCGGGCCTGATCATCGTCGACATGCACGCCGCCCACGAGCGGGTCACGTACGAGCGGCTGAAGACCGCGCTCGGCGCCGACAAACTGAAGTCGCAGGTGCTTCTCGTGCCGGTGACGCTCGACGTCACGTCACAGGAGGCCGATCTCGCCGAGGAGGCCACAGCCGATCTGCGCGCGCTCGGGTTCGATCTGTTGCGCCGCGGTCCGCGGCAGATCTCGGTGCTCGCGCTGCCGTTGCTACTCGAGGCGGGCGAAGCCGAACCGCTTGTGCGGGATCTCCTCAGCGATCTTGCGGAAAATCAAGGCGCGGGGCGAGTCGAGTCTGTCGTCAACGAGCTGCTAGCGACGATGGCGTGCCACGCAGCCGTGCGCGCGAATCGCCGACTGACGATCGAAGAGATGAATGCGCTGCTGCGCGAGATGGAGCGCACCGAGCGCAGCGAAGCGTGCAATCACGGGCGGCCCACGTGGACGCAAGTCACGATGGCGGATCTCGACCGGTTGTTCCTGCGCGGTCAGTAGCAGACGCGTGTGAGCGCAGTTCTCCGGTGCGTCTGTCTCACGGGGCCCACGGCGTGCGGCAAGACCGATCTCGCGCTCGCGCTCGCGGAGCGAATACCCCTCGAGATCGTGAGCATGGACTCCGCCATGGTGTATCGGGGTCTCGACATCGGTACCGCCAAACCCTCGGCTGCTTTGCGAGCCGAAGTTCCGCACCACCTGATCGATATCCTCGACCCGAGCGAAGCGTACTCGGCGGGCCGTTTCGCACGCGACGCGGCGGCGGCGATCCGTGACATCGCCGCGCGCGGGCGTTTGCCATTGCTGGTCGGAGGAACGCTGCTCTACTTGCGCGCGCTTCGCGATGGGCTCGCGTCTCTGCCGCGCGCGGACGAATCCGTGCGGCGGCAACTCGATGCCGACGCGGCCGCGACCTCGTGGGCGATTCAACACGACCGCCTGCGCGCGGTAGATCCGGAAGCGGCGGCGCGGATCGCGCCGGCCGATCGCCAACGGATCCAACGCGCCCTCGAAGTGTATCTGCTGACGGGGCAGCCGCTGTCGCAGTTGCAGCGCGAGGAAAAAGTGGCGCCTTCGCTCCGCGTGCAAACGATCGCGCTCGTTCCCGAGCAACGCGAGGACCTGGCCGCACGCATCGAGCGTCGCTTCGACGCCATGGTCGCCACCGGCCTCGTGGCGGAAGTGGAGGGGTTGCACGCACGCGGCGACCTGACACCGGAAATGCCGTCGATGCGCGCCGTCGGCTACCGGCAGATCTGGGGCTATCTAGACAAAAGTTACGATTGGGAGGACGCGCGTCACCGCGCGATCGTTGCGACGCGCCAATACGCAAAACGCCAGCTCACGTGGCTACGCGGAGATCCGAACTGCGAGGTATGGCCGGCGTTTGCACCGGATTCGATCACGCGCTGTGTCAGGCACCTGACACTTGGCGGCATGATCGAGACGAAATCTTAAGAGGCTGTGCTAGCATTGGCGGCGTGGGAGCAACTACTGTGCCGCTGCGGCACAGCGATCAGCGAGATTGCAGATAGCACGTCGGGCCTGGGCGACTCTGGCCGACCGATCTCGTCGATGCGAAAAATAATAAGAGGAGAGAAGTCATGGCCAAAGGTCAGTCGCTTCAGGACCCGTTT
>FTFB01008098.1_pt1 | contig 13254 bp, 13 predicted proteins | sample 1658331 | NCBI WGS metagenome assembly FTFB01 (sample SAMEA3914816, study PRJEB12502) | metagenome | biome: forest; material: soil | place: USA | collected 2011-09-16 | depth 0.3 m | reverse complement strand
CTCCTCGCCGTCGAGCAGCACGATGACGGTGTTCTCGAACTCCATGCGCGGCACTTCGCGCGCGAGCGCCATGTCGCCGATCGTGAGCTCGTATTCGCCATCCGCAGGGAAGTCGTGCTCGACGATGAGGCCGCCGCGAGTGCCGAACGGCAGCCCGTCGAGGTGATGCTGCTGGCGGCCCGTGCCCGGAGCGCCTTGCGGCGGCAGCGAGATGACCATGTTCGCAGCATCGCCATACTGGATCGCGAGCGGCGGGGCCTTGAGGTCGCCAATGGCCTGCTGCGCGATGGCACGCGCCGCACCGATATACTGCGTGACGAACGCCGGCGACACCTGGAGCGCCTCGGCATCGTTATCGAAACGACCTTTGACGTTGTCCTCGGGCAACAACACGGCGGGGTCGATATCGAGCGCGAGCAGATCGCGGATCGCGTGCGCGTACTCGCGGCGGTTCAGCCGATGCAACGGCACGCGACCGGGCTCGCGCTTGTCGGCGGCCGCATCGATCCGATCCTCGAGCCAGGCCACGAGCTGCGTCGTGGCCTTGCCATCCGGCCGCGGCTGCCCGGCAGGCGGCATGAGGCCACTGCGCAATTTGCGAATCGCGGCCTCCCAAGTCTCGGCATTCTCGGCGACGTGGTCCGGCGACAACTTGTCGAACGCGCGCCCACCTGCCTGCTCCGCGCTGTCGTGGCAGTCGAAGCAGTAGTGCTTGATGACGCCCCATTCGGCTTGGTCGTGCTCATGACCCGACCGCGTTTTCAAAGTGATGACGGCACCGACCGCGGCGACCGCAATCACCGGGAGCACGTAGAACGCTATTCGAAGGCCGCGCTTGACTGCGATGGCTGCTACTCCTACGAGACGCGCCGTAACGCGCCCGCACCGGTGGCCGGACCTCTTGGAAGACGAGCCCTTTGGCCACGAAGATTAGCCAATGATTATCGAGGCGCCTGCTACCCGTGTCTAGGTTTTCCAAGGGGTTGCACGGAGGTGTACGGAAAACTTGAGCTGCCGTTCGTTTAGTCAGATCGCAGCCGTCGGAGCCCTCGCGCATCGGGCATTCGACCGCCATGGTAGCGCCTCGGCGGCGCTCGCGGCCGGGGTACCCGCGGGGGGACGCAGCGGTGTATAAAACCAACCACGATAGCCGTCCCCTATCGCGGGGTGCTGCCTTGGCGAACGCGCACTGCATCGCTCTCGGAGCCGTCATAAGTCTGCTGACCCTCGGGATGTCGGTCGAAGGCTCCGCGCAAACCCAGAAACAACGGGCCGCCGGAAGCTCCATCCTCGGCACGGGTGCCGTGACCGGCTTCGTCGAGAACCTGGACCGGTCGCTCGCCTTCTATCACGACGCCTTCGGGATGGAAGTGCCGCCGCTGCCGGAGTCCGGCGAGCGTCCCTACAACCCGGCCAATCCGCAGCTGTTCGTCATGTTGGATATTCCGGGGGCGAGGGAGCGGCACCAGTCCGCCCGCATTCCCGGCACCGACCTGCGATTCGAGCTCATGGAAGTGCAGAACGTGGACCATCGCACGATCCCACCGCGCCTGCAGGATCCCGGCGCGATGACGCTCGTGTTCATCGTCCGCAACATCGCGACCGTCCTGGAACGCGCCAGGCGGGCGAACGCGACCGTCGTCACGCCCGGCGGGGCGCCACTGACGCGAGCCGATGGTGTCAAATCGATCCTGATTCGCGACCCGGACGGTCGATACATCGAGCTGCGCCAGTTCATCGCGGAACTGCGTCAGGTGGGAGCGCCACGAACCGAAACCACTGTCGCAGCGATGGGGCTATCGATCAGCGTCAACGATATGGCGCGCACGCTCGAGATCTATCGCGACCTGCTCCGATTCCGGGTCGAGAGCGATGACAACCTCGGCGCCGACCCCTATCTGCGCGCACTGACGGGTTTGCCGACGGCAGAATTTCGGCGCAGCGTCTTGCAGGGCCCGCCCGGCGTGCAGATGTCGATCGAATTCGTCGAGTATCGCGGCGTCGACCGCAAGCCGCCCGACATGAGGATTCAAGATCGCGGCGCCGCCCGCTTGCAGCTGCGCGCCGTCTACGTCGAGCCGCTGGTCTCGGCGATGCGCGACGCGGGTCTGCACGTGGTGTCCCGAGGGGGCTTCGCGGTGCCGATTCCGCCGAGCTTCAAGGGCGCTCTCGTGGCGGACCCGAACGGATTTTTCCTGATGCCGTTTGCGCGCTGGCCTTGCGACGGCGAAGACTGCATACCCCGCCTCCAGAGCGAGCCGGACTGAGCTGGAGCGCTCGTCGTATCCGTCCCGCCCGCTGGAGCACGCGCCGGGGGGGGACACGTTAAGATCCGGACCGAATTGGCGGAACAACAAGAACCACTGTGACTGATCCGATCGTCTTTGCTCTTTCCGTGCTCGCGCTGCTCGTGGTGCCGGGCCCAACGAATACGCTGCTCGCGGGCGCCGGGGCGACGCGCGGTGTGCGACGCTCGTTGCCTCTCCTGATCGGCGAGCTGGCGGGATACCACATCGGCATCGCGGTCATGCGCCAAGTGTTCGGCACCGTCGCGAACGAGACCAGCGGCGCACAAGTCGTTCTGAAATGCGCGGTCACCGCCTACCTGGTGTTCCTGGCGATCCGGCTTTGGCGGGCTCCTCTGAACAGCGCCACGTCGGGCTTCACGCTTCGGCGCGTGTTCGTGACGACGCTGTTGAACCCCAAAGGGCTCGTTTTCGCCCTGTTCATTTTCCCGCCGCCCCCAACGCCCGTCGTCTCGTACGCTCTGGCTTTCTCGGTCATGGTCGTCGCCATCGGTGCAACCTGGATCGTGGGTGGCTCGCTGATCACGCGATTCACAAGTCCCCGCTTCAGCGTCCTCGTGCCGCGGATCTGCGCGTGCGCAATGGCCGCGTTCGCGGTCGTCGTCGTATCAGGGGTGCTGAGCCACTAGCGCGCTTACGGGAGAAAGCGTGCGTGTTCGCGGAGGAAGTCGTGTGCGAAGCGCCTTGCGAGCTGCAGGTAGGAGTTGCAAACGTCGCTCGCGGGTCTGTCAGGGTAGGCTGCCAAGCGAACCACTTGCTTGTGGGCGTCCACGGGGCCGCCGCGCGAAGACTGGCGCGTACTGGAAGGATCCGCGGCGATGGCTACCTCTAGCTCGATCAACTCGACGCGTTCCCCGCGCTCTTGTCGACTGCGCTCGCCGCGCAGTTGTTTCCACAAAGCGCTATCGGCACCGTTGAGCCTTTTTGTCCATTGCTCGTACCAGGCGTTGAACTGTAGCTCGCCGGCCTGCGCCCGTCCGAATTTGTCCGCGATCGGATAGACACCGCATGCGTAGAGGAAAAAAGCACCGACAATCTCCCGCGGGCTAAGATGCAAAGTCACTCGCGGCTGCTCGGCTTCGCGCAGTTCGACCAATTGGCTCAGCGCCGCCGCGAGTTTCGCATCGAGCGCCGTCCTCAGGTTGTCGGGGCGAAGGGTTGCGGACATTCGAGCTGGGCCCTCTCAAGTACGCCGCAACGGCAGTGTGGGCCGGAGTCACGCGCCGGGGCAACCTGTCGCTCGATGCGGACGGGGTTCGGGGTCGGAGTCTTCGGGTTGTTGAGGTACGCAATGAGCGCCACACGCATTCTCGCCACCTGCACGGTCGCCGTATCGGTCGCGCTCGCGGCCTGCTCCGGCGGCTCGACTCCCCGCCACGACCGCGCGACCGACGAGGCGGAAATCCACGAGCTGATCGACAGCATCGCGGGAAGCTTCAAGACGGGCGACATGGACCAAGTGTTGTCGATCTACGCCGACGACGTGCTCGTCCTCGGCATCGACCAGCCCGACGTCGCGGGCAAGGACGCCTGGCGAACGGTCCTCGCCGATCAGCCCAAGGACGTGACCATCAACGTGCACATGGATACGAAGGAGCTCGAGATCGCGGGCGATCTCGCGTACGAACGCGGCACGTACACGGCGGAGATCTCGAGCAAGGCGACTGGCGCACTACTGCGGACGGTGACGAATCGGCACATCCATATCTTCAAGCGTCAGCCGGACGGTCATTGGAAAGCTTGGCGTCTGATGGAGAACGCGACGTCGCCCGCGCGACCGTCGGGCCCAGCTCCAACGGAACCGCCAGCGCAGTAACTAGGACGTCGTCCTGGTGGGGCATCAATAGTCGAAATAGAAGCGAGCGTCGAAGCTGTCGGAGCGGGCAAGCGCGCCGTTCACGAATCGCGGCCGAAATCGGGTCGCCGCGAGCCAGTGCCGCAAGCTCTTTTCGACGGCCTTGGATGTTCCAGCCGACTTATCGGAGATGTCTACACGTTTGACGACGCCGAACCTCGTGATGTCGACCGAAGCGTCGATGTAACCGCGGTAAGGCCGATCGTCGCCGCGGACCGTGCTCGCGCTGCGCACGGGAAGAACCGCCGGAACTTCCGGAGACAGCATCGCGTCGATGGTCTCGCCGGGAACGCCTCGAGCGACGAGGAACTCGTGCGCGTCCTCGTATCGGTCGAGTGCCAACCCGAATTTGTTGTAGACCAGGTCCCAGTCGCCGATCTCGAGCATCTCCTGGGCGATCTCGACCGGCGCACGCCCGAGACGCACGCTGGTGGCGAGTCGGTCCTCCATGATCTTCGTGCCTGCGGTGCTGATCGCGGTGTTCAGACGCTTGGCGCCGATGGATCGCGTGTACAGACTGTCCGGGCCGTGCATTTCGGCGTGCGCGTGCTCGAAATACACCGTATCGACGAGCGCATCCTGGATCGCGAACAAATCCTGGGCGTTCCCATGCGTTCTGTCCGCCGCCTCGATCGCTGCGACGTAGTCCAAGCGCGCCGCGTACAGAGCTTCGAGTGAGGGCGACTGCGGCGCCAGAGGTCTGTCGATGGCAAACAGCGACGGCGACGTCGGGGACAGCGGTCTCGTAACCAACGCGGTGCCTCTGACCATCAACACAAAAGGAGCGGTGATGCCGAGGGAGCGGCGAGCGAGATCCATCTCCGAAGCTGCGAGCTCGCTCAGAATTCCGATGATGCGAGCGTCGTCGGCATTCCTGCGGGCCAGATCGCGCAAATAGTCGCGCTGCCGCTCCGCCTCCTCGTGCTCGCCTTTGGCCTGCTTGGCGGCCATCAGAGATTCGACGGCGTCGGCCTGATCGAGCGAGTGCAAGCCGTAGTTGATCCGGGCGATTCCTATCGCGTCCTGGAGGGCTGCGGTCGCCGAATCGTAGTCACCGATCTCCTGGTAGGCCGCCGCCAGCGACGTCAGATCACCGATCAGGGCCGACGATCGCTCGCCGTTCACGGAGTGTTCTATTTCGAGCGCCGCGAGCCGCTTTTCGATGACGGCCGACAACTCCTCGCGTGTGGCCAGCGGGGCGCCGCGCTCGGGGAGGCCATCTGCGGCCTGCGCGCGCTTCCCTCCACTCGCGTCGATGGGCAGCACGGCGTTGGATGGCTGCGGAAAGAATCTGACCGAAGGCAGCTCGGGCAAGCTCTGCGCATGACCGGCGCGGCACACGAGGAGCAGCGAAACGAAGAGAATCCCAAGCTTCGCCATCGATGTCACCTCTCCCCAACGAGTGACTTCGCCGCTACCGCGCCTGGCGATTCCGGACAGGCATCGCCGTCCTTTGAGTCCTTGCAGCGTACCACAGGGTTCATTCAGGACGCGCCGCGCCGCGACGCCACCTCGCGAGCCGCCGCGCGCCGGTGACGAAGACGCGCATGTGTGGGACGAGCGCGAAGGACTAGTGCCGAATCTGGCTGGTGACTTCTTCCCGTTCGCCGTCCGCGCAGCTGCCGTGCTCCGTGATGATCGCCTGTCGGCTCGTGAGTCGCAGCGTCCGCGGGTTCATGACCCACGGTTTGGCGAGCACGACCGGGTCCTCGACCGTCACCTCGTAAAGCAGGTCGTTGCCCTTTCTGGTGAACTTCTCCACGACGTGCATCTTGTCGGAGTGGAACAAGCCGCCGCGGCCGAGCCAGGTCTCGTCGGTGAACCCGACCGAGTCGAGGACCAACGTGTCCCCTTCCCAGCGGCCGACCGCGTACCCCATGTACGTGTACTGGAGCGCGCGCTGCGGATCGTGCGGCTTGCCGTCGAGCGGGATCATGCGAAAGTCCGGATACCCGCCTCCGCCGTCGATGCCGCCCCTGTAGAACATCGTGATGTCGTCGGCCGTGTGGAAGATACGCGCGGGGGGTCCGTGGCGCGGAATCCCGAGCGGGAGGCAGGTCATGACGGGGTCGTCCCGGTTCGTCCACTGGTCGAGCGCCTGGACCTTGTCCCAGTACTCGGGCTTGTACAGAGGATGATTCGGATCGAGTCGCGACGGCGCCATGAACACGAAGTCCTGACTCTGATTCGTCCATTCCATGCAGACCGGCTGGAACGGCGTGCAGCGCCGGAACATGCCGCCGGGCACGCCTTTCTGCCCGCCGCTCGCGGTGGCCCACGAGCCCGAGAGGTCGGGCTTCCCGCTGGCCAGTTTCGGCGTCTCCGTCGTCGCGGGAGCGAACCCGCCGCCGCCAAATTGCGCTTGCGCGGCCGTGCCGACGAGAGAGAGGACCAACGCCGCGGCCGCCACGACGTGCGCTCTGATGACTGGGTGTTTCCTCACGAGCCGCTCCTCAGTTCTTTGCCGGACCCGCGTTCCGCACACTGTCCGGAACGGGCACGACGACGTATACCTGGCCGATCTCGGTCAATTTCGTCTTCAAATCGCGCACGACCTTGCCATTGCGGCGCTCGACGATGGTGCCGGCGTACAAAGCCTCGATCCTGTGCAATGGATTGTTGAAGTCCTGGTACCCACCGTAGACGAACTCCGTCGTGTTCGTCCCTTGCTTCACGACGACGCGCTCCGGCAAGAAGTCCTCGCCGAGCGTCGCCGTCGCCGTGGCGTCGGAGACTCCGGGAATCGGATACGTGATGACGGCCTTCTTGCCCTGCCACGAGAGGGTCGTCGCGCCCCTCACTCCGGCAGCCGCTTGTTTGTCGAGTAGCGTGGCCGGGTTCTGGGCGAACGATTCCGCCAACGGCAGGTCTGCGGCGGCCGCAATAGCGGCCTTGGGCGCGCCGTGAGGGCTGGCCCACAGACGGATCAACCGCTCGTCTAGCGCCGCGGGCCGGGGGGTGGCCTTGCCCTCGCCCGGGATGATCTCCGCGCCCGCGCGGTCCTCGTCCCACACGTACCGATCGCTGATCGTTTCGACGTTGGCGTATGTCTGGCCGTTCGCGCGCTTGCACTCGATCTGTGTACGGTATCCCGGGATCTGGTAGTTGGCGCTCAAGCGAAACTTCGTCAGTGTGCAGGGCTGCCCCTCCACCTGGACCGTGCCCTCGGCCTGGTATTCGAGCGTGGCCACGAGCTCGGGCTCGGCCTGCCCGCGCAGCATTCCCATGTGCCACGTCCAGTTGTACAGCACAGCCTTCAGGTCTTTCTCGCCAGGCGCCGGCGTGAAAGGCGGCGGACCGCCACCGAAGCCCTGCGCGTGAGCCGGCAGCGCACCGCTGATGGTAAGAGCGACGGCGAGTGCACCCGCCGCAACGGATCGTCGAAACAACATCAACCCCCCAGTGCGCCGGCTTAGTTGTCGCCGTTGTCGTTGAAGAGTTTGTACTCGCGGTCACCGAGCTCGAGCGTTCTTATGAAGCCCGCCGGGTTGCCGTTCCGAGCCGGAAGAATTTTGACCTTCAAAACCTCGCCGGGCTTGATGGAGCTGTTGTTCAGCCCCTGCCGCGTCAGCACCTGCAACGAGGCGGTCGTCAGCACCCACTCCGTCGTCGTGCCATCCGCGTTGTGAACCGCGAGATGGAGGTTCGAGTGCGGATTCACGAAATTCAGTTTCAGGAGCTCGCCCTGCAGGACGATCTCCTTGTTCAAGTCGTACACACTCGCCACGGCATGATGTGCCTGCAATTGCGCACCGGCCAACAAGAATCCGGCCAGTACGGACAACCGAATTGCCAATTTATTCATCGCTGCCAGCCCCTTCGAGATTGCGACCTTGGATCGTAACCAACGTAACGCCGAAGCCGCAAGCATCTCGACGCTGAGGATTTCTTTCGAGCGGCTTGTTGGAGCCGCGGGACTATGGCCCGAAGAACACTTGGTGCGTGATTCCGGGCAGGAAGAAGATGTTGTGGGTGCCGTTGATCACGAGCGCCCCGATGAAGAGGCCGAGCACCCATGCGCGGTGCTGCTTTATCTTGCCTTTGAGCGCGCCGTCGAGCGCACGCCACGTCGCTATCAATACGAGGGGGACGAAGAGGTGAATCAGGCTTAGGCCGAAGAACGGGTTATCGGGCGCCCGGCGATGAATGAAGAGCGTGATGATCGCGGTCGCGACCATCAGGCTGAAGAACAGCACGCCGAACAGATCGTTGGTCATGACCACAGGCTCCTCGGAAGGGTTTCTCGCGCACGAGGGCAGGACGAGCCCCGCAGCGTCGCGGACACTGCGTGCAACGCCGCGTCGCGTCTGTGCGGTACAGAACACAGAAGCCGGTCCGACGACGTCAGGTCTGGCTTGGCGTGCTGGCGGCAGCAGTGCCTGAGCTGCCGCTTGTGCTCGCCAACGCTTAAGCTAGAGCGACGAACGGCGGCATGGGAGCGCGTATGAGCTACGTCGAAGCGAACCTCATGGACGGCGAGCAGATCGTGTACCAGACCAGTCTCCACTGGTTGATGTACTTCTGGCCGATCGTGATTGCGGTCGTCGGCCTGCTCATGCTGCTGGCTGTCCCTCCTGTGCTCGCTCTCGCCGTCCTCGCTCTCGCGGGTCTGCTCGGGTTGATCGTCTTCGTTACGGTCTACAACGCCGAATTCGCCGTCACCAACAAGCGCGTCATCATGAAGACGGGGTGGCTCAGCCGCCGATCGCTCGAGTTGCTCCTCTCGAAGATCGAGAGTATTGCCGTCGAGCAAGGGATCGGCGGCAAGCTCTGGGGTTACGGGACGATTGTCGTGAGCGGCACGGGTGGCTCACACGAGCCATTCCAGAACATCGCCGATCCGTTCGAATTTCGGAAACAGGTGCAGGAGCAGATCGCCAGAGTGCAGGACGCTCCCGCTGCGCGTGCCTACGTGCCCGCGGCGGATACGCGCGCGCCCGCCCGCGTCGAGCGCGAGTGTCCGTATTGCGCGGAAATGATTCTGGCCAAGGCGAAGATCTGCAAGCACTGTGGAAAAGAGGTCGAGCCCCTCGTCGCATAGTGGGCGACGCCGCCTAGGTGCTCCGCGCACAGACACCGTGCGCCCACCCGTCGGGCGCGAGCCCACTCAAGTGCTCGAGCTTCGTGCCGCAGCCGCGCCTCGCGACTCGCGGTACCGAAGGTAGATCACGACCGGCGGGATGACGAGGAAGGCCCACCACTGGCCGAGATACAAGGCAAGCGTGGCGATCACCCCCATCAGCGTCACCGCCAGCAAACGCAGCGTCAGGCGTTGCGCGATCTCGGCCGGCCGACTGGCATCCACCAACCCGGCGCGGCGCGCGTACAGCCAGCTCAGCAGGAGCGGGAGTGCGATCAGCGTGAAGTTGCCGAGCCAGAGGGTTTGAGCAAGGTAGTTCGTGCTGGCGTGCAGGTAGATCGAAACGGAAACCGGGAGCAAGGTGACCGTGAACAGCACGATGAGCGAAAGGACGATGTGCACCCCGTTGGTGTGGCGCAGTAGCGCGAACTCGCGGTGGTGCAGGATCCAGAAGATGCACGTGACGAGGAAGGTGAACGCGAAGGTCAGCACCGGCAGGCCGAGTCCCCGCACCATCTGCTCGACGGCCAAATCGCTCGAGTTCGGCTCCATCGCAGGTTTGATGTCGAGGACGAGCAGCGTCATCGCCACCGCAAACACGCCGTCGCTCAGCGACTCGAGGCGGTACTTCGAGAGCAGCGCCGGTGATTCTGGCGGGGCGTTGTCACTCATGACCACAGCGTAGGCGGCGGCGCGGGCCGCTGGCAAGGCGGGACCAAGCACCGTCTGCGAGCGCGGTCGCGATCGAATATCCGCCGACGCGCACGATTCTCCACGAAATCATCACGGTTTATTCATTCCTTCCCTTGCGCGGCGCTGCAAGCTCCGAGGCCGTTCAGATCCACTTTCAAACGGAGACGAAAATGCAGCTTGTATCCATTCTCAGGGGAATCGCGCCTGCGACGTTGGCTCTATGGTTCGCCGGCACCGGGGTCGCCGCGGCAGACCACTGGCCCCCGCCCCCTTCCTGGCAGCCGGCCGTTCCGGTGGTCGCCGTCAACACCACGTTCGCCGAGGGTTGCCCGATCGAGACCCGGGACGGCCTGAGTTTGCTGTTCGCGTCGACACGCGGCGGCCTGGGCACGAACGACATTTGGGCCGCAGACCGCGCGGACATCGCGGCGCCTTGGGGCGCGCCGCGCAAGCTGGAAGCGCCGATAAGCCTCGACGGACCGGCCGACTTCTGCCCGAACCCGTTCGGCCGCTCACTGCTCTTCGTCTCGGATCGGCCCGGTGCGGGTACTTGCGGCGCCGCAGCGGGCGGCGCCGGCGACATCTACTTGTCGCGGCAGAGTCCGGCCGGCGGCTGGAGCGAGCCCGTGCATTTGGCGTGCGCTCCGGACGGTCCGAACACACCCGGCGCCGAGCGCAGCCCGTCGATCATCGAGACGTGGTACGGAACGTTCCTGTTCTACTCGACCAACGGTCCAGCCGGCGACAACGATATCTTCGTGAGCCGGATGCGTAGCGACGGGACCTTCGGGGCCGGCAGAGTCGTCGAGAGTCTGAGCTCGCCGAGCGACGACCTCATGCCGAACGTGCGCGAGCGCCAGCAAGGCGGCTTCGAGATCGTGTTCAACTCGAACCGTCCGAGCAAGGAATGCGAGTCGATCGGATCGTGCGGCAGCCAGGACGTGTTCACGTCGGTGACATGGTTCCTCCCGGGACCATGGGCGCAACCGGTGAATCTCGGCAGCGCGATCAACACCGCGGGCGCCGAGCAACGCGCGACGTTGTCGCACGACGGCCGTCGCATGGTGTTCGGGCGCAGTGGCGACATCTATGTGAGCGAGCGCTACTGACGCGTGGAGTCGGGCGCGATTTCGAGGTTGGTGGGCGGCGCGGCTTCCGCGCCGCCCTTCGAGGCCCTAGACCATCTGCTCCAATTGCACGAATGCGCGTTTCGTCATGTCGATGTGTTCCGAGCGACGAAACCGGAAAGCGCGCAGGAAATCGTTGATGGAATAGTCCGGTCGCGCGGCTTTCACCCGACGATACAGTCCCAGCGCTTCGCCATCACGACCGGCGAGCACATTGCAGTACGCGCCCACGGCAACCACGTGGTAGTGGGAATTCGGCTGATTGGCGGCACGCGAGGCGAACGTCGCGGACTCCTCGTGTCGACCCAGGAATGACAGGTTCTGGCCACGTACGCCGAACATCGCGAAAGTCATCGGATCAAAAGGACTGAGGCGTCGGGCCTTGCCGACTATTTCGATGCTGCGATCCGGATCACCGAGCTGCATCACGGCATACGCGAGTGAGTATTGTCCGACCGCGGAACTGGGGTTGAGGCGTATTGAGATCTCCAGTTCGTCGACGCCCTGCTGAACGTCACCCTCCAGCAAATGCGCCCGCCCGACGGCCCAGTGGCCCATCGGGTCATAGGGATCCAGCGACAGGCTCTGCTGTGCCAGCGCCATCGTGCGAGCGGATTCCGCCGCGCGATCCGGCACCCGCTCGAGGAAAGCGCGCTGCCAGTGAACGAACGACAGCGCGGCGTAGGCGCGCGGCGAGCTCGGGTCCAGCGCAATGGACTGCAGGAAGAACTGTTCGGCCAGCTCGTGGGCTGCCGGCGTGAACCGATACATGTGCCAACAGCCGCGGTGGTAGGCCTCCCAGGCTCCGAGGCTCGCAGGCGCCTTGAGCAGTGCTCGCCGACGCTCGAGATGCTCGATCCGGGATTCGAGCGCCCCGGCGATGACCTCCGAGACCTCCTGTTGGACCTCGAAGATGTCGTCGATGCGGCGCTGGAAACTGTCTCCCCAAGTCTCGGAACCGTCCGTGGCATCAGCCAGTGTGGCGTGAACCCGAATCCTGCGGCCGATCACCTGAACACGGCCCTGCACGACGTAACGCACGCCCAGGGCGCGACCGACGGCACGTGCATCATAGGGACCCGCCCGGAACTGGAATGTCGATCCCCTCGACGCCACGAATAGCCAACCCGCACGCGCGAGCTGTGTGATCACGTCATGAGTGAGCCCATCGGCCAGCAACTGACCGGAGGGTCGCGAGCCGGTGAACTGGAACGGCAGGATCGCGACGGACGTCTGGCTCGGGAGCGACAGGTCGAGATTGTCGAGAGTCTCCGCGGACTCCACGATCTGCCGCACATCGGCAGGCGCGTCGGGCTCGGCAGCGACCAACGCTCGCTGCTGCGACGAACCCTCATGCACGACTGCAACGAATCGATAGCCTTGGCGATGAAGCGTGCGGATGCAGGCCTGCGCCCGGCCGTCATCACCCAGCACGGCACGCGCGGCCTTGATCCGGCTGTTGACTGCCGCATCACTGACGATTCGACCCTTCCAGATCGATTCCAGCAGTTCGTTGCGGGTGACGACACGATGCCGGTTTTCCAGCAGCAACAGCAGCAGCCGGTACACCTGCGGCTCAACGAGCTGCGTCTCTCCGCCGCGACGCAATTCCCTGCGCGCGGTGTCGATTTCGCAATCGCCGAATCTGAGAATCATCCGCGGATAGTAGTTTCAAACACCCTTGTCGCGCGAGCGGTAGAAACGGAGGACGCGGTACGTTTGTCGAGTTCGCCAGCGAGATGGACCGCGCGACCCGCGGGGTCGACGTGTAGGCGACGGGCTCAGTGCGAGCGCACCCGCCCAAGTGCTTCCTGATCATCTCGAACTCGCGCTCGGTGTCGCTGCCGAAACGGTTCAGCGCGACGATGATGGGCAAGCCGTAGTGTTGAAGGAGCATCAGGGGGTGACTTGCTAGAATCATCTCCTGGTATCGGGCTTAGGCCCCGTTTTCGGGAGAGCTCAACGTCCATGTCCGCGATCCGACCCCTCCGCCTGTTCGCACTGGCCGCCCTGCTGGCCGCGCCCCCTGCTTACGCCAGCGATGCCAAGGGCGATGCCGCCAACGGCAAGGAACTGTTCATGGCCAGTGGCTGTCCGGCCTGCCATGGCGTGACCAAGGAAGACAATTCGAAGGTGGGCCCCAATCTCGTCGGCGTCGTGGGGCGCAAGGCTGGCACCACGCAGAGCCTCTTG
>FTFB01009379.1_pt1 | contig 13265 bp, 11 predicted proteins | sample 1658331 | NCBI WGS metagenome assembly FTFB01 (sample SAMEA3914816, study PRJEB12502) | metagenome | biome: forest; material: soil | place: USA | collected 2011-09-16 | depth 0.3 m | reverse complement strand
TGCGGGTTGTCACTTTTCAGCATCGAGAGCTGATCGGGATTTTCCACCGGCGGAACCTGCGCCCCGGCCACGGCTACGAGACCCACGAGCAGCATTCCCAGAAGCAGGTTTGGCGTTTTCATGGCGGAATTGTACCCCGGCGCGATTCTTGCGGATCGGACAAGGCCACGGTAACGCACGTGACGATTCGAAGGATCCTCCATGAGCGACGTCGAACTGACCCCTGCCCGGGGCGGTGTGCCCTTTGCCTGCGGCGCCATCTGGGACGGGGAAGGCACCAATTTCGCGCTTTTCTCCGCCCACGCCAGCAAAGTGGAGCTGTGCCTGTTCGACCAGGCCGGCCAGGTGGAGCAGCGCCGGATCGAGCTGCCCGAATACACGAACCAGGTGTGGCATGGCTACCTGCGCGGAGTGCGCCCCGGAACTGTCTACGGCTATCGAGTGCATGGACCCTATGAGCCGGATGCCGGCCATCGCTTCAATCCGAACAAGCTGCTGCTCGACCCTTGCGCGCGCGCCCACACCGGCGAGCTCAAATGGGATCATGCCTGCTTCGGCTACACCATCGGCGATCGCGAAGAAGACCTGAGCTTCGATGCGCGGGACAGCGCGCCCTTCGTGCCCAAGAGCGTGGTGATCGACCCGAACTTCGACTGGCACGGCGAGGGACGCAAGCACTTCATACCGTGGGAACACACCATCGTTTACGAAGCCCACGTTCGCGGCTTCACCAAACGACACCCCGCGGTTGCCGAACATCTGCGGGGCACATACGCCGGGCTCAGCACCAGGGAAGTCGTTCAGTACGTGAAGTCGCTCGGCGTCACGGCCATCGAGCTCATGCCCGTGCACACCTTCCTCGACGACGCCCACCTGCTCGAGCGAGGGCTGGCGAATTACTGGGGCTACAACAGCATCGGCTTCTTCGCGCCGGACCTGCGCTACGCCGCCGACCGGGCCAACAGCTTGCGCGAGTTCAAGGAGATGGTCTCGCGGTTTCACGACGCGGGGCTCGAGGTGATCCTCGACGTGGTCTACAACCACACGGCAGAGGGCAACGAGCGCGGCCCCACGCTCTCATTCCGCGGCATCGACAACGCCTCGTACTACCGGCTCATTCCGGACCGCAAGCGTTACTACATCAACGACACGGGCACCGGGAACACGCTGAACCTGTCGCATCCGCGCGTAATCCAGATGGTGACCGACAGCCTGCGTTACTGGGTGACGGAAATGCACGTGGATGGCTTTCGCTTCGACCTCGGCACCATCCTCGCGCGCGAGCCGAACGGCTTCGACAACCAGAGCGGATTCCTGAAGGCGGTCTGCCAGGACCCGGTCCTCGGCACCGTCAAGCTGATTGCCGAGCCGTGGGATTGCGGCCCCGGCGGCTACCAGGTTGGCGCCTTCCCACCGGGGTGGAGCGAGTGGAACGACAAGTTTCGCGACGACGTGCGCGACTACTGGAGAGGCGAAGTGTCTCCCGCCACGCTCGCGCCGCGGCTCTGCGCATCGGGCGATGTCTTCAATCATGAGGGGCGGCGCCCGTGGGCGTGCGTCAACTTCATCACGGCTCACGATGGCTTCACGCTGAACGATCTCGTGAGCTACAACGAAAAGCACAACGAAGCGAACGGCGAAGACAATCGCGACGGCCACTCCCACAACCGCTCGTGGAACTGCGGCGCCGAAGGCCCAACGGACGATCCTGAAATCCTGCAGCTGCGCGAGCGGCAGAAACGGAATTTCCTCGCGACGCTGCTGTTCTCCCAAGGCACGCCGATGATGCTGGCGGGCGACGAGATCAGCCGCACGCAGAAAGGAAACAACAACGCGTATTGCCAGGACAACGAGATCAGCTGGCTCGACTGGAATCTCGACGATCGCAAGAAGGCGCTGCTCGGCTACGTACAGAAGCTCACGGCGCTGAGGCACGAGTACCCGCAGCTTCGCAGGTCGCGCTTCCTGACAGGCGCCTACAATGAAATCGTTGGCGCGAAGGACCTCGCCTGGCTCAACGCCAATGGCTCCGAGCTCACCGACGAGGATTGGCAGGATGGCAACATGCGTTGCTTCGGGATGCTGATCGACGGCCGCGTGAGCACTTCGTTGCTGGAGGCGCGCGGCCAGGATGCGACGCTGCTGCTGGTCTTCAACGCGTATCACGACCTGGTCGAGTTCACCCTGCCGGCCCTGGTGGAACAGGCCAGCTGGACGCGCCTCGTGGACACCAATCTCGAAAACGACGGCGAGCGGGCCACGTTCGAGGGCGCAAGCGCCTACGGTGTTACGGGGCGGTCGTTCGTCCTGTTTGCGCTCAACTGAGATGCGGCGACGTATTTCCAGCCGGATCCTGTGAGCCAGGTGATGGCGAAAACGCCTCGCGGCGCGCATTCTCGGGCGATGTACAGCCTAACCTACGTCAGCTCCGCGACCCGGCCCTTCACCCCGGAAGAGCTGCGTGCCCTGCTCACCGTGAGCCGCACCAACAACGACCGGGCCGGCGTGACGGGGATGCTCCTTTACAAGGACGGCAACTTCATGCAGGTGCTGGAGGGCGAACGCGAGGCCGTGCTCGGCGTCAAAGCGCGGATTGCGGCCGATCCGCGCCACCGCGGATTCCTCGTTCTGCTGACTGGCGAGGGCCCGCAGCGGCAGTTCGGCAGCTGGTCGATGGCATTTCGCGATCTGCAGACCGCGGGCAACCTGGGCCTGGCGGGGTATGACGAGTTCATGAACACGCCGCTCACCGACCCCCGCTTCGTGCAAGAGCCGACTGACTGCCAGAAGCTATTGATGATCTTCAAGCGCAGCATGTAGGCCGCGCTCCGCCGGGCGTTCTTCTGCGCGGGCCTCGAACAGCGCTCGCGACACGGCCAGCGCAGCTCCAGCTCCAATCAACTGCGCCACGATGAAGGCAGGGACGTCCTGCAATCGAATGCCCGAAAATGAGTCGCTGAGCGACCGGGCGAGCGTGATGGCGGGATTGGCAAACGACGTCGAGGCGGTAAACCAATACGCCGCGGCGATCCACGCAGCCACCATCCATGCGGCATCCTGCTTGCGTCGATGGCCAAGGATCACCAGCAGAAGTCCGAACGTCGCCACCACCTCCGATAGCCATTGGCCGAGACCGGCGCGTGCATGCGAAGAGCTTTGCACGACAGGCAGCGCGAACATCGCATTCGCGAGCAGGGCACCGGCACAGCAACCCACCACTTGCGCGATCACATAGCCGACGGCTTCCGGCCGGCGAAGTTTGCCTTGCAGCGCCATCACCAGTGAAACGGCAGGGTTGAAATGCGCGCCGCTCACCGGCGCCAGCAGCGCAATCAGCACCGCCAGAACCGCAGCGGTTGCCGCGGTATTGGCCAGCAAAGCCACCGCGGTGTTTCCCTGGGCAAGCCGCTCGGCCATGATTCCGGAGCCAACGACGGTGGCCGCGAGAAGCAGTGACCCCAGCGTCTCACTGGCCAGGCGGCGCGCGAGCGTCATACGGAACCGCCGCCGATTTCCCTGAGCCGCTCTTTGAGCGTGCTGTGATCGAGCGTATCTATCGGCAGGCTGGTGAAGGCCTTGATGCGGCTTTCCAGCTCGTGGAAGGCGGTGCGGAAAGCGAGCCACTTCTCCGCGTCCGTGCCTTCTACCGCGGCCGGGTCGGCCACGCCCCAGTGAGCCGTCATGGGTTGGCCGGGCCACACGGGGCACATCTCGCCCGCAGCGTTGTCGCAGACCGTCAACACGAAATCGATCGGTGACGCGGCGGGCGCTGCGAACTCGTCCCAGCTCTTGCTGCGCAGTCCTTCGGTCGGCAGGTTCATCTTCTGCAGCAGTGCCAGCGCGATCGGATGCACCTGCCCCTTCGGGTGGCTTCCCGCGCTGAAGCCACGGAATTTTCCGTGGCCCCAGGAATTCATGAGCTGCTCGGCCAGGATGCTGCGCGCGGAGTTGCCCGTGCACAGAAATAGAACGTTGTAGATGCGCGCGCTCATGTGATGCTCAGGCGGCAGTAGATTCGTAAGGTCATGTGATGCCCAGGCGGCAGCAGATGTTCACGCACGCGACACTCAGGCGGCGCGGGAAGGCTTTTTGCCCGGCTTTTTCGCTTCAGCCGCAGGCGCGCAAGCCGTGGCGCAACTCGAAACGCCGCTGCCACAGCAGTTTTCCGTGAGATAGCCGACGAGGTCGTTCATCGCACTGAAGTCGGCCGCATAGATGAGCTGGCGACTGTTGCGTTCTTGCGTGACGAGGCCGGCGCGATGCAGCTGCTGCAGGTGAAACGTGAGCGATGAAGGCGGCAGCTTGAGACGCGAAGCAATGGTGCCCGCATTCAGCCCTGCGGGACCTGCCTCGACCAGCATGCGAAACACCCGAAGGCGATATTCGTGCGCGAGCGCCGCCAGCGCGTCGATGGCCTGCCTTGCGTTCATGACAATCCCACATTTCGACTATATTCGAATTATGGGTCGGATTATATGGCGGGCCGGGCGACTTTGGTCAACCGGTTTCGTCGCCTGCGACGGGCGCCGGGTGGATTGCTATCCTCACAAGAAGAAAACACTTGGCACGTAGTCACAAGGGGAGACTCACATGCGTTGGCCCACTCGTCTGATCGCTGCGGTAACGTTGAGCGCGATGATTCCTCTCGCCTGGCCGCAGGCTTCCGCCGACGCGGCGCGTCCGGCCGCCAGCAGCGGCGGCGGCAACACGGCGCCGGGTGCCGGCCCGCCGAAACTCACCCGGCCTGCCCAGTTCTTCAAGGAAGAATGGAAGCAGGCGCCTCCGGGCGGCGAGCATCCGGTGGCTCAGGACTCCATCGGCAACCCGAACCTGGAGTTGAAGCTATACGTCCCGGCGGGCGAGATCCTGCTCACGGGCACGGCATCCGATGAAAACAACCCGACCCATGTCTGGACGGGAATGTGCACTTCGCCCTGCGCCGTCGCCCTTCGCGAAAAGAGCAGCTTCGCAGACCTCACCGGCCTCGCGCGCATCCGCTGGAACACCAAGATGTCGGGATTCCACCAGGTGCACCCGATCGTGAAGCTCGCCGACGGAACGTGGCTCATCGGCGACCGCGCCGATGGCACGACGCGCGACTGGCTGGTCAGCGAGATCTCCTTCGCCGACCTGCGCTGGGTCAAGCTCGACATCGCACGAGTCGTCACGACCGGCACGTTCGTCGACAAGGTCGATCTCACCAAGGTCGATGAGATCGGCTTCGCGGACCTCATGCCCAGCAGCGGCCACGGGCCGGGCGGCTGGGCCGACGTCGCGCAGGTCGAAGTGTTCGGCAAGCCCGTCGCTCGGGCGGCAGCGCACTGACCCGCCCCTACTCTCCGTGGTTGCGAGGCGCCGCCGCCGCGAGCGGCGCAACTCCCGCACCCGTCGGCGGAGCCTTCTTCGCCTGGATCGCTTTCGAAACGATATAGGCGCGAATCGCTTCCGGCTCGTCGGGCTTGAGGGCCTTCGCGAACGACACCATGCCGTTTGGGGTGAGCGCGCCATCGACCACGATGGCCTTGAACGCCTCCGGGGAATTGATGGCCCCGGCATAGCGCAGGTCAGGGAACATGCCGCGGCTCAAGCCATCGTTACCGTGGCAGGTGCTGCAGAACCTCCCATACAACTCCTGGCCGTGCGAGATGACCGCAGCTGTGCCGAACGCGGGCGGCGGGTTCAGCACGGGCGGAGGAACAGGTGTCGCCTCAGGCAGCTTCGCCGTTCCGCCGAGCTTGTAGACCAGCAGGCGCGAATAGTTTGGCGCCCAGTAATTGCCGGTCTGCCGGAAGCCGGCGACGACGGCAACGTACTGCTCACCGTCCACTTCAAACGTCGACGGTCCCGCCATCACGCCGGTCTGGGCGGCTTCGCCCCACAGGCGCTCGCCGGTGTCCGCGCGATACGCGGCGAGCTCTTCTTTGTCGGAATTGCCCGCGAACACGAGTCCGCCGGCCGTGGCGAGCGCGCCGCCGCTGCGGCCCTTCTCGAACGAAACGCGCCAGACTTCTTTCTGATTCACCGGGTCCCAGGCCTGCAGGTACCCCTTGTTCACACGCAGGGCCTTCGGGTCTTTCAGCATCGCCGCGCTTCCTGCGAAGCTGATCGATAGCTTCTGCCCCATCGGGTTGTCGTCTTCGTGCGTGACCACGAAGGGATAGCTGATCTCCATCGTCGGGATATAGACGAGGCCCGTCTCCGGGCTGAACGACATCGGCGGCCAGCTGTGCGCGCCACCGAAATGCGGAATCTGGATGAAGCCCTTGCCCGTCACGTCGTAACGCGCGGCCGGGTTCATGATCGGCCGGCCGGTCTTCATGTCGATGCCGGTGGACCAGTTCAGCGGCACGATGGGCTTCGCCGAGAGCAACTCGCCGCTCGCCGCATCCAGCACATAGAAATAGCCGTTCTTCGGCGCCTGCATGATGACGTGGCGATCCTTGCCGTCGATCTTGAGGTCTGCAACGGTGATCTGCTGTACGGCCGTGTAGTCCCAGGAGTCACGCTGCACTTCCTGGTAATGCCACACGTATTCGCCGGTCGCGGGCTTCAGGGCCACGATCGACGAGAGGAACAGGTGGTCGCCCTTGCCGCCCGGATCGCGAATCTCCGCGGGCCACGGGCCGCCGTTGCCGACACCGATGAAGACGAGATCGGTCTTCGGGTCGTAGGTGATCGCGTCCCACACGGTGCCGCCGCCACCGGTCTTCCACCAGTCGCCGCCCCATGTCTTCGCCGCCATTTCCATTTGCGGATTTTCAAAGGGCCCCGCGGGGTTGCCGGGCACCGTGTACCAGCGCCAGACCATCTTGCCGGACTCCGCGTCGTACGCAGAAACATAGCCGCGCACGCTGTACTCGGCACCACCCTGCCCGATGAGCACCATGCCTTTGACGATGCGCGGCGCGCCCGTGATCGCGTAAGGCTTGCCGGGCTCGATGGTGAGCACGTCCCACACGGGCTTGCCGGATTCAGCGTCCAGGGCGACGAGCCGACCGTCGATGGTGGCGATGTAAACCTTGCCCTTGTACACAGCGACGCCACGATTCACGACGTCGCAGCACGCATTCACGGCCCACTCGCCGGGAACCTTCGGGTCGAAATACCAGAGCTGCTTGCCCGTCTTCGCGTCGTACGCGTAGACCTTGCTCCAGGCGGTAGTGACGTAGAGGGTTCCATCGACGACCACCGGCGTGGACTCCTGTCCGCGCCGCGTGTCGAAGTCGCCGTACCACGCGAGGCCCAGGTTCTTGACCGTCTCGGTGTTGATACTCTTCAGCGGGCTGAAGCGCTGCTCGGCATAATCGCGCCCGTAAGTCATCCACTGGCCCGCGTTGGCGGCGTCGTTCGCGGCGAGAAGGCGTGCGTCGTCGACCTTTGCGAACTTTGAGACCGGAGCCGGCGGCTGCGCGGCCGCAGCAGGCGTGCCATCGTTCTGCTGGCTGCAGGCTGCCGACAGCAGCGCGACCCCGCACACGGCGGCACTCATCAAGACTCTTCGCATATCAGACACCCCAGGATGGCCCGCCTGATTTATCGGGCTCCGTATCGGCGAATCGTGGCACAGCCGACGCACGCAGGTCCGGCGGGTGGCAAACCCGCTCATCTAGTGGCAATCCCGGGCGAAAATCTCCGTTACGATGCCGGTGCGGGTGGTGACAGCGGGAAGAATTGAATGACGACCATGCAGGCCGGCGAACAGGTTCGCATCGAGCAGATCCGCTCTATCTATCGCAACAGCGCGCCGGGCACGATCACCACGCTGATCACAGTCACCGTGCTCACAGTCGGGCTCGTCTACATGGATGCCGCAGCCCGGTCGAGAGCGACGATTTTCGTCGCCGCCATGTTCGTGCAGACGTTCGCGCGACTGTACCTGTACTACGCCTATTCGCGCGTTTCGAAACAGCTCCACGACTGGCGTCCGTGGGCGCGCCGCTTCACAGTGGGCGCATTCGTCGGTGGCATCACCATCGGCGCCGGCTCTATCTGGATGACGTCGCCCGAGCGCACGGACATGCAGATCATCGCGCTGCTCCTGATCTTTGCCGTCACCGGCGGCGCGGTGGGAGCATTCGGCGCATACCTGAGAGCCTTCTATGTATTCTTCTTTGCCGTCTCGATCACGCCAACCCTATGGCTGTTCTGGCACAGCGACGCGCTTCACCTGACCATCGGCGCCCTCTTCGTGCTGTGGTTCCTGGCCGTTGCGGAACAGGCTCGACGGGCGAGCCAGCAGTTCGTCGAATCCATCCGGCTGCGCCTCGAGAACCAGGACCTGGTCGAAGACCTGCGCCGGCAGAAGGCCGCGGCAGAGGAAGCCAGTGTGGCGAAGTCGCGTTTCCTGGCATCGGCCAGTCACGACTTGCGGCAGCCGGTGCACGCCATGAGCCTGTTCGTCGCCGCACTTCGAGCGCGCGACATGGACGTGGAAGCGCGTGGCCTGCTGGATCACATCGACACCTCGGTGCGCTCCCTGAGCGGCCTGTTCGGCGGCCTGCTCGACATCTCGCGGCTGGATGCCGGCGTCGTCGAGGTGAAGCGCTCACCGTTTGCAATTCAGCCGCTCATCGACCGAGTCTGCCGCGATTTCGAAGGACAAGCCCGGGCCAAGGGCCTGACGCTGCGCCTGCGGCGGTCTCGCGGGATCGTGCACAGCGACCCGGTTCTCTGCGAGCGAATCCTGCGCAACATCGTCGCCAATGCCGTTGCGTACACCGATAGCGGCAAGATTCTCGTGGGATGCCGCCGTGGCACGGAACTGCGCGTGCAGGTTTGGGACACCGGGCGCGGCATCGCGCCGGACGAGCAGCAGAAGGTGTTTCAGGAGTTCTACCAGATCGGCAATCCGGAGCGCGATCGCACACGCGGCGTCGGGCTCGGCCTCGCAATCGTCGAGCGGCTCTCGACGCTGCTGGATCACAGGCTGCAGCTCGAATCGCAACCTGGCAAGGGCACGTGCTTCACGATCGCCATGCCCCACGCGGACTCGCGCGATGGCGCGGATCTCGGAGCCCCGCAGGCAACACCCGTGCCCGTCGCGCAGGGCTCGGGGTTGATTCTCGTCGTCGACGACGAAGCGGCAATTCAGGTCGCAATGAAGGCCGTGCTTCAGAGCTGGGGCTACTCGGTCATCGCGGCGGGCAGCTACGCGGAGATGATGCAGCAGATCGCAAACCATCCGGCGATACCGTGTCTCATCGTTTGCGACTATCGCCTGCGCGACAACGAAACCGGCAGCGCCGTGATCGAGCAACTGCGCAGCGAATACAACGAGGAGATTCCCGGCATGCTCATCACTGGCGACACAGCGCCAGACCGCATCAAGGAAGCGCAAGCAAGTGGCTACCTGCTGCTGCACAAACCTGTCGCAAACAGCAAACTGCGCGAGGCCATCGTTCAGCTCATTCCGCCCGAAGTAGCTAATTATTTGCCAGCACGCGGAAGCGATCCGTAGCCGCAACGAGCCGCTGCGATATGCCAGGCTCCAATGCGGAATGTCCAGCGTCGGATACTACTTCCAGGGACGCCTCCGGCCAGGCTGTCGCCAGCTCGAACGCACCTTGGAGCGGACATAGCATGTCGTACCGGCCGTGGACGATGACTGCGGGCACATGCCGAAAGCGCGGAACGGCCTCGACCAGCTCATTCGGACGCAGGAATGCGCCGTGCGTCATGTAGTGCGCTTCGAGCCTGGCCAGCGAGAGTCTCGAACCACCCGCACCCACCGCGCCGGGCAACAACCTGGAACAGAGAGTTTCATAGCGATCCCACGCTGCCGCAGCGGGCATGTGCACTGACGGATCCGCATCGTTCAATCGACGTGAGTACGCTGCAAGCAGGTCGCCGCGCTCGCCCTCAGGAAGGTGACCCGAGAACTCCTTCCAATAATCCGGATAGACCATGCGAAGGCCCTCGAACCACCATTGCAGGTCACGCGGGCGACATAGCCAGATGCCACGCAAAACGAGGGCTGCGCACCGCTCCGCGTGACGTGCGGCGTAGGCCAGCGCGAGCGTCGAGCCCCACGAGCCGCCGAACACGAGCCAGCGTTCGATACCCAGATGTCGGCGCAGTTGCTCGATATCGTCGACGAGATCCGCCGTCGTGTTGTTTTCGATGCTCGCGTAGGGAGTCGATCGCCCTGCCCCGCGCTGGTCGAACAGCACGACACGATAAATTGCTGGATCGAAGAACCGGCGGTGTGACGGCGCGCAGCCGGCACCCGGTCCGCCGTGAAGAAAGACTGCGGGAAACCCCTGCGGATTTCCGCAAATCTCATAAGCGAGCCGATGGCCGCCCGAAACCGGCAGCACGCCGGAGTCGTGGGCAGACAGCGGCGGATAGAGCTCGTTGACGTTCATTCACGGCCTCGCATCATCATCTGGAGCGCCGGGTTCGGCCGGGCGGTGAATCGCCACGCCGAGGCCGACGAGCGCGATTCCCGCGATCTCCAGCACCGTCGGCACCTGCGCGAGCACGAGCATTCCCATGAGCACCGCCATCGCGGGCAGCATGGCGATGAACAGCGCATAAGTGGCCCGAGGCATCCGGCTCATCGCAAGCTGATCCAGCACGTAAGGAATGACGGACGAGCTGATCCCAACTCCCGCCCCAGCGGCAAGCGCGACCGGATCGCAGAACGCAGGCAGCGCTGCACGAAACCCGAGCGGAGTGATCACGACGGCGGCGATGATCATGGCCGCGCCCAGTCTCTCGATGGCGCCAAACCCCACGCCGCTGTTGGCGACGGAGTGCGCGAGCACGATGTACAACACGAACAACGCGGCATTGATGAACGCCCACATGAACGCAACCGGATCTCCCGCAAAACGCACGTCGACGAGCAGATAGACACCCACCACCGCGGCAACCAGGGCGAGCAGGTTGCGAGCCGTTTTACTCCCCGCGAGCGCAAGCAGGATCGGCCCGACGAACTCGATGGCGGCCACCGTGCCCAGCGGCAATCGGTCTATCGCCACATAGAAAGAGTAGTTCATTGCCGCAAACACGGCGCCCAGGGCCACGAGGGTCCACCGCTGGCGCGGCAGGCTCGCGAAAAAGGCCCGCCACGGCCGGCGCCATAGCGCGAAGACCAGCGCCGCAAAGAAGATTCTGAGCCACGCCACGGCAGGCACCGGCAGTCGTGCGAACAACAGCACGGCAAATGACGGACCGAGGTAGTGGAACACGGCGCTGCCCACGAAGAACAGGTGCGGCGGCACCCGGTTCACCAGCGTGGTCCGCAGCTCCGTCGTCTTACCATCTAACCCGCTCATGGTGGTTAGAAGTTACGCCCTTCCGTCTTTACCAGTCAAGAACGTTTTGGCGGTATGATGAGAGCATGGATGCGTTAGCCCTGCAGCCCGGCGACTACCAGGGCACCTACAAGCTCGTCGGCGGCCGCCTGAGCCTGGACCTGGTCAACACCATCAGCTGGCCCGGAACCGAGCGCGAGCATGACTGGCTGGATTCGCCGGAAAACCTGCAGCGCTGGATGCGCGCCGTCGGGCTGGCTCCCGTGCGCGCAAGAGATATGAGCCTCGGGGCCGTGGCCAAGCTGCGAGCCGATCTTGCATCGGTGCTGCGTCCTCTCGCGCACCGCGAGCGCCCTGCTCGCGCCACGCTCGACGAGCTCAATCTTCGCATCGAGCGCGCGGGCACCCGTCGCCGCATCGATGCCGGCACATTGGCGTGGACGTGGAAGGCGCCGGAAACTGCGCTCGACGCGCTCGCACCCGTGGTGCTGGATGCAGCGGACCTGATTGCAGGCGATCACGAGCGCCTTCGCTACTGCCCCGCGTGCGACTGGTTGTTCGAAGACCAGACGCGCAACGGCCAGCGCCGCTGGTGCGACATGGCCGACTGCGGCAGCCGCGACAAGGCGCGCCGCTATTATCGGCGCGCGCAAAAGAAAGAAGCGTGAGCGAGCCAGTCAGGGCTCGTCACGCTTCCAAAGGCCGGCTGCGGGTTTGCGCCGGCGGGGTTCTCAGTTGTTCAGCGCTCCTGCATCGATCCAGCTCTTCACCTGGTCGATCGTCGCCTGGTCGAGGAACGGCCCGCCGAGCGGCATGCGCGCCGTACCCGCCGCGATGTCCGTGCCGAGCAGCTTGTGAACGACGTAGCTGTTCGTGGAATCGTTGGGCGCGACCCGCTTCAGCGTTCCCATCTCGAGGCTCGTGACATTCACGAGCGCCGCGAAAGTCGACGCTGCGGACGACAGGTTCATGGAGCCCGGCAGCGAGGCGCCTGCGCCTGTATGGCAGGTCGAGCACTTGGGCCCGAAGATGTTCGCCTGAAGCTGCGTCAGCGTGGCCGCAGCGGGTGCAGCCGCCACCGTAACGCTCACAGCGGGTGACGTCGTCTTGTTGCCCGCCGTGTCGACTGCGACGGCAGTGAGGTTTACCGCGCCAACCGGCGTGGTCGCGGTATTCCACGTGACCTGGTACGGGGCCGCCGTGACCTTGCCGAGCGAAGTGGTGCCCGCAAAGAACTCGACGCTCGCGACGCCTTTGTCGTCCGTCGCAGTAGCGGAGACCGTCGTCATGCCGCTGACGGATGCATTCGCGGCAGGCGCCGAAATCGTAACGGTCGGTGCCACGATGTCGGGCGCCGTGGCGCCGAGGTCGATGCGGCCATAGAGGCCATCCGCTTCGTTTGCGATGCCAGCCGCAAAATACAACGTGGTGGTCGGCTGGTTGCGCGCGCCGTTGCCGAAAGCGATTCCCCACAAGCCGGGGTTTGCAATCGCCTGGCCACTCGAATCGGAAATCGCGCCGACAAACGCGCCGGTCGTCGGGTTGTAGGCGTTGATCACGCCGTCGCCGAAGTTGCCGACGAGCAGGTCGCTGCTGAAATCGCCGAAGCCGGCGGGCGCGAGCGCCACGCCCCAGGGTGCATTCAGCTTGCCGCCCACCGGGATGAGATGGGTCTGCAACGTGCCGTGCGTATCGAACACATTGACGAGGCCGAGCCCCGCCCCGTTCACGTTATCGTTCGAGGTGGTCGATTTCTGCGCGTACGTCACATAAATCAACGTGGTGCTGTTGGCGGTGATCGCCTGGATGCCGAACGGCGCGTAACCGGCGGGCAGCGTGGGGTCCGTAAACCCTCCCGTCACCGTGACCTTCTGGAAATGCCCGTTGAAAACATCCACCTTGTTGTTATGGAAGTCCGTCGCGAACAGGAAGTTGTTCGTGCCGTCGCTCGCAATCGCGAGGCCTTTGTATACGGCCCCGCCGTTGCCATCGTCATACGCGATGATG
>FTFB01009830.1_pt1 | contig 13283 bp, 10 predicted proteins | sample 1658331 | NCBI WGS metagenome assembly FTFB01 (sample SAMEA3914816, study PRJEB12502) | metagenome | biome: forest; material: soil | place: USA | collected 2011-09-16 | depth 0.3 m | reverse complement strand
TACGAGTTCGCGAGCGCGAACCGCATGGTGCACATGTCGAATCACCAGGAACCGCCCGTCGACAGCTGGATGGGCTGGTCGAACGGTCACTGGGACGGCGACACGCTCGTGATCGAGGTCACAGGCAACAACGACCAGACGTGGTTTGATCGTGCGGGCAACTATCACGGCGCGTCGATGAAGGTCACCGAGCGTTACACGCGCAAGGACAACGACCACCTTCAGTACGAGGCCACGATCGAAGACCCGGAGACCTTCTCGCAACCGTGGAAGATCTCGCTGCCGCTGTACCGCAGGCTCGAGCCGAACGCGCAGCTGCTCGAGTTCAAGTGCGTGGAGTTTGCCGAGGAGCTGCTCTACGGAGACCTGACCAAGAAATCCGAGTAGAGTGATTTCATCGACCTAGCCATGGAGACGATCGCTATGCGTATCAGACTCATCAGTCTCGTCGCCGGCGCTTGGTTGGCCGCATACGGCGGCACCGCGCTCGCGCACCATTCGTTCGCCGCCGAGTTCGACGCGAACAAACCCGTGAAGCTCGAGGGCGTGGTCACGAAGATGGACTGGATCAATCCGCACTCGTGGATCCATCTCGAAGTGACCGACCCGAAGGGCCAGAAGGTGGAGTGGATGATCGAAGGCGGTGCACCGAATGCGCTGCTGCGCCGCGGCTGGAACCGCAACTCGCTACCGGCCGGCACCAAGATCCTGGTGCTCGGTTTTCAGGCGAAGGACGGCTCGTTCCGCGCCAACGGCCGCGACATCACGTTCGCCGACGGCAAGAAGCTGTTCGTCGGCTCGTCCGGGACGGGTGCGCCCGACGAGCGACCCGAGCAATAGCTCGACGCGTCGCGCGTTAGAACCAAGCCGCGGCCCGGCAATGGCCGCGGCTTTTTTGTGCCCGGTGACGCGCGCGCGCTCCGTTGTGCGTGCTCCGCGGCGCGACTAACATGTCCAGACATTAGACGACGCGCGTTCTCTGGCTGCCTTCCGGCGCCGTGAACGTCGCGCTCTACTTTGTCCGTATAAGAAGACGGAATGAAAGGACAGTAATGACGCCAAAGAAATCGGTCGCACTCTCCGGCGTCGTCGCGGGCAACACCGCGCTCTGCACGGTCGGCCGCACCGGCAACGACCTGCACTATCGCGGCTACGACATCCTCGAGGTGGCCGAAGCGTGCGAGTTCGAGGAGATCGCCCATCTGCTCGTGCACGAGCGGCTACCGACGCGCACGGAGCTGGCCGCGTATCGCACCAAGCTGATCTCGCTGCGCGGCCTGCCAGAGCAGGTACGCAAGGTGCTCGAGGCGCTGCCGGCGTCGTCGCATCCGATGGACGTGATGCGGACCGGCGTGTCGGCGCTGGGGTGCGTGGAGCCGGAACGCGACCAGTCGCCGGAGCGCGCCCGCGACATCGCCGATCGGTTGATTGCCTCGCTCGGCGGCATGCTGCTGTATTGGTATCACTTCGCGAGCTCCGGCGTGCGCATCGATGTCGAGTCCGACGACGATTCCGTCGGCGGGCATTTCCTGCATCTCCTGCACGGCAAACCGCCGCGCGCGTCGTGGGTGCGTGCGATGCACACGTCGCTCGTGCTGTACGCCGAGCACGAATTCAACGCGTCGACGTTCACGGCACGCGTGATCGCCGGCACGGGCTCGGATCTGTATTCGTGCATCACGGGTGGCATCGGTGCACTGCGCGGACCGAAGCACGGCGGCGCGAACGAAGTCGCGCTCGAGATTCAGCAACGCTACGGCACGCCTAAGCGGGCGGTGGCCGACATCCGCGCGCGCGTCGAACGCAAGGAAATCGTGATCGGCTTCGGCCATCCCGTGTACACGGTGGCCGATCCGCGCAACCGCGTGATCAAGGACGTAGCCCGGCGGCTGTCGGCCGAGTCCGGCGACGTCACGGGCTTTGCGATCGCCGACGCGATCGAAGCCGAAATGGCGCGCCTGAAACAGATGTTCGCGAATCTCGACTGGTTCTCGGCCGTCGCGTACCACGTCATGGGGGTACCGACTGCGATGTTCACACCGCTCTTTGTGATCGCGCGCACCACGGGCTGGGCCGCGCACGTGATCGAGCAGCGTGCCGACGGCAAGATCATCCGCCCGAGCGCGAACTACGTGGGTCCCGAGGATCGCGCATTCGTGCCGCTCGCCGCGCGCGGCTGAGCTCATGGACGGCGCGTCGCGACTCCCCACCTGGTTCCTGTCGCACGGCGGCGGACCCTGGCCGTGGATGGAGGAGATGCGCCCGATCATGGCGGGGCTCGAGCACTCGTTGCGCGAGCTGCCGGCCACGCTGCCGCAACGGCCGCGCGCCGTGCTGATGATCTCGGGGCACTGGGAAAGCCCGGCGTTCGCGGTCATGAGCCATGCGCAACCGCCGATGCTGTACGACTACTACGGCTTTCCCGCTCACACGTATCGCGTGCACTACCCGGCGCCCGGTTCGCCGGAGCTCGCCGCCGAGGTCCGCGACCTGATCGCCGCGGCCGATGTGCCGGTCACGCTCGACGCCGCGCGCGGCTTCGACCACGGCGCGTTCGTGCCGATGGCCGTGCTGTGGCCGGACGCGGATATGCCGCTCGTGCAGCTGTCGTTGCGCGTGGGTCTCGACCCTACCGCGCACCTCGAGCTCGGCCGCGCGCTCGCGCCGCTGCGCGACTCCGGCGTGCTGATCGTCGGCAGCGGCTTGACCTGGCACAACCTGCGCCTCATGGGTCCCGACGCGCGCGCTCCGTCGCAGGCCTTCGATGACTGGCTGCAACAGACGGTCACGAGTGACCCGATCGAGCGCGAAGCACGACTGCTGCGCTGGCGCGATGCGCCCGCGGCGCGTCTCGCGCACCCGCACGAAGACCATTTGCTGCCGCTGATGGTCGCCGCCGGCGCCGCACACGACGATGTCGGCGACTGTCCGTACCACGAAACCGGCGTGTTCGGCGGAATGGTGGTGTCGAGCTTTCGCTTCGGCGCGACCTAACGCCGCCTACGCGGCAGCGTACCGAATCGCGCTTCTACTGCTTGCGCGCCGTCGGCGAGTGTTCCGCGATGACTTGCCGCAGGAACACCGCGGTCTCCTTCGGCTGCGCGCCGTCGTCGAACAGCCCGATCATGTCGGCAATCGGATCCAATTTCCGCGGCTGCATCTTCTCGACGACCTGCAACGCCGTGAGTCCCTTCGCATTGCGCAGGTCGACCGACGCTCCACCCGCGACCAGCTCGCGAATCGGTTCGAGACGTCCGTCGTGAGCGGCGATATGAAGCGCAGAGTCGCCTTTCGGGCTCTTCGCGTTCGGATTGGCGCCCGCGGCCAGCAACAACTTGACGGCATCGGCCGGGGTGCGATTGCCGGGTTCGCGGAAAACTCCGATCGTGCCCTCGCGAATATCCCCCGGACCTCCCGCCATCAGCAGACCCTTGCCACCATTGACCGCCACCATCAGGGGCGTGAGACCCGTGTTGTCGCCAAACGGCATCGCGGGCACGCCTTCCACCGGCTTCGGGACCCACTCGAGATCGGCACCGTGCGCGATCATCAACTTCATCGACTCGACGTCTGCCGCGACCGCCGCACGGAAGAACGGAGTACCAGACCCCTTGTCATCGCAGCACATCGAGCTCGAGTGCATCTGGCCGATGAAGGCCTTGTTGGGATCGGCTCCCGCCTCCAGCAACCGCCCGACGAGGTCGAGGGCGGTGAGCTTGTTCGAATGCTGGGCTCGCAGGCGCGAGCCGTCGCGCGCTCGCCAATCGGTCGGCGCATCGCGCATCTCGATCGCGTAGTAGAGGGAGCCGTCATTCGCGTCGGCGCCGAGCGCGAGCAGCGCTGCGGCCATGTCGTAGCGATCGTTGACGATCGCCAGCATCATCGCGGTCGCGCCGTCGCCGTTGGTGAGCTTGATGTCGGCACCGCCGTCGAGCAGACGATGCACGATGGCGTCATTGCCGTTGCGGGCCGCCCACATCAGCGCCGTGAATCCGCCGCTCGGGAAATCAGTTCGCGCGCTACGCTTCGTCAGCTCGGAGACCCGCGCCTTGAGATTCGGATCTGCACCGGCCTTCAACAACAGATCGACGGCCGCCGCATGGCCCTCGGCGGTCGCCCACATGAGCGCCGTCTCGTGCTGCAGAGCGTCGACCGCATTGACGTCGGCGCCGGCGTCGAGAAGCAGCTGCATGGGCTCGGGATCGCCCGTACGCGCGGCCGCCATGAGTGGGGTCTCGCCGTCGCGCTCGGCCCGGCTCGGCGTTGCGCCGGCGGCCAAAAGAATGCGGATCGTGGCAGCGTCGCCGTAACGGCTCGCCTGCAGCAGCGGGGTGACCCCGAACTGATTCGCGGTGTTCGGGTCGGCGCCCGCCTTCAGCAATGCGGAAATCATATCCGGAGCGGAGTGATACGCCGCCCAGAGCAAGGCCGTCGTGCCGTCGCTTTCCGGCAGATTCACGTCGGCGCCGGCCGCAAGCTGCGCGCGAACCGCACCCAAGTCCGCACCGCGCGCCGCGGTTGCCACGCTGGTGACGGCCGCTTGCGCCCCAACGAGGCTCGAGAGCAGACCGAGGAACACGGCCGCGCGCACACGCGGTCGAGGGGATCGAGGGTCTAGGGCGCGCATTTCAGGAGCCTCCTGGTCCAGGGGGACCATAGCGCAACATAGGCGCTTTTTCTCGTTCCACCAACCGCTATATGTCAACACGACCCGTCGCGTGCTCGAGCGGCCCGCCAAGATCCACACCCGCCACCTCGCCGAGCGTCGCGATCAGATTCGCCATCGGTGTCGGGTTCGGATTCGCGCTGTGGCGACCGCCCTGCACTCGTCCACCCGCGTGCCCCGCGAGCATGATCGGGATGCGCGTCTGGTCGTGAATGTTGCCGTTGCCCATGGCGCTGCCGTACATGATCAGCGAGTGATCGAGCAGCGAGCCGCTGCCGTCGCGCGTGACGCGCAGCTTCTCGACGAAGTCGCCGAACAGGCTCAAATGATAGCCATTGATCTTCGCGTACTTCTGCATCGCTTCCGGAAGGTTCTGGTGGTGCGACACGATGTGGTGCGACTCCGGCACGCCGATCTGCGGGTAGTTGATCGGGCTCGCCTCGACACCTTTCATGAACGTGAACACGCGCGTGACGTCGGCCCGCCACGCGAGCGCCACGAGCTCGTACATCAGCTTCACGTGCTCCTCGTACGAGGCCGGGATGCCCGTGGGCGCCGCGGGGAGATCGAGATCCGCGTCGAGCTGCTTACCCGCGAGCTGAATCCGGCGCTCGACCTCGCGGATGTTGTCGAGGTAGTCGTCGACCGTCGTCCGGTCCTGCGGGCCGACATCACCTCGCAAGCCGCGCGCGGCGGCCAGCACCGAATCGAGGATGCTGCTCTTCTCGCGCCAGCGGGCCGCGCGCTGCTCGGGCGTGCCGCTGTCGCCGAATAGCCGCTCGAACACCGTCTGCGGGTTCAGCTCCATCGGCAACGGCGCCGTGGGCGTGCGCCACGAGAGCGTATTCATATATATGCAGCTGAAACCGAACGCGCAGGAGCCCGGGCTCCCGCTCATGTCCTCGACGCCGAGCTCGAGCGACGGCAGCACGGTGCCCTGGCCGATCGCGTCGACGATGTGTTGATCCAGCGTCTGCGCCGACCGCACGTCCGGCCCTTCCGTCTTGCGCACCGAGCCGCCGTGCAGCCACAAGGACGTCGCGCTGTGGTGCTCGGACTGCGGCGCGGCCCGAAGACCGCTTACGATCGTGACGTGTTGGCGCAACGGCGCGAAACGCACGAGCAGCGGCGGCAATTCGAGCTTCGCGGCCGGCGGCGGCGTAAAGATCTCCGGTCGCACGCCGTTCGGCACGTAGATGGCGCCGAAGCGGAATTGCGGCGGCGGCTCGGCGTGCGCCGCGGGCACCATGGCGTCCAGCAACGGCAAGCCGACGGCAGCGCCCACTGCGCCGCGCAGCACCGTGCGTCGCGACAGGTGTTTCTTCGTGATGAACATCGCTCGCCCTCAGTTCGTGGCGGCGGGCGCACCGAGCGCCGCCACCGTCGCGCCGGATTCCGCCGGCTGTTGCCTCATCTGAAACGGTACGCTGCGCACGATGCCGAGCACGAGCGCGCTGAACCTGTAGTCGGCGCGCGCCGCGTCGCGCACGATCCCGCGCACGGCCGGCATGTCCTCGGGCTCGAGGCCACGCGCGAGCGCGTAGACCATGAGCTTTCGCGTCAGCGTATCCACGAACAGCTCGGGCCGTCGCACGATCGCTTCGCGAAGGCGCGCGGGCCCGTTGATCGTAATGCCGCCAGGCAGCCCGCCGCTCGCATCTATCGGTAGCGCGCCATCGGCGTCGCGCCAGCGGCCCACGGCATCGAAGTTCTCGAGCGCAAAGCCGGCGGGATCCATGTTCACGTGGCAGCCCGCGCAGACCGGATCCTGCCGGTGCCGCTCGAGCCGCTCGCGCACGGTATGCGGCGCGGCACCCGCGGCGTTGTCCTCGAGCGCGGGCACGTTCGGCGGCGGCGGGTTCGGCGGCGAGTTGAAAACGTTCGTCATGATCCACTTGCCGCGGAACACGGGGGACGTCCGCGTAGCGACCGAGGTCTCGAACAGGATGCTGCCCTGCCCCAGCAAGCCGCGGCGGTTCGGGTCCGTGAGCTGCACGCGCCGGAACGCATCGCCGAACACGCCGTCGATGCCGTAGTGCGCCGCGAGCCGTTCGTTCAGGAACGTGTAGTCGGCGTCGATCAGGCGCATGACGCTCGCGTCGCCTAGCAACACACTGTCGAGCAACAGCTGTGTCTCGCGCAGCATGTCCTTGCGCAGGTTGTCGTCCCAGTCGGGGAACGTCAGCAGGTCCGGCGCCTTGGCCGCGATGTTGCGCAGCTGCAGCCATTGGTCGGCGAAGTTCGCGACCAGCGCATGCGCACGCGCGTCGGCCAGCATGCGCTTGACCTGCGCTTCGAGCACCTTCGGGTCATGCAGCTTGCCGGCGACTGCGGCGTCGAGCAGCTCGTCGTCCGGGATGCTGCTCCAGAGGAACAACGCGAGCCGTGAAGCGAGCGTCACGTCGTCGACGCGGTAGGCCGGGCCCGCAGGAACGTTCGCATGTGCAGCGCCGCGAAACAGGAACTCCGGTCCGCTGAGTATTCGCGCCAGCGCGAGCTGAATGCCGCGCTCGAACTCGCGGCCGCCGCGGCTGCCCTGGCGGTAGAAGTCGAGCAACGTCACGACATCGGCTTCCGTGACGGCTCGGCTGTACGCGCGCCGTGCGAGCCTCCCCAGGATCCGCTCCGCGCAATCGACGTCCGTGATCGCGGGTCCGGGTTGGCACGTGAAGATCGCGCGCCGGATCGGCGTATCGCCGACGCCCTTCGCCGCGTACGGCCCGGTGATCAGCACGTTCGAGATTCGCGGCCAGCCGTACGCATCGTTACCGGGCGGAAGATCGCTTTCGAACGGCTGCAGAACACGCTGCTCGATGGCGAAACTCTTCATGACGAACGTGAAGCCGACTCGGTGCATGCCGGCCTTCACGGGCAATCGAGCTCGAATCCGGTCCTGCGCCGACGCGGTCGCGCTACCCTGATCGCGATTCGACAGCGCGTCGTCCTCGACCCCGCCGAGCTCGGCGCGATGCACCGGCACGCCGTCGAGCAGCATCTCGTACGTAAACGGCGTCTTGAATCCTTCGAGCCCGCGTACCGTGCTCGCGGCGGCCTCCCACAACTCGGGCCGGAACTCGTAGTCGGCGTCGCTCGGGAAATAGTGCTCGACGATCAACCCGCCGCGCGTACCGAGCGGCAGCCCTTCGATCCAGCGGTTCTGCGATAGATCCGCGGGCGGCGCGTAGCGCGCGGCACGCGGCTCGAGAGCAGGATCGCCGAGCGCCGTGGCCGCGACGCGCAGACCGACGGTGAGGTACCGCTCGAGCAGCAATGGCGAGGTCTTCAGCACGTCGGACACGTTGTCGAAGCCGTGGCTCGAGCTGTCGGCCGGCAACAGCGACTCGACGTCGACCGGAAGGCCGAGCAGGTCGCGCACGGCGTTGCCGTACTCCGTGCGGCTCAACCGGTGCAGCGGTGAGCGGCCGGGCTTCGGCGCGACCGCGGCCGCGGTGTCGAGCGAGGTCTTGAGGTAGCCGACGAGACCGGCGACCGTCTTTGCGTCCGGCCGCGGCTCGCCCGGCGGCGGCATGAGCCCGACGTCGAGCTTGTGCACGACCTTCTCCCAGATCTCGGGCTTGGCGGCCGCGTGCGCGACATCCGCGTTCTCGAGCGACAGCCCGGCCTCCTGCTCGGCCGCGCTGTGACACTCGGTGCAATAGCGCTCGATGACGGCCTGGTTGTCGGCGGCGAGCTGCTCCGGCGAGCGTGAGCACGCCGCGAGCGCGAGCAGCGCCGCAAGCGCCGCGCCACCACGAACGATGCGTTGCCGACGCTCGAGCATCAGCGCGCCGCGGTCGCGGGACTCGGCAGCGGAACGATCTTGCCCTCGCGCGCGCCGAGCGCGCGCAGCGCCTCGGCTGCGGGCGGGCTCGATGGCGGTACGCCGAAGAACACCGGCGAGCGTCCGAGCGCGTAGTCGAGCGGCGTCGCGCCGGTACGATCCGCGGCGTTCAAATTCGCACCGTGCGCGGCGAGGTACTTCAGCACGTCGACGTAGCCGCGCTTCGCGACCGTGTGCAGCGCCGTGGCGCCCATCCGATCCGCGGCGTTCACGTCGACGCCTTGCGGCAGCAGGTAGCCGAGCGCCGTGATCGCATCGGGCTCGGCCGGTCGTTCGCGATCCGCGACCACGAGCGGCGGAATCTCGGGCCCCGCGGTCACGGCCATGACGGTCGTGAAGCCGTCGGGCTCAGGCAGCTTCGGATCCGCGCCGGCCGCGACCAGCAGCTTCATGGCTTCGAGGTCGGCCGAGCGCGCGGCGCGGATCAGCGCCGTGTCGACGGGCTTCGTCGGGATCTGGCCGAAGCCGGGATCGCGGTCGGGCAACGGCACCGGCGGCCGATCGGTCACATCGGCGCCCTTCGCGAGCATCGCTGAGAGCAGCTCGAGCTCCGTGACCTTGCCCGTCGGCGTGACGTGCGGACCGATCAACGGCACGCGGTTGCGGGCTTCGACGATCGCGTACAACGCTCCGCCCTTCGGGCTCGCGCCGGCGTCGACGAGCAGCTTGGCGGCGTCGTAGTGCAAGTTGTGGATCGCCACGACGAGCGGCGAGAACCCCTCGGGCGTCCGCGTCTCGATGTCGGCATGCGCGTCGATCAGCACTCGCAGCGCATGCACGGAGCCTTGCCGAGCCGCCAGCAGTACCGGGGTCATGACACCCAGCGGAAATTCGACGTTGAAGCGCGCCGCCGGCAAGCGCGCCGGCAGATCGTTGCGCGGCGTCTTCGCGTTCACCTCCGCGCCGGCCGCGATCAGCGCGGCCGCGACTTCGCCACGATCGTGCGCGGCCGCATACATCAGTGGCGTCTGCCCCTGCCAGCGCTCGACGACGTTGACGTTCGCGCCGCGCTGGATCAGCAGGCGGACGGCCGCAACGCCGTTCGTGCGCGACGCCAGCATCAACGGGGTCTCGCCTTCCGGAAGCGCGCGATCGACCTCGGCACCCGCGCCGAGCAGCGCTTCGACCAACGCCGTGTCGGCGAGCATGGCCGCCTCGTGCAGGGGTGCCACGCCGTAGCGGTTCGCGGCATTCACGTCGGCGCCGGCCTTCAACAATTGCTTCACGGAAGCCAGGTCCGCCAAGTGCGCCGCATACAGGAGCGCGGTGGCGCCGTCGACGTCACGTTCGTTGACGTCGGCACCCTGCTTCAGCAGCGCGGAGACCGCAGCCGCATCGCGCCGCTGCACGGCATCGACGAGCCCCGTGCCTTCGGCCAGCGCTGCGCCGGTGGCCAGCAGCGTCGCCACCAGGGCGGTCAGGGTTGTCTGCGTCGTCATCGAGGTTCTCCGTACAACTCTTTGTTCCGCCTGGGATCGAGGCTCGTCATTTGTCCTCGAACATGACCACGATTTTATGTAACTCACGAGTCACTAACGAGTAAACCCTGCGCCCGCGAACGTGTCAATCAGGCGACGCTTCGACCCCGCGTTTCGGGCAGCCAGATCCACGTCGCGGCGCCGATCAGGAGCGCGACCGCCAACAGCGCGAACGCCCGTCCGAACCCCTGCACCTCCGCGAGCGAACCGACCATGAACGGCGCCGCGGCGCTCGCGAAGCGTCCGACATTGAACGTAAAGCCTTGCGCCACCGCACGCACCGACGTCGGATAGATCTCGGCCGTCACGACACCGAACCCCGAGAAGAAGCCCGTGCCGAAGAACGCCACGAGCGGTCCCAGCCCGAGCAGCAACCATCGATCCTGCGTCACGCTGTAGGCCAACGTGAGCACCGCCGCGACCAGGATGAAGCCCACGAAGCTCTTGCGCCGGCCGATCGCGTCCGCGATGTAGCCGAAGGATACGTAGCCCAGGAACGTGCCGGCCTGCATCGTCACGATCAGGAACGTGGTCCACGTGTCATCGAAGCCGAGCCCGCCGCGCTCGACCGGCAGCGACAGGAACGCCGGCACCCAGAGGTTCAGCCCCCAGTACGCGAAGATCGTCGCGCTGCTCAAGATCGTCAGCAACGCGGTCGTCGACGCGAATCGGCCGCGGAACACGTCGCGCAGCGTCGCGCTCGGCGCGGCGCCGGTCTTGTTCTGCGCGGCGAGCCACACGTGGGACTCCGCCACGCCGCGGCGAATCCACAGCGTCAGCAGCGCTGGCACGATTCCCAAGAAGAACACCGCACGCCAGCCGAAGCTCGCGGCCACGGGGGCCGCCACCAGCGCAGCCGCCGCATAGCCCACGGCCCACGAGCTCTGCATCACCGCCACGGCTTTGCCACGATGCTTGTCCGGCCACGTCTCGGAGATCATCGCCGCACCGCTCGTCCACTCGCCGCCCATCCCGAGCCCGAGCAGGAACCGAAACAGCGCGAGCTGCCACACGTCCTGTGCAAGCCCGCACGCGGCCGTGAACACGGAATACACGAGGATGCTCGCAAGCATCGCGGGCCGGCGCCCGGCGCGGTCCGCGATCAGACCGAACGCTACGCCGCCGATGCCGGACGCGACGAGCGTGATCGAGCCAAGCAGCCCCGCGGTGGTCGTCGACAGCGACAAATCAATAATCAGCGCCTTGATCACGAGCGCGTACAGCATCACGTCGAAAGCGTCGAGCGCCCAGCCGAGACAGGCGGCGAGCAGCGCGCGTCGCGCCTCGGGCGTGCCTTCGCGTAGCCAGGTGAACATCCCCCGCCCCCGTCTCAGCGCCGCGCGGCCGCCGCGGCAATAGCAGCGGCCGCGGCGAGCACACGTTGTGCCTGGAATACGATCGCATAGTCGACGAGCGCGCCGTCGAGGGCGAATGCCGCGGAGCCCTGCGCTTCGGCTTCGCGAAACGCCGAGACGATCCGCTCCGCTTTCGCGATCTCCTGCTCGCTCGGAGAGAACGCCGCGTTGATCGCCAGCACGTGGTCCGGGTGAATGCACAGCTTGCCCTGAAAGCCGAGCGTGCGGCCCCAGCGCACCGAGTTCGCGAAGCCGACCTCGTCTCTCGTATTGATCCACGCGAGATCGATCGGCGGCTCCACGCCCGCCGCGCGACTCGCGAGCACGAGGGCGCTGCGAAAGGCCACGAGCTCGGTCTCTTCCGGCGTCCATCTCAACCCAAGATCGAGCGTGAAATCGCCCGCTCCGAACGCGAGCCGTTTGACACGCGGTGCCGCACGCGCGATCGCTTCGGCGTGCGTGAGCCCGGCACCGGTCTCGATCAACGGCAGAAGCTCGACGGCGCCGTGCGATAACCCGCGCTCGCGCTCGAGCTGCGTCACGAGCCAATCGGCGATCTTGATCTCGTCCGGCCCGTTGACTTTCGTGAGCATCACGCCGTCGACGCCCGGCTGCACGACAGCCACGAGATCGCCGTAACCAAACTCCGTCGACATCGCGTTCACGCGCACGTAGCCACGGCCGCGGCGCGGCTCGCGCAGTGCTGCAGCGACGACGCGTCGCGTCGCGACCTTTTCTGCGATCGGGCACGCGTCCTCGAGATCGAGGATCACGGCGTCGGCGTGGAGCGTGAGCGCTTTCGCCACGCGGCGCGCGTGATTGCCCGGAGCGAACAGCATCGATCGCAGCAGGCTAGCTCCCGTCGCCGAGCTCAATCGAAAAACGCCACGAAGCGCGCCTCGATGCTGGAACGCGGAACTGCGTTCGCGGGCGCGCTCGGGTCATCGAACGCCGTGTGCGCGACGTTCAACGCGCCGGGGGCCGCGGTGTCGAAGGCTTTGAATACGATGACCTCGTCGCGCGTGAGATTGGAGAAGTAGTACCAGCGATGCGCGTCGTTGTAGCGGCATACGCGCGCTACGAAGGTATTGCCGGCAACGTCCTCCGGCCCGATCGTGACGTCGAACTCCATCGTCTCCGCGCTCGGCACCGACCGGCCGTCGCACAGCGCGAGCGTGTTGTCCTGCGGCGGTTCCGACGTCGCGTGCCAGGTCTGGTAGATGGCGAACCGCCGATACGGCCTGGGCTCGAAGTTCTCCCAGTCCGCCACGAGCGCAACGAACCGATGCGCCCAGGGTGTCGTGTAGTCGAGATGCGTGAACCGCGCGGGCTTCACGCCGTGTTCCTGCGAGCGTTCTCCGAACCGCAGCAACAACCCGGTACGCTGCGGCAACACATCGCGCGCACCGGTGAGTGTCTTCACGAACTCGACCATCTCGGCGTGGTAATCGCGGCCGAGCAACTCGAGGTCGCGCGATCCCGCGACCGCGCTCCGGTGCGGCGCCAGCACGAACCCTTCACGATCCAGAGACAGGCGCTCCTGAACACCGCGCGCATCGCAGATCTTCATCGTGTGCGGCTCGAACTGCATGTTGGTGCGGGAGAAGTCCCGCACGTCGATGTGCAGCCGCTCTGCGATCGGTCGCGTGTAGTTGATCGTGGCCGATACCGACCGCAACTCCGACTCGCGCTCCGCCAGCACCGTTCCCATGAGGACCTCGAATTGGATGTCCAGACAAAGCTAGCGCAACTGTCGCCATGCTTCTACTATCGAACGGCGGGTTTGCGCCATCTTGTCCGGATATCTAGGGTCGCGATCGAATGATCAGCCGCTGCCACGTTGAAGTAGACTCGCCGCCCACCATGAAGCGCATCCTGGTCACCCTCAAACGCGTCGTCGACTACAACGTCCGGATTCGCGTGAAACCGGACGGCACGGGTGT
>FTFB01009327.1_pt1 | contig 13288 bp, 7 predicted proteins | sample 1658331 | NCBI WGS metagenome assembly FTFB01 (sample SAMEA3914816, study PRJEB12502) | metagenome | biome: forest; material: soil | place: USA | collected 2011-09-16 | depth 0.3 m | reverse complement strand
GTTCGGCGGGTCTGAGCGCGCTACATTGGCGAATAGAGGCTCGGCCTCCTCGAAGCGATGCTGATGCGCGTACACATAGCCGAGAAGAATCTTGGCGTTCGCGCTTTCGGGACTGATTTTCAGCGCAGAGTCGAGCAGTGTTTCCGCCTGATGAAACCCGGCCGGCCCCCAGTTTGTCTTCATCGCAACTCTGGCCAGCTCGACATATCCGGCATCGAACTGCGGGTTCTTGCCCACCAATCGCTCGAGGGTCTCGCGAGCTTGGCGGAGTTGGTCATCACTGCCATCGTCGATCGTGTCAGAAGCAGTTGAGAAGTCGTGTTCGTCTCGAGTTGGCCACGAGATCACGCTCTCGATGCGCTGGCTGGCGAGCACTCTGTTGTCGGTCATGTCGACTAGCGACACGATGACCTGTTCGGAGGTTGCCTCACCCGGGTATTGGATAGGTTTGCTGACGTGGTGTTGACCGAGCCGCGGCGGCGGAGCCGCGAGCGAAACGTAACGGCCAAATCCCGGCTGCGCGGTGCCGGCTCGGGGAGGGAGCTCAACCCGAAGCGTGCCCGGGATCAGACGGTCGACCGAATAATCGAAATCAATCCACCATTGGCCGTCACCGCCAAGTTTGACGGTGAGGCCGGAGATGGAAGCGGTGGGAGCCGTCGCGCTGGGATTCGCAATACCGTCCGAAGGCGCTCCAGCGGGCTGACACGATTGCACCAGCGCGGCTGCAATGAGAATGCCGTAACGCTTCGATGACACCGTCGGGCTCCTTGCGGCTAACGCCCGGAATGGTGTCGCAGCAGGGCACCGGTTTCGCCGCTCCCGGTCACAGTTCGGGGCGCCAGCGCTACCGCGGTCAGCACGGTTGCGGCGGCCAGCATGCCGCCGTCTCGGCCCAACGCATTTGCCCTACTTCAAACCGATCCACTTGAGCCGTCGATGCCAGAATCGCCGCACAGGCTCGACGGAGTAGACGTAGGGCGCGGACGCGTCGACTTTCCCCATCGTTCGGTGGCAGCAGGCGAGAGTAATAGCGTCGTCGGCTTGCGAACGCCATCGCGTTTGCGCGCCTCGTCCGCCGTGTGACAGACTCCTCGGGCGTTCTTCGAAACCCGGGGGAAAACAATGAACCTACGCCACCGCTCGTCGCTCGCGACGATGTCCTTTGCGCTCACGCTCTTCGCGCCGTTCGCTCTGCGCGCGCAAGCGCCGGCCGCGCAAGCGCCACCGGATTTCAGCAAAGTCGAGATCAAGACCACGAAGCTCGCCGACAACTTCTACGTGCTCGAAGGCCAAGGTGGCGCGATCGGCGTGGTGCCAGGGCCCGACGGCGTCTTCATGGTGGACTCGCAGTTCGCGCCACTGTCGGAAAAGATCGCCGCGGCCATCAAGCAGATCTCGGATCGTCCCATCAAGTTCCTCGTGAACACGCACGTGCACGGGGATCACACGGGCGGCAACGAAAACTTCGGCAAGATGGGCGTGACGATTCTTGCTCGCCCGCAGTTGCGAGACCGGCTCGAGCACCCGAGTCCAGGCGCGAATGGTCAACCCGGCGTCCCGACGCCGGCGGCGGGTCTGCCATTGATCACCTACGACGCGCCGCTGACCCTGCAATTGAACGGCGAGGAGATTCACCTGATTCCCGCTCCGAAGGCGCACACGGACGGCGACACGTTCGTGCAGTTCGTGAAGGCGAACGTCATCATGACGGGCGACTTCTATCGCTCGATTCAGTACCCGAACATCGATCGCACGAACGGCGGCTCGCTGCCGGGGCTCGTCGACGCGCTGAACGCCGTGATCAAGGCGGCCGGTCCGGCCACGAAGATCGTCCCCGGGCACGGTCCGGTCGTTGACCGCGCGGCGGTCATTGCGCATCGCGACATGGTGATCGCGATTCGCGACAAGGTTGCGAAGCTCGTGAAGGACGGCAAAACGCAGGAGCAGGTCGTCGTCGCCAAGCCGACAGCCGACTACGACGCCAAGGTGCAGCAGCCCGGCACGACGGCGGACCGCTTCGTCGGCCAGCTGTTCGCGGAGCTGAAGAAATAGGCGGTTTCCACGGCCGTCGGCGCGGCTCGAAGACTGCGCCGACGGAGCCTACGAGCGCTGACTAACGCACCGCCGCCAGGCGGCCGCGATCCAGTCGGGCGACCTGCGCGAGATCGATTTCGGTCGCCTTGGTGACGTGGTCGAGCGCGCCTTTGACGCCGCGTCGGAGCACGGTTGCAGGGTGTTCGCGCTGTTCCTTCAGGCGAGCCATGCCCTGCACGCGATTGACCGTCGTCGAGCAGGTGCTGAGCGCCGCATGCCGTCCGCCAGCGCTCCCTGCGAAACGACAAGTCCTGCGATCAGAGCGGCAATCCCGCTAAGAGCGATATCCATATCGGGTTCGGAGTCGCTTCTGAGTCAATGGTTGGCGCGGTGGCCGGCCGACGTTGGCGCGTTTTGCAACATCATTAGCCGGAAGTGAGGCGCTCTCGAAGATCGATTGGGCGAACCCGCACATCTGTCTCACGATCGAGGATCCCGAGTACTTGACGGCGGCAGCACGGCGTGTCGTGATCACAGACCGGACCTCACGCCCTCCGGTGCCGCTTGCGATCGCGAGAACGCGGAGCGGTATCGCGCGAACTGGCGCGCCACCCGATGCCGTCGTCGCAAGTTGCGAGCGCCTGAACGAAGTCGAGCGCGAGCAGCCACCGCGATGCCCCGAACCGCGAGTGAAGGACGTTCTCGCTGAGCCCGACGCCGCTCAACCATACCGAACCGTGCGGTGTTGGTGGGGTTCGCGCTCACGAATACGATCATCACGAATACGGACAATCAGCCCGGCAAAGGATAAGGCAGGTGTGAACGGGATTCGCTCCGAACAAGGATGACGCGAGCGAATTCGTGGCGATCTTTGAGAGTGAAGAAAATCCGAACGAACAACAGCTGACGCTGAAGAACGCAACAGCGCCGCCCAATGGCAAGTTATGAGGGGGGATCGATGGCTAGCCTACGTGTTGTGCAGAGGCTTCGTGCATGGGGAACGCTGCTGAGCCGCATCGAGGTGACGCCCATGTTCGCGGGCATATGCGCGTGCCTCGGAGTTGCCGGTGTCGCGTACGGTCAACAAGGCAACCTCGAGGAGATCATCATCACCGGATCGCGAATCGTGCGTCGGGACCTAAACGCGCCGAGCCCGATTCTCACGATCGATGATTCTGCGTTCGAGCAAAGCAGCGCGGTTGCGCTCGAGACTGTGCTCAATCAATACCCGCAGTTCAACCCTGGGGCCACGCAGTTCACTGCGAGTCAGAATCAGCCGACGGCCGACACCTCCCCGGGCGCATCAACCCTCAACATGCGTGGGCTCGGCGCCGGCAGGAGTTTGGTGCTCATCGACGGCCGCCGTGCGCAGCCGATCAACGCAGCGCTCGCGGTAGACATCAATACGATTCCGGCGGCCATGATCCAGAGCGTAGAGGTTATCAGCGGAGGCGCGGCCTCGACGTACGGTCCGGATGCGCTCGCAGGTGTCGTCAATTTCAAGCTCAGGACCGACTTCCAGGGCGTCAAGATCAACTATCAGGACGCCGTTACTGCACTCGGCGACGGTGCCGAACGCAGAGTCGACCTCTTGCTCGGCGGCAACTTCCAGGACGGGCGCGGTAACGCGGTGTTCAGCGTCGGCTGGGCATCGCGGGACGCGGCCCTGCAGGAGAACCGGGACTTTTGGGTCGACGGTTGGAGGGACCCCGGCACCGAGGCAAACTACCCGCGCGTGAGCTTCCCGTTGTGGACGCCGGACGCAAGCAATCTACCTTCGGCCGCGGCGGTCGCTGCGGCTATTCCGGGGCAAACCAATCGGTCGACGGCGTTCTATCTGAACAACGACGGGAGCGTTTTCAGGAATCTCGCTACGAGCGAGCCCGGCTATAAGGGGCCGACGACTTTCCCTTACAAGATTCGGACGAACGGGGCGCTGCAAGAGACCACACCGAGAGGCTATGTATCGAGCCCGATGACGCGCTACACGGCCTTCGCGCACACGAGCTACTCGATCGCGGAGAACATTTCTGTATTCGCGCAAGGCACGTTCGTCGCCTCGGAGGTCGCGCAGCTCCAGTTGCCGTTCTTCTTGCCCGCTGTGGCAATTCCGCGCGCTTCCGCGAGGGCATTGGAGCCCCCGGGGCTGACGGCGTTGCTCGATTCACGGCCGAACCCGAACGGACCGTGGACGCTGCAGCGGCTTTCGGACGGGTTCTACGGCAATCGGAGCAACACCAATCAGACCAAGTTGCTCGAGCTTGTAACGGGAGTGAAAGGCCAGCTCGCGAAACAGTGGACCTATGAAGGCTATTTGACATATGGCGAAACCGTTCTGCTCACCAACCTGGATCATCAGGTCTGGACTGACCGTTACGCGGCCGTCGCCCAGGCGCCCAACTTCGGCAAGGGCTTCTTGCTGCAGCCGTTCAGTCCTACCGCCGCAAGCTTCTTCTGCACGAGCGGGCTGCCGCTTCTCGAGCCGTGGGTGATGGATGTGCACGGCGATGCACAGTTCTTGAACTCGAACCACGTCCAGACCACGCAGGACTGTCTCACGGCGATAACCGCGCCGATGACGATGCGCAACACGGTGAAGCAGCGCGTCGCCGAGTTCAACGTCGAAGGCAAGATCGCCGACATGAAGTGGGGCGAACTTCGGTCCGCGGTCGGCATCAGTCGCCGCAGTGACTCCAGTTTGTACGAGCCCGACCCGTTGTGGGACAGGGCGGTAGGAGCCGGCGGCTCGACGCTCGTGAACGAGATCTATGGGGAGATCGCGATTCCGCTGCCTGGGAAACTCGAGTTGGAGCTCGGTGTGCGCGAGTCCGACTTCTCGACGGTCGACCAGAACACGAAGGCTACGACGTATAAGGCGCTCTTCAACTGGGTCGCCAACGACTCGCTGCGGCTGCGCGGCGGCTACCAGCGTGCGAACCGAACGCCGAACGTCGCGGAGTTGTACAGCGGCGACAACCGGATCGTCACGACCTGGGCGGAGCTCGAGCCTTGCCGGTCGGACACGAAGAATCCGTGGGGTAACCTCGCGAGTAACCCGAATCGTGCGGGGGTTCAAGAGCTATGCCGGCAGATCATGTATCGGGACAATGTCGTTCCTGGCAACAATCCTTTCGACTTCAGACCGGATGCCTGGTCGGCAGCTGCGACGCAGTCGGCCGGCACGTACAGCAACATCCAGCACGGCAATCCGTTCTTGACTCCGGAGGATTCACGAACCTTGACTATGGGAGCGGTTTGGCAATCGAAGAATGCGCTGACGTTCTCGGCCGATTGGTACAACATCAAGATCGAGCAAGCCGTCGGCAATCTCGATTTTCAGACGGCCTATCGGCAATGTTTCAACTACACCGGCGTCGAGAACCCCACGTATTCGATCAGCAATCCCTACTGCGGTTACATCCATCGCGACCCCACGAGCGCAGAGGCGTCCTTCGTTGAGGCTGTCAACTTCAATCTCGGCATGATCCAGACCTCCGGCGTCGACCTTGACGTGAGTTGGAGGAAGAAGTTGCGGAACGGGATGTTGGCTGTTCGCTCTTCGCTCAATCGCCTCCTCGAGTGGAAGTCGTTCGACGTACCCGGCTCGCCGATCTACGACTACGCGGATTCGACCGCGCAAGGCGCCCTCTACACGTGGCAGGCATTCACGACGGTGTCCTACTCGACCGAACGTCTTAGCCTCGCGATCAACATGCGCAATCTGCCAGACGTCCGGAATGCGCAAGTGGTCACGAATCCGTCCTCGCCAATTCTGCCGACCGCCGCGTACAACGTGTTCAACCTGAACGGTGCCTGGACCTTCAGCGGCAAGCTAAGGCTCAGGGGTGGCGTCGACAACTTCCTCGACGTTCAGCCGCCGATCGTCGGAGCGCAACCGGGCGTGAACAATGCGATCGGCACGACGAACACGTCGCGCTACGATCCGCTCGGCCGCCGCTATTTCGTCGGCGTGACGGTAGACTTCTGAGTGGGGGGCAAAGCGACAATTGCCGTGCATCGGAGATTTTTCACGCGAAAGCCTGCGCCATGACAATCGTCGGATTGGCATAGAGTTCAGCTTTCAAGAAGGACGATCGTGCGGTTCAAAGCTCGAAGGGATTTCTTGAGGGCCGCCGTCGGAAGCGCTGCCGGCATGGCGATCGGCGCGGCGGCATTCCGGCCTCTTTTCGCTCAGGCGCAGCCCGCTACGAAGCGTGGCGTCATGCTCGCCGACGATGTGCACCTCCTTACGATCGCGGAACGCAACGTGATTGCGCTGACGGGCGCGGACGGCGTCCTGCTCGTCAACGGCTGCGTCGCGGGCGAGGCGAAGGTCTTGCTCGACGCGGTCGCGGCGCTCCCGCGCGGCGGCAAAGTGAATACCTTGTTCAATACCTGCTGGCACCCGGAGAACACCGGACTCAACGAGGTGCTCGGGCGCGGCGACGCAACGATCGTCGCGCACGAGCGCACACGACTCTGGCTCACGCAGAACGTCGTCTCGCCATACGACGGTCGAAGATACTCGGCACTGCCCCAGAAGGCACGGCCGAACAGGACTTTCTACGGGCACGAATCGTTGATGGCCGGCGGCAAACGCGTCGAATACGGTCACGTGCGGGCATCGCCGCACACGAGCGGCGATGCCTACGTCTTCTTTCCGGGCGCGAACGTGCTCGCGGTCGGCGACGCGATCACGGGAACAGGCTGGGCGGACATCGACTATTGGACGGGCGGCTGGATCGGTGGCGTTGTCGGCGGGCTCGAGCAACTCCTCGTACTCGCGAACGCGGAGACGCGCATCGTTCCATCGCGCGGCCCGGTGCTTGTGCGCGCGGACCTCGAAGCGCAGCACCGAATGTACGACGTGATCTACGAACGGCTCGCCCAACTGTTAAATGGCGGCCGTGGTCCCGATGAGGCCCTCGCCGCGAAGCCCACCGCGGAGTTCGATGCGAAAATGGGCCCCTCAGATGAGTTTGTGGTGCGTGCTTTCAAAAGCTTATGGGGTTTTTTGGCGCCGGATGCTTAACGGCCTCACACTCTCGGTACGGTTTTGGGCGTAGACTCCTGTGCACCTTGCAGAAGCCGATCGCTGCGAGTCGCTAGTCGGTCTGGCCGGATGACGTGATGCGACATCTCACCGCTCTGTTCATCGTTTGCTCGCTGCTTGCCGCGGGTTGCGGACAGATCGGCGGATCGGAACCCGTAGCCGACGCGAGCCATTCGTGGCAGACGATCCGAAACTACTGTGTCGACTGCCACAATCGCGACGACCTCGCGGCCGACATCGCATTCGACAAGATGACGCCGGAGTCCGTCGCGCACCAGCCGAAAATCTTCGAGGCGGCGGTGCGCAAGCTGCGCGGTCGGATGATGCCGCCGCCGGGCAAGCCCCAACCCAATCAAGCCTCCATCGACGGCCTGGTGGGCTGGCTCGAGACGACGCTCGACAAGGCGACAGAACAGACCGTCAACCCAGGGCGGATCGCTTTACCGCGATTGAATCGCAAGGAATACGCGAACGCGGTGCGTGACGTGCTTGCGCTCGACGTCGACGCGAGCGCGCTGCTGCCCGAAGACGATCAACGCAAAGGCTTCGACAATGTCGCAGACGCACTCCAGGTATCGCCGTCGTTCATCGAGCAATACGTCTCGGCGGCGCGCGCCGTGGCCGTTCAGGCCGTCGGCCGACCGAACGTCCGCCCCGGCAGCAAGACTTACACCGCCGTGCCGGGCACGCCGAATACGCATATCGGCGGCCTGCCCCTCGGCACGCGCGGTGGCATCGTCGCCGAGCATTACTTCCCGAGCGACGGCGACTACGAGGTGAACATCGCCGACATGGCGCAAGCCCTGTGGGTCGATGATATGGAGTTCGAGAACACCGTGATCGTGACGCTGGACGGCAAACGCATGTACCAGACCGTGATCGGCGGCGAAGCCGACATGAAGTCGATCGATCAGGATCAGGACCCCGCTGTCACCGCGATCAACGCGCGCCTCAAGAACATCCGCTTCAAGTCGCCTTCCGGACCGCACAAGGTCGGCGTGACGTTTGTGCGGCGGACGGCCGCGGAGTCGGACAATCGGCTGCAACCGTTTCTCCCCGGCGGCGGCCAGGACCACGTGTTGCGGGTGAGCTCGTTCCAGATCAGCGGTCCGTACAGCCCCACGGGACTCAGCCCGACGCCGAGCCGGGAACGGATCTTCAGCTGTTATCCGAAAGGGGAAGCCGAGCAGCTGCCGTGCGCGGAGAAAATCGTGTCATTGATCGGAGGGCGAGCGTACCGGCGACGGCTCACCGAGCTCGACATCGCAGAGATCATGGAGTACTACCGCGACGGCCTGAAGAGCGGCGGTTTCGAAGAAGGGATCCGTGGCGCGATCACCGGTATCCTCGCGAGCCCGTTCTTCTTGTATCGCGCCGAGCACGTGCCGCGAGGCCTGACAGCCGGGCAGCCTTATCGGATAAACGGCGTGGATCTCGCCTCGAAGCTGTCGTTCTTCTTGTGGAACACGGTGCCCGACGACGAGCTGCTGAAGCTCGCGATCGACGGCACGCTCAACGATCCGGCCGTGCGCAAGCAGCAAGTGCAGCGAATGCTCGCCGATCCGCGCGCGGACACGCTCGCAAGCAATTTCGCGCACCAGTGGTTGCACCTACAGCGACTCGAGGAAGTGCAGCCGGATCGAGGGATCTTCCCGTACGCCTCTGGTGGCGGAGATCCGCGCAACGAATACGTGACCGAGACGACATTGTTCGTGAACAGCATCTTCCGCGAGAACCGCAGTGTCGTGGACCTGCTGAGCGCGAAGCACACCTATCTGAACGAACGGCTCGCGCTGTTGTATAGCGTGAGCGGAGTGAAGGGCGACCGATTCCGGCGGGTTGAGCTCGAGAACCCGGTGCGCTGGGGGCTTCTCGGCAAGGGCGCGGTGTTGATGGGCACTGCGTACCCGAACCGGACCTCGCCCGTGCTCCGCGGCTCGTTCGTGCTCGAGAACATTATCGGCACGCCACCGTCTTCGCCGCCAGCGAACGTGCCGCCGTTCCCGGAGAAAGATGTCGGGACGCCGAAGGCGAAGACGGTGCGCGACATCATGGCTCAGCACCGAGCGAACCCGGTGTGCTTCTCGTGCCACGGGATCATGGACCCGCTGGGTTTCTCGCTCGAGAACTTTGACGCGGTCGGCGTGTGGCGCGACCGGGACCGGTTCGCGGGCACCGCGATCGACGCGTCGGGGGAGCTCGCGGACGGCACGAAGGTTCGCGGTCCGAACGATTTGCGCAATGCGCTGCTGAAAAAGCCGGATCAGTTCGTGCAGACGTTCACGGAGCGGCTGCTGCAGTACGCGCTCGGGCGCACGGTGGAATACTACGACATGCCGGCCGTGCGCAAAATCGTGCGCGCGGCGAAGGCGGACGATTACCGGTTCCAGGCGTTGATCTTGGCGATCGTGGAGAGCGATCCCTTCCAGATGCGCACCGTAGCTGAAGATCGAGGGAATCCGGCACCGCCGGAAACGACCGCGCAAAACGCGCGCGACTGACCGTGCAGTCAGTCGAGAGGAGAGCAACCATGTTCATCGCGAAGAAGCATCTATCACGCCGAACGGTGTTGCGAGGCGCAGGCGCTTGTATCGCATTGCCGCTTCTCGACGCCATGTTGCCCGCGGGCACTGCGTTTGCGAAAACCGGAGCGGTCCCCCCGCAACGCATGGCATTCGTCTGTTTCCCACACGGCGCCGTGATGAGCAATTGGTCCCCGGCGAAAGCCGGCAAGGACTACGAGATTTCGCCGATTCTCGAACCTCTCGAGAAGTACCGGCAGCAGCTGACGATCGTATCGGGCCTGCGCAACAAGCCGGCGGAAAGCGGCCTCGCGCATTCGATCATCGAGCGCACCTGGCTGAGCTGTGTCGCGCCACAAGACGCGGGCGTGGTCAACCCCGACGCCGGTGTCACGGCCGACCAGATCGCGGCACGCCACATCGGCCAGGATACCGCGACGCCGTCGCTCGAGCTGACCACCGCGCTTGGCGGAGGCACGATAGCGTACCGCACGCCCACGCAGCCGCTGCCGATGGAGGCCAACCCGCGCACGGTGTTCTACCGCCTATTCGGGCAGGGGGACACCACGGAAGAGCGGACGTCGATCATTCACGAGACGGGCAGCATCCTCGATCGCGTGACGAGTCAGGCGGCCCGGTTGCAAGCGGATCTCGGTGGCCACGATCGATCGATGGTGAGCGACTACCTCGACTCCGTGCGGGAGATCGAGCGCCGCGTGCAGATGAGCGCTGCGCAAGACCTGAGCGCGTTGACGATACCCGACGCGCCGATCGGGGTGCCGAACGCCTTCGACTCGCACCTCAAACTCATGTTCGCCTTGATGGGCCTGGCGTTCCAGGCGGATTTGACGCGCGTCATCACTTTCAGGATGGACAAAGAGGTGAGCATGCGCTCCTTCACCAACCTGGGAATCTCGGAAGCGTTCCATCCGACGTCGCATCATGGTAATCAGCCGGACAAGCTCCAGAAGCTAACCGCGATCCAGAACTACCATACTAAGGTGTTCGCGGCTTTCATCGAGCAGCTCGCGAATACCAAGGAGGCCGACGGAACCGTGCTCGATCACTCCACGATCCTGTACGGAAGCAACATGAGCAACAGCGATCGTCACAACAACGATCCTTTGCCGGCGGCGGTGCTCGGGCGGGCGCACGGACGAATCAAGGGTGGACAGCATCTGCACTATCCGCAGGACTCCCGCTTCGCCGATCTGCTCGCAACCCTGTTCGACCGTGCGCAGATCCCAGTCGAGAAGATCGGTGACAGCGCCGGCCTTTTTTCGGAGGTTTGAATATGAAAGCTCGTCAACTCGGCCTTGTGGGTCTTGCCTCCCTGCTCGTGGGCGGAGCACCGTTCGCCGCCGAGCTCACGCTGCTCGACGCGGCCGAGGCCGGTAATCACGAAGCGGCGTTGCGGCTGCTGGCGGCGGGCAGCGATGTCAACAGTCGCACGTACGACGGCACCACCGCCCTGATGTGGGCGGCATATCAGGGCGAAGTCGAGCTCGTGCAGAAGCTCATCAAAGGCGGCGCCGACGTGACCTTGCGGAACGACTACGGCGCGTCGGCGTTGTCGGAGGCCGCGATGCTCGGCTCGACACCGATCATCAAGGCGCTGCTCGACGCGAAGGCGGACCCGAACGCTCGCAATCCGGAGGGCGAAACCGCGCTGATGCTCGTTGCGCGCACCGGCAACATCGAGGCCGCGAAGTTGCTGCTGAGCGCCGGCGCCCACATCAACGCGACCGAAGGGTGGGGCGGACAATCCCCGCTGATGTGGGCCGCCGCTCAGAAACAGCCCGAGATGGTGAAGTTCCTGCTATCGAAGGGCGCCGAGGTGAACGCCCGCAGCATCACGCGCGAATGGCAACGCAAGATCACGTCGGAGCCCCGGCCGAAGGACATGAGCAAAGGTGGTTTCACGCCGCTGCTGTTCGCGGCGCGCGAAGGCTGCATTGACTGCGCCAAGTACTTGCTCGCCGGCGGAGCGGATCCCGACCTTGGCGATCCCGAGAACGTCACCCCGCTGATCTTGGCACTCGAGAACATGCACTTCGACTTCGCGGCGTTCATGATCAGCGCGGGCGCAAACGTCGACAAGTGGGACTTCCGCGGCCGCTCGCCCGTCTACACGGCGACCGACTTCAGCACCATGCCGACGTCGGCGCACGGCGACGTCCCGAGCGGCGACGCGCTCAAAGGGGCGGATATCGTGAAGCTGCTGCTCGACAAAGGCGCGAACCCGGACATCCAGCTCGTGCGGCGCACGCCGTACCGGCACCGCGCCCTCGATCGCGGTGGCGACACGATCCTCGTCGGCGGCACGACCCCGCTGCTGCGCGCCGCGAAGGCTTGCGACGTAACGGTGGTTCGCTTGCTGCTCGAGCACGGCGCGCTCGTCGATCTCGCAACGGACGAGGGCATCACACCGCTGATGGCAGCTGCAGGCATCGGCAACAACGACCGGACGACGCGCGGCCGATTCCGCGCAGAAGCCGATGTCATGACGACGATGCAGCTGCTCCTCGATGCAGGCGCGGACGTCAACGCGCAGATGCTCGGCGAGCCCAACGGCGCAACGGAGCGTTCGGCGGGCGAGCGCCGCCGTAACTTCGGCTACGCGAGGCAGGGCCGGCAGGTGCCGAGCGAGCAGGCGACTCCTCATTGGACGGCCCTTCACGGCGCCGCGATGCACGGCTGGACCTTCGCCGTGCAGTTCCTCGCGGACCATGGTGCCGACTTGAGCATCAAGGACGCGGACGGTCGTACTGCACGCGAACTCGCCGACGGCTGGTACAACATCCGCGCGACGCGCGCGACGACCAAGGCGGAGCCATTCAAGGATACGGTCGCGTTGTTCGATTCGCTCGCCGCTCGCGGCGTGTCCGTCGCGGGCGCGACGGCGCGGGAGAGCAGCGGCAACTGACGCCACGTCACAGCACGCGAAGGCGGTGGAAAACGCCGAGCGGAGCCGTCGGCGACCGGCCCGACTGCGCGAATGCTAGTGGCGAATCTGAGTAGCGACGTCGTCGAGCTCGTAAGTCGCGCAGTTGCCGCGCTCCGAGCCGACCCTTGATGGGGGGGTCACCGAAACCGCCAGGCGGCTCTCCACCGCCACCAGCCAGGGTCATGAGCATCGGGTGCTGCTCGCATCTGCTCGATGACGAGCTGAAAATCGAGCCTGTTCAGCAACCGCGTGAAGAACCTCTGCACCTAGTGCAGCAGCCCGGCACGACGGGGGACCGCTTCGTCGGCCAGCTGTATGCGGAGCTGAAGAAGTAGGAAGGCGCTTTGAGCATGCCCGGTACTCCTGCTACCTTGGACACACGAATCCTGGGGAGGAACGGACATGTCTAAAGTCAGCGCGGCTCTCGTCCCGGCGGCCCTAGCCGCGGCTCTCTGCACGACCGGCGTTCTGGCGCAACAACCGGCTCGGTCCACCCCGAACCCGACCGAGCAACGAGTCCCCGGCGTGCCGGGCAGCGGGCCCGGCGCGGCGCCCACGGCGGAACGCTCGGTCCCGGCCGAGACCGGCGCCGCGCTCGTCAAGGACCCGAAGTGGAAAGCACCGCGCACATCGTGGGGCGTGCCGAGTCTCGACGGTCAATGGAGCGTCGACGACATGCGCGGCATCCCGACCGTGCGGCCGGAGAACTTCGGCAACCGCGATTCGCTG
>FTFB01009511.1_pt1 | contig 13306 bp, 9 predicted proteins | sample 1658331 | NCBI WGS metagenome assembly FTFB01 (sample SAMEA3914816, study PRJEB12502) | metagenome | biome: forest; material: soil | place: USA | collected 2011-09-16 | depth 0.3 m | reverse complement strand
GGCCCACCGCCAGCGACTGGGCGTCCTGGAGCGCCTGCGTGAAGTGCGTGGTCAGTTTGTCCATGCGCATGGCAATACGGTCCTGATTGAATGGCTCGCCCGAACATGAGGCTAGCCCGGCGGAATCTCAACCGCCAAGCCGGTTTACTATCGGCGCGGCGCTACGGTCTAGGCTCCCGCCAGATCAGCGTGGCCATGCGGCCGCAGGGGGCTTCGCGCCGATGCGAGAAGAACCGCGCCGACTCGCGGAACGTGCAGAACCCCCCGCCGTAGACCGCCGTGACCCCGGCAGCGCGCAAGCTGTCCCGCGCGAGCCCGTAGAGATCGGCCTGCCAGCGGCCGCGCGGATTCTCCGTAAAGTGAGCCGCGGCCTGGGGCTGAACGGCCAGAAACGCGTCGCGAACGTCGGCACCGACCTCGTACGCCGCCTGACCGATCGCCGGACCCAGCCACGCGAGGAGCTGATCCGGCGGTGCGCCTAGCGCGCGGACGGTGGCGGACAACACGCCACCCAGCAGCCCGCGCCACCCGGCGTGCGCCACACCGACCCGCCGCCCCGCGGCGTCGCACAGCAACACCGGCAGACAGTCGGCCGTCAGCACGGCGCACACGATGCCCGCGCGCGCGGTCACCGCACCATCGGCGGCAGCGTTGGCTTCGCCGTCGAGATCGAGGACGCGTGTGCCGTGCACCTGATCGAGCCAGGCGGGCTCGCGCGGCAGCGCGAGCGCGGCACGCAACCGTGTGCGGTTCGCTGCGACTGCGGCCGCGTCGTCGCCGACGTGTGTCGCGAGGTTCAACGCGCCGTAACGACCCGGTCCCGCGCCGCACTCGGTGACCCAGGCGCGCACGCCTGAGGGCGCAGGCCAGTCGGGAGCGAAGCCGACCGACGCTGCGTTCATCGCGCCGCTGCTACATCTTCGCGAAACAACGCGAGCAAGCGCTCGAAATCCGGCGGCAACGGACTCTCGAACGAATGCGCGACCCCGGTGGCGGGATGCGCGAACGCCAGCCGGCTCGCATGTAGCGCCTGTCGGCGGAAGCTCTGCAGCGCGACCTTGAGCTCGTCGCTCGGCGCGGGCGGCAAGCGCGGACGACCGCCGTACACCGGGTCACCGAGCAGAGGCGCCCGGATGTGCGCCATGTGCACGCGAATCTGATGCGTGCGACCGGTCTCGAGCTCGACCTCGACGTGCGTGTGCGTGCGAAACCGCTCGAGCACACGATAGTGCGTCCGCGCCGGGCGCCCGCCGTCGATCACGGCCATCTTCGTGCGTTCGCGCCGATGCCGCCCGATCGGCGCGTCCACCGTTCCCCCGCCCGTCAGCGCGCCTTGGCAGATCGCGTGATAGGTACGCTTGATCTCGCGCAGCTCGAGCGCCGCCGAGAGCGCCGTCTGGCTTTCGAGCGTGCGCGCGACGAGCAGCAAACCGCTCGTGTCCTTGTCGAGCCGGTGCACGAGGCCTGCGCGCGGTAGCTTCGCGAGATCGGGATGCAGGTTCAGCAGCGCGTTCTGTAGCGTGCCCGAGCGGTTGCCGGCGCCGGGATGCACGACGAGGCCTACGGGCTTGTCGATCACCAGCAGTGCCGTGTCGGAATACACGATCTTGACCGGAATCGCCTCGGGCTCCACGGGCACGGCCGCTTCGAGCTCGGTATCGAGCACCAGCTCCTCGCCACCCTGGAGCAGCGCCCGGGGCTTGGCTTCCAGGCCGCCGACAGTGAGCCGCCCCGCGTCGATCCAGCTCTTTAGCCTGCTTCTGGAGAACTCCGGCAGCATCAGCGCCGCGGCCTGATCCAACCGCTTGCCGCCGAGCTCGTCGGGTACCTTGAGCCGCCGTTGAATGCGGCTCACGCGCCACCCGCCCGGGCGGCCGGAAACTTTCGGCTATACTGCGACATCCAACAAGCCAACCTGACCAAACAGCGATTATCGCCCCCGCCCGCGCCATCCGGACAGACCACGTGCCTCGAACCAGCGCCAACGTTCTGCTGCTAAGCCTCGCCTTGACCGCTCTCGCCGCGTGCCACCGTAAGGGTAACGTCGTCGAGGACGCCGGCGGACCCGCGGTCATGTACGAAAAGGGCTATGCCGCCATGACCGCGTCGAACTACCCCGGCGCCATCCAGTACTACAAGGGGCTCGAGTCGCGTTTCCCGTTCAGCCCCGAGGCCCGGCAGGCGCAGCTCGATCTCATATATCTCTACTTCCGCAGCCAGCAACCCGAGCAGGCTGTCGACGCGGCCCAGCAGTTCGAGAAAGAGAACCCGACTCACGAGCGCATCGACTACTGTCTATATATGCGCGGCCGGATCCTTTTCGAGAAGGAGCCGAACATCCTGGAGAAGCTGTTCAAGGTGGACCTCTCCATGCGGCCCCCGAAAGACACGCTGCGGTCGTTCGGTATCTTTCAGGAGCTGATTCGACGTTTCCCGAACAGCGAGTACGTGCCGGACGCGCGTCAACGCATGACGTTCCTGCGGAACCGGCTCGCCGCGTACGAAAACTACGTAGCGAAGTACTACGTGAAGCGCAGCGCTTACGTCGCGGCGATCAATCGCGCGAAGTACGCGCTCGAGCACTATCCGGAAGCGCCGGAGCTCGAGGACACGTTGCAAATCCTCGTGACAGCGTACGAGCAGCTCGGCATGGAAGACCTGGCCGCGGATGCGCGCCGCGTGCTGCGGGAGACCTACGGCGAAGAGGCCGCGACCGCGAAGCTCTGATTCCGTCCCAAGTCAGTATCCGGACGTGATCGGGTAGCGCCAATCGCGACCGAAGGCCCGACTGCTGACGCGCACGCCCGGTGGCGCCTGTCGCCGCTTGTACTCCGCCCGCTTCACCATGTGCAGCACGCGCACGACGGTCGCTCGATCGAAGCCGAGCGCCGTGATCTGTTCCACCGAGTAATCCTTCTCGATGAACGCTTCGAGAATCGGATCCAAGATCTCGTACGGCGGCAGCGAATCGCTGTCTTTCTGGTCGAACCGCAGCTCGGCCGTGGGCGGACGGGTCAGCACCCGGTCGGGAATCACCTCACCCAGGCCGTTGCGATACCGCGCGAGCTGGTACACGAGCACCTTCGTGCAATCCTTCAGCGGCGCGAACCCGCCGGCCATGTCGCCGTACAGCGTGGCGTAGCCCACGGCCATCTCGCTCTTGTTGCCCGTGGTCAGCAGCATCTCGCCCTGCTTGTTCGAGATAGCCATCAGCAACACGCCGCGGCAGCGGGCCTGGATGTTCTCTTCCGTGGCGTCGGGCGGAAGCCCCTTGAACAGATCGCGCAGCACTCCCAGCGTGGCGTCGAACATCGGCTCGATCGACAGCGTGTCGTAGCGAACGCCGAGATTGCTCGCCTCGGCGGCTGCATCCTCGAGGCTCATCTGCGAGGTGTAACGCGAAGGCATCATGACGGCGTGTACGCGCGCGGCGCCGAGCGCATCGACGGCGATCGTCAGCGTGAGCGCCGAGTCTACGCCGCCCGACAACCCGAGCACCGCACCGCCGAAACCGTTCTTCTCGACGTAGTCGCGCGTGCCAAGCACGAGCGCGCGGTAGACGCGCTCGACGAGCGGCAACGCAGGATCCGGCGTGGTCGACTTCAACGTGGCCTTGCCGCCGGCGACCTCGAGCTCGACGACGTGCAGGCCTTCGTCGAACTGCGGCGCGCGGAAACGCACCACTCCGTTCGCGTCGACGGCGACGGAACCGCCGTCGAACACGAGCTCGTCCTGGCCGCCGACCATGTTCACGTACAACACCGGCAACGAGGTTTCCCGCGCGCGCGCGGCGAGTACCTCCTCGCGACGCTGCTGCTGATGCATGTGAAACGGCGAACCGTTGATCACGAGGATCACGGCCGCGCCGGCCGCCGCGGCAGCCTTGACGGGCTCGGGCACCCACGCGTCCTCGCAGATCACGAGGCCACACTTCGTGCCGCCGATCTCCGCGATCGTAGCTTCGTGTCCCGACTGGAAATACCGTTTCTCGTCGAACACCGCGTAGTTCGGCAGCGCCTGCTTGCGATGATTCGCGAGGAGGCGGCCGTCGCGCAGCAATGCGGCGCTGTTATAGATGGAGGAGCCGTCGTACTCGGGGTAGCCGATACACACGGTGATGCCGTTGACGCCGTTCCGCACGGTTTCGAACGCGGCGCGCACGCGGTCCTGCAAGCCGCGATGCAGCAGCAGATCCTCGGGCGGATAGCCGCTCAATGTGAGCTCGGGGAACAGCACGAGCTCGCACCCGAGCTTGCGCGCGCGCGCGGCGTAGTCGAGGACCTTGTTGGCGTTCGCGTCGATCGCACCGACGCGCGTGTTGACCTGAGCTAGGCCGACCTTCACCCCAGTGCCTTGGCCATCGCCTCGCCGAGATCGGCCAGCGAGCGAACGGTCGTGACACCCGCGCGCTCGAGCGCCGCGAATTTCTCGGTGGCCGTGCCCTTGCCGCCGGAAATGATGGCGCCGGCGTGGCCCATGCGCTTTCCGGGCGGCGCCGCGACGCCGGCGATGTACCCGACGACGGGCTTCGTCACGTGCTTCTTGATGTACTCGGCTGCGGCTTCCTCGTCGGAGCCGCCGATCTCGCCGACCATGATCATGCCGCGCGTGGCCGGATCCTTCTCGAACAGCGCGAGGCAGTCGACGAAGTTCATGCCGCGCACGGGATCGCCGCCGATGCCGACGCACGTGCTTTGGCCGAGGCCGCGCAGCGTGGTCTGGTTCACAGCTTCATACGTCAGCGTGCCCGAGCGCGACACGATCCCGATCGAGCCCGGTTTGTGGATGTGGCCCGGCATGATGCCGATCTTGCAGCCGCCCGGCGTGATGATGCCGGGGCAGTTCGGGCCGATCAAACGCACGTTCGTGCCCTTAAGCACGGCCTTGACGCGCACCATGTCGAGCACCGGCACGCCTTCCGTGATGCAGACGACGAGCTCGACCCCGGCATCGGCCGCCTCGAGGATCGCGTCGGCTGCGAACGGCGCGGGGACGTAGATCATGCTGACGGTCGCGCCGGTGGCGGATTTCGCTTCGGCCACCGTGTTGAACACGGGCAGGTTCAGGTGCTTCTCGCCGCCGCGGCCCGGTGTGACACCGGCTACCACCTGCGTGCCGTAATCGAGGCACTGCTGCGTGTGAAACGTGCCCTGCTTGCCGGTCAGGCCCTGGCAGATGACCTTCGTATTCATGTCGATCAGGATGCTCATGCCGCGGCTCCGGCCAGTTTCACTACTTTGGAAGCCGCATCGGTCAAGCCTGTTGCCGCCACCACCTTGAGACCGCTTGCGCCGAGCATCTCGCGGCCCTTCTCCACGTTCGTGCCTTCGAGCCGCACGACGACGGGTACCGTGACGCCAACCTCCTTCACAGCAGTGATCACGCCCTCCGCGATCGTGTCGCAGCGCACGATGCCGCCGAAGATGTTCACGAGGATCGCGCGCACGTTCTTGTTGGTGAGGATGATCTTGAACGCCTCGGTGACGCGCTCGGCCGTGGCGCCGCCGCCGACGTCGAGGAAGTTGGCCGGCTCGCCCCCGTGCAGCTTGATCAGGTCCATGGTCGCCATCGCGAGACCGGCGCCGTTGACCATGCACGCGATGCTGCCGTCGAGGGACACGTAGTTGAGGTCGTGCTCTCGCGCTCGTCGCTCGCGTTCGTCTTCCTGAGCACCATCGCGCATCGCGGCGAGCCGGGGCTGGCGGAACAACGCGTTGTCCTCGACGTTGATCTTGGCGTCGAGCGCGACGATGTGACCATCCTTCGTGACGATCAGCGGATTGACCTCTACGAGGCTCGCGTCGCACTCGCGGAACAGCTTGACGAGCTTGCGCAGGACGTCGCGCAGCTCAGCCTGCGCTGCGCCGGTCAAACCGAGGCCGAAGCCGAGCTTGCGGGTTTGGTAATCTTCGATGCCCGCGGCCGGATGCACCGTCAGGGTCAGAATCTTCTCGGGCGTGTTGTGCGCGACTTCCTCGATGTCCATGCCCCCGGCTGCGGACGCCATGATCGCGATGCGCTCCGACGCGCGGTCGACGACGAGGCTCAAGTACAGCTCGCGCTCGATGCTCGAGCCGGATTCCACGTAGACGTGATCGACCGGCAGCCCCTCGGCACCGCTCTGGTGCGTCACGAGCCGCGTGCCGAGCATCGCCTTCGCGAGCTGCTCGACCTCGACCACCGACTTCGCGAGCTTGACGCCGCCGGCCTTACCGCGCCCGCCCGCATGCACCTGAGCTTTGACGACCCACAGGTTGCCGCCGAGCTTGGTCGCGGCCGCTTTGGCTTCGGCCGGCGTGCTGGCGACCTGGCCCTGGGGCACCGGAATGCCGTAATCGGCGAACAGTTGCTTCGACTGGTACTCGTGAAGATTCATGCAGAAGGGTTCTCGGCCAAACGGCGGGCGGCGTATTCTCCCCGAAAGCGTCTTCGCTCGTAAAGGCAACGGGCCATTTCGACGACTCGTCGCCCTTCTACGGGTGCGCTCGAGACGGCGACGCATGGTGCGCGCGACAACGACGCGCCCGAGCGAGACCTCGCGGGCGATGCCGTGTCTCGCCGCAGTCGCGACTCGCGATGCCGAGCTCGACAATTCCGACAGCAAACGCGCTTGCTAACCCGGATCGGTCGCCACCCTCGCCGCGGCCCTCGAGCCGGGCCGACCGTCGCGAACTGAGAAGTGCGTCCATTCGGTGCCGATCCGATCGGACATAATCTCCGCGGCAATTCGACAGGTGCTTCTGCCCATGAGCTCCACGACGTCTCCTTCGACGACCGGTGTCACGCTGGCGAAACCTGCACCGCGCTGGGTCTTTTTTGCGGTATTCGCGATCTCGGGGTTCTCCGGGCTCATCTACGAGTCGATCTGGTCGCACTACCTGAAGCTCTTCCTCGGGCACGCCGCCTACGCCCAATCACTCGTGCTGGTGATCTTTATGGGCGGCCTCGCCATCGGCTCGTGGCTCGTCTCGCAGCTCTCGCGGCACTGGCGCTCCCCGCTGCTGTGGTACGCGCTCGTCGAAGGCGTGATCGGCGTACTCGCGCTCGTGTTCCACAAGACCTTCGTGTCGATGTCGGACACCTTTTATCTGTCGATCCTGCCGAGCATCGACTCCGCGACGCTCGGGAATCTACTGAAATGGTCCACTGCCGCGGCTTTGATCCTGCCGCAGTCCGTGTTGCTCGGCATGACGTTCCCGCTGATGAGCAGCGGCGTGATCAGGCGCTACCCGGATCGCCCGGGCGGCAGCCTCGCGATGCTGTACTTCACAAACAGCATCGGCGCGGCCATCGGCGTGCTCGCGAGCGGCTTCTGGCTCATCGGGATCGTCGGGTTGCCGGGCACGATCATGACGGCCGGGCTGCTCAACGTGGCGCTCGCGATCGTAGTGTGGGTGCTCACGAAGCTCGATCCGCATCCGCAGACCGCGCCGATCGCGGCCTCAACCGCTCCGACGGCCGAAGGCCACGGCCTCGCAACACTGTTTCTCGCGGCCGCCGCAATCACCGGCGCCTCGTCCTTCATGTACGAGATCGGCTGGCTCCGGATGCTGAGCCTCGTGCTCGGCAGCACGACGCACTCGTTCGAGCTGATGTTGAGTGCATTCATCACCGGGCTCGCGTTCGGCGGCCTGTGGATCAAAAAGCGTATCGACCGAATCGACGATCCTGTGCGGTTCTCGGGATGGGTCCAAGTGCTCATGGGCACGACGGCGGTCTTGACGTTGCCGCTTTACGTTCAGTCGTTCGACTGGATGGCAGCAATCCTGCTTGGCCTCAAGCAGAACGACTTCGGCTACGTGATGTTTACGGGCTTCAGCTACGGCATCACGCTGCTCATCATGGTGCCTACGGCCTTCCTCGCCGGCACCACACTGCCGCTGTTCACGCACGTGCTGCTGCGGCACCGGGAGGGCGAGCGCGCGATCGGCCGGATCTACGCGGCGAATACCCTCGGAGCCATCGCGGGCGTCCTCGTGGCAGTGCACGTACTGATGCCACTGTTCGGCCTCAAGCTGCTGATCGGTATCGCCGCCGCGCTCGACATCGTGCTCGGCGTCGTGCTGCTCGCGCGTAGCGGGGCGGATCGCCGCTCACAGGCCTTCGTAGGAGGCGCGCTGGTCGGTGCGGCCGCGCTCGTGGTCGTCATGGCGGTCGTACAGCTCGATCCCCGGCGCCTTGGCTCAGGCGTCTACCGGTACCGTGCGGCGGAGCTCGACCCGAAGACGAGCGTGCTCTTCTTTCAGGACGGCAAGACGGCCAGCATCAGCGTCGTGTCACGAGGCAGCCAGGTCACGATCTCCACCAACGGCAAGCCGGACGCGAGCATCGAGATGGACCCCGCGCGCCCTCCCGTGCTCGATGAAGTCACCATGATCATGGCCGGCACACTGCCGCTCGGCTATAAGCCCGACGCGCGCCGCGTCGCCAACATCGGCCTTGGGTCGGGGCTTACGACACACACGCTGCTCGGCAACCCGTCGATCGAGCGCGTCGACACCGTCGAGATCGAAGCCGCAATTACCGTAGGGGCCCACGCCTTCGGTGACCGGGTGGCGCGAACGTTCAACGACCCTCGCAGCACGATTCACTTCGAGGACGCGAAGACGTTCTTCGCGCAACAGAAGCAGGCGTACGACGTGATTGTCGCCGAGCCGTCCAATCCCTGGGTCAGCGGCGTATCGAGCCTGTTCTCCGAGGAGTTCTATCGCACAATCGGCAACTACCTGACCGAGGACGGTGTGTTCGTCCAATGGTTACAGCTGTACGAATTCAACGATGATCTCGTGCTCTCCGTGGTCAAGGGCCTGAGCCGGCACTTCACCGATTACCACATCTACAACACCGACAACCTCGATATCCTCATCATCGCCAAACGTTCCGGCCGCCTACCGGAGCCATCGTTCGATCGCCTGTTCGCCGGGCCGCTCGCCGCCGAGCTCGCACGCGTGGGCTTGAAGGGACCGGACGACTTGCGCGTGCGAAAAACCGGCTCGAGGGCGGTTCTCGACGCGCTGATGGCGGACGCGCGTGTCCCGGCGAACTCCGACTATTTCCCGTTCCTGGATCTGAACACGGGCAAGGCGCGCTTCAACGCAAATACTTCGATCCTGTTCCAGGGCTGGAGCAGCGTGCCGTTGCCGCTGCTGGACATGCTGAACATCGGCAACGTCAACTATCGCGCCGTGACTGCCGACGACGCGTTCCTGCGGACGGAGCTGATCCGCAACGCGCAGGCGCATCTCTCGGCTCTGCGCGACGCCACGCCATCAGACACACAAGGTAGGAGAGGCGATACACCCGCTACCGATTGGCTACGCGCGCTGCACGCCTCCTGCGGAGCGGGGTTCGAACAGGCCTGGGGCGACGCACTGCACGCACTCGCGCGTGAGACGCTGGCGTACCTGGACCCGGATGCGGGCGCCGAGCTGCTGACCGCGGCCGCACCGCCGGCATGCCGCGACCGGTTGCCGCTTGAGACGCGCCAGTGGATCGATCTTTACACCGCAATCGCAGCGCGCGACGGCCACACCATGGCGGAAATAGCCGAGCAGTTGATCGACCAGACCGCCGCCACCGACCGCAAGCAATTCGCGCTCACTGCCGCGATGCTCGGCCGCCTGGCAACTCACGAATCCGAGCACGTTCTCGACCTCTACGACAAACACAAGGATCTCGTGGGAGATCTGCGCACCAGCCCGGAAATCAGGTTGATGCTCGCTCTTGCCAGGAAGGGCCAGACTGTAGACACGACCGAAACGGCGCACTCGCTCCTGTGACGCACCGACGGCGTCCATCGATCGGGTAGAATTCGCGCCATGTCCGCCGTCGATGCTCTCGGCGCCGAGCGTCCGAGCCCCCACCCCGGGTCCACTGCCGAATCGGCAGCCGGTGATTTCGCCTGGCGGGTGTTGATCCTCCTTAATCTATTCCGCCTGGCGATCGGCGGCGTATTGCTCACTGTGTTCTATCTCGTCGACGCGCCGCGGATCGTCGGGGAGAGCAGCCCCACTCTGGCGTGGCAGGCACTGATCGGCCTCCTTACGATCGGCTGCGTCGAGCTCGTGCTGCTGCAACGCCGCTACCCAAACGCCAAAGTCCAGACCTACGTGCAGTTCTGCACGGATCTCGTCGGAATGACCCTGCTCGTTCATGCGAGCGGTGGCATCTCGAGCGGTCTCGGCGGCGTGTTGATCGTCTCCGTTGGCACGCTCGCGTTACTCGTCTCGGCCGAGCGCGCGTTTCTGTTAGCCGCAGTGACGGCGCTCGTGCTGCTGCTCGAGCAAACCTACGCACAATTCGATGGCATGACGACCAGCGCCCAGTTCGCGCCGGCCGGCATCTTGGGCGCGGTGATCTTCGTGATCACTGCCGTGGTGCAGCTGCTGCGCCACCGGATTGTCGAGACCGAGGCGCTGGCGGAGCAGCGCGGGCTCGACCTGCGCAATCTCGTCGAGCTCAACGACTACATTATTCAACACCTGCGAGAGAGCATCGTGGTCGTCGACGGCGATGATCAGATTCGGCTCATCAACGAATCGGCCAGCAAGCACCTGGGCGTCCGAACCAACGTAGGCGGCCAGGTGGTCGCGATCGTTTCCTCGGACCTCGCGGAGCAGCTCTCGTTGTGGCGTCAGACCGCGCCGCCCGGCCGTCCGTCGCCGACGTTCAGCGCCCAGGACGGCTCGAATCTCCAACCGCACTTCGCGCCGCTAGGCGGCGATCGGCGCAGCGGTGTCGTGATCTTCCTCGAGGACACGTCGCTGATCGAGGACCGCGTCCAGCAAGCCAAGCTCGCGGCGCTTGGCCGGTTGAGCGCGAGCATCGCGCACGAGATTCGCAACCCGCTCGGCGCCATGAGCCATGCCGGGCAGCTGCTCGCGGAGTCGCCGAGCATCAGCACGGACGATCAACGACTCACTGACATCATTCGCCTGAACGCACGACGCGTGAGCCAAATCGTCGAGAGCGTGCTCGCACTGTCGCGCCGCGGACAGAGCCGCCCGGAGCGCCTGCAGCTGACGCCCTGGGTCGACGACTTCGCCCGCGAATTCGTGCAGACGCTCGAGCTCTACGAGGGCGCGGTGTCCGTCGTCGAAGGCGCACCCGAGATCGAGGTGCGCATGGATCCGACGCATCTGCACCAGGTTCTGTGGAACCTCTGCGATAACGCGGTGAAGTACGCGAGTGCGGCAGCCGGCGCCATCGCCGTCGAAATCACCTGCGGCGTGCTCGAGCAATCGGGCCGACCGTTCCTCGACGTCGCGGATCGCGGTCCCGGCATCAAGCCCGACAAGGTGGAACAGATCTTCGAGCCGTTCTACACGACTCAGGCCGGCGGCACGGGCCTGGGACTCTATATTTCGCGCGAGCTCGCGGAGCGTAACGGCGCGTCGCTGCGTTACCAACCGCGCCCTGGCGGCGGCAGTGCATTCCGAATAGTGTTTGCAGATCCGAATCGCTGGCACTCCAGCGAAGAGTCGCTATGAAGCCGATCGCCCTGGTCGTGGACGATGAGCCGCACATTTGCGAGCTACTCTCGATCACGCTCGAACGCATGGACATCAGCACGCGCACGAGCGTCGACGTCGCGGGCGCGAAACAAGCGCTGCTCGAGCAGGCGTTCGATCTGTGCCTGACCGACATGCGGCTGCCCGATGGCGACGGACTGGAGCTCGTCGAATGGATCCAACGCGAAGTGCCCGGCACACCGGTTGCGGTAATCACGGCGCACGGTAGCGTCGAGGCGGCGGTGCGTGCCCTGAAGCTGGGTGCGTTCGACTTCGTCTCCAAACCGCTCGATCTGAACGACCTGCGTAAACTGGTCACGGCAGCGCTGAAGCTTCGCGGCACCGTCGTTGCGCCACGCACCACGGCGACCGATGCGCTGATCGGCAAATCCCCGCCGATCGAGCGCGTGCGCGCGATGGTCGCGAAGGTCGCGCGCAGCCAAGCGCCGGTGCACATCTCCGGCGAATCGGGCACGGGCAAGGAGCTCGTCGCCCGCATGATCCACGACAGTGGCCCGCGGAGCGAAGGTCCGTTCGTGCCGATCAACTGCGGTGCGATTCCGACAGAGCTCATGGAAAGCGAGTTTTTCGGCCACAAGAAAGGCAGCTTCACGGGCGCCGTGGTCGACAAGATAGGGCTCATCCAAACGGCCGAGGGCGGCACGCTATTCCTCGATGAGGTCGCCGACCTTCCGCTGCATATGCAGGTCAAGCTGTTGCGGGTGATCCAGGAGAAGACGATTCGCCCGGTCGGCCAGGCCAATGAAATCCCCGTCGACGTCCGGATCCTGAGCGCGACGCACAAGGATCTGAGCGAGCTCGTCGCGGAAGGCAGCTTCCGCGAGGACCTGTTCTACCGCATCAACGTGATCGGTGTGCACGTGCCGCCGCTGCGGGAGCGCGGCGAGGACGTGCTGATGCTCGCGCATCACACGTTGTCGCGCCTGGCCGCCGAACAGGGCGTCGCGACGCCGCATCTGACAACTGCCGCTCAGGAAGCGCTGCTCGCGTACCACTTCCCGGGCAACGTGCGCGAGCTCGAGAACATTCTCGAACGGGCGTTGACGTTGTGCTCCGGCGAAGAGATCGACGTGGCCGACTTGCAGCTGCGTGACGAGGAACCGACCGAAGAGCGCCCGAGTCTCGGCAACGATTCGCCGCTCGGCACGCAGCTCGAGGAAATCGAGCGCGACGCGATCGTCGCCGCGCTCGAGCAGACGCGTTACAACAAGACGGCGGCCGCCAAACGCCTCGGCATCACGTTCCGCGCACTGCGTTATCGCATCAAGAAACTCGGCATCGAGTGACGCCTGTTATCTGACGACTGTCGCCACACTGCGAAAGCGCTGACAATTTTCGTCAGATAGTGTCCCGACTGCGGCGCTCGCGCGTCGCCGCCCACTGCAATATGTCGCAACCTGCGGAGAGCGCCGCTCTCGAGCCCGCGGCGCTGTTCACGAATTGACATAGTCGCCAGCGTTGGCATGTGGCTTGCAATAGAGCCACCCAGACGCACGCTGCGTCACCGCGATGAGAATCTGAAATCCATTGAAACCGCTAGAGGAGCTTTTGAAATGACGAACCTGCAAAAGGGCTTCACCTTGATCGAACTCATGATCGTGGTGGCCATCATCGGCATCTTGGCCGCGATCGCGATTCCTGCGTATCAGGACTACACGATCCGCGCTCAGGTCTCGGAAGGCATGAACTTGGCTGCTGCGGCGAAGGCTGCGGTTGCCGAGACGTTCCTGAACCGCGGCACCGCGCCGGCCACTCGCGTCGCTGCTGGTATGTCG
>FTFB01007619.1_pt1 | contig 13362 bp, 14 predicted proteins | sample 1658331 | NCBI WGS metagenome assembly FTFB01 (sample SAMEA3914816, study PRJEB12502) | metagenome | biome: forest; material: soil | place: USA | collected 2011-09-16 | depth 0.3 m | reverse complement strand
TGACGTTCCTGCATGAAGTCGCTCACAACATCCGCCGCATCTGGCTCAACCGGCCGCACCTGAAGCACATCGAGCCCACCTACATGGGCGATTCAGTGGCCCACTGGGAAGGCGACACGCTCGTGGTCGACACCATCGGCCTGAACGACCGCACGTTCATCGACGACGAGGGCAGCAGCCATTCGACGCAGATCCACACGATCGAGCGGTACCGGAAGGTGGATGGCGGATCGAAGCTCGAACTGACCCTCACCGTCGAGGACCCCGTGACCCTCGAACATCCCTACAGCTATCGCCGCCTCTATCACTGGCGGCCCGATATCCGGCCGCAGGAATACATCTGCGAAGAGAACAATCGAAACGCGCCCGTGGACGGCGTGACGGTGGCGAAATGAAGTGGGCGCCTGCGCTGGTGCTGGCGCTCATCGGCATCCCGGCCTGCGCTCTCGCGGCGCCGCCAGACCTCGGCGGGGCGTGGTCGATCATCGGGCATCGCTCCACGCTCAAGACGGCGGAAGGCTCCGATCCGCCGCTGACTGCCGCTGCCAGAACGATCTACGACAAGCATCGCAGCGATGCCGCGCGCGGCGACCGCTCTTTCGACGAAACCACGCTGTGCCTGCCACCTGGCCTGCCGCGACTGATGCTGATGGACGGGCCGTTCGAGATTCTCCAGCGCGACAAGGCCGTGTACTTCATCTACCAGCTCAACCGGCTGCCGCGTCGGGCCTATTTTGGCGAGAAGCTGCCTGAAGGGGTGGATCCGATGTATCTCGGCTTCTCCGTAGCGCGGTGGGAAGGGGATGCGCTGGTCATCGAGTCCTCCGGCTTCCGGGACGGCACGCTGCTGGACGACAGCGGCCTGCCCCATTCCGAATCCCTGAAGCTCACGGAGCGGTATGAGCTCGGCAAGGATGGCAAGACGCTCCGCGTGAAGTTCACGATCGACGATCCCCAGATGTACACCCGGGCCTGGTCCACCGAAGCTCGATATCGCAGCCTGCCTGGATATGAGCTACGCGAAGAAGTCTGCGCCGACAAATTGAAGCGGCGCCCTGCGCCGGCGAAATAACCTGCAAGTCAACCCCGCTAGTCGGCACCCGCCCGGTTCGCCGCGCGGTTCGGCATCCATTTCCGATTGGTTTGCGCCGTCCGCAACGTCTGCAGACATGGTTCAGCGCCGAGCGATGTCCATGCAGAATCTGGTCGAGCCGGAGAGCCTCGTACGTCATTTCGTCGCGCACCCGCCACGAGACGTCTCCGCACGCATGGCTGAGCACGGGGCGCCCGTTTTTTCGATGCAGTTCGATCTGCTGACGACAGCGGATGCGACGACACGCCGCAGGCTCGAACGGCTGCCGCTGTTCAGGCAATGGCGCCCCTGGCTGCGGCTCCGCACGTGTTTCGTCGGTACGACGGTCTCGGAATATGTTCCGGCGCCACCGGGCGTCCCCGCACCCGACTTCGTGCAGCAGGTGCTGGAAACCCACGGGCCGCACTATCCGCTCGTCGTCATCAAGGACATTCCGTGGCAGTCGCCCTTGCTAGCGCCGGCCGCAAATCGATACGCCGAGTCGCTCGTCGAAGCGTGTCGCGAGCGCGATTTCGCGGTTCTCGCCGGACAGGCTCTTGCGTACGTGCCAATCGACTTCGCCTCCGTCGAGCGGTACCTGCAGCGGCTTTCGGCCGCGCGCCGCAAGGATCTGCGGCGCAAGCTGCGTTCGCGGGCCGCACTGGATGTTGAAGTTATCCCGACCGGCAGCGCGTGGCTGCTCGACCCGCAGGCACTCGCGGAGCTCTATTCGCTTTACCTGAATGTCTACGAGCAGAGCGAAACGCACTTCGACCTGCTGACACCCGATTTCTTCGCGGCGCTCCTGGGGGACCCGTCGGCGGGCGGTGTCCTGTTCCTGTATCGGCGCGCGGGCAACCTGATCGGTTTCAACCTGTGTTTCGTCCATGGCGACACGCTCGTCGACAAGTACATCGGATTCCGCTACCCCGAAGCGCGGGACTCGCACCTCTACTTCATAAGCTGGTTCCAGAACCTCGAATATGCGCTCGCATGCAACCTGAAATTCTACGTGGCGGGCTGGACGGACCCCGAAGTCAAACGCGCCCTGGGCGCCCGGTTCACCTGGACGCGCCACGCGGTGCACGCGCGCAATCCCCTGCTTCGCGCCTTGCTGCGGCGGGCCGGGCACCATTTCGAAAGCGATCGGACCTGGCACCGGGACACCTGCGATGAACCCGCCGGTCGTTCTTGACTTCGACCGGTCGGTCCGCGGCATCGCGGGGGCGACGCCGCTGGACCTCGCGGGCTGGCAGCAGGCCATCCGCTTCGGCTGCTCGATGCGCCGGTTGCGAGCGCTCGGCGCCACGCTCGCCGAACGGCTTCCCGCGCGGCACCCCGTCGTGTTCCTGGGGAGCGGCGATTTTCATCACGTCAGCCTCCTGCTGATCGAGCTGGCGTGCGAGACACAGCCTCTCGATGTGGTGGTCTTCGACAATCATCCGGACAACATGCGGTTTCCCTTTGGCATCCATTGCGGATCGTGGGTACGGCGGGCGACCCAGCTTGCGAACGTGGGCCATGTGCACGTCGTCGGCATTACTTCCACGGATGTCGCGGCGGCCAGGTTCTGGGAAAACTATCAGATGCCGCTCTGGCGGGGACGCCTCACATACTGGTGCGTCGGCGCCGACTTCGCATGGGCGCGTCGGCTGCCTTTCAGAACCGCCTTCAGGACTTTCTCCGATCCCCAAACGCTGCTGCAGGCTTTCGCGGACCACCAGGCTCGCGCGACGTTGCCCGTCTACCTCAGCATCGACAAGGACGTGCTCGGCCCATCTGTCGTACGCACGAACTGGGACCAGGGAGTCCTGCTCGAGCGGGACCTGCAGGCCGGCATTCGCATCCTGGAAAAACGGATCGTGGCTTGCGACATCACCGGCGAAGTTTCGCGCGTCCGGTACGCCCAAGCCTGGAAACGCTGGCTGACGGCGCGCGACGCGCAGCCCGAATTCCGCGCAGACGAGATGCTGCGCCTGCAAGGGCAGCATGCCGAGCTCAATCAGCGGCTGCTGAGACAGCTCGAAGAGTCCATGCGTGACACCGAGTCCACGGCCCAGCCGAGAATGCGCACGATGAGCTCGAATTGAGTTTCGCCGAGCCACGGGCTGTTCGATAGCGTGAGGGTGCGCGCCGCGAAGCTGCGCGCCTGTGTCGCATGTGTTGCCTGTGCGGGCGGCACAATGGCCGCGAGAAACGCGTAGTCCGGCAACGCATGCACGAACAGGCGACTCACACCCACGCCCGCGTGCCACAGGTGTGCGAGCGCTGCGTCGCGCGCCGCTTCGTTTGGCATGAGCACCAACAGGCACGGCCAGGCCCCATCGGTGCCGGGCGAATCGCCGAGCACTTTCAATCCGTCGATGCGCTCGAGGGTTGCCCGGCGCGACCTGGCGAGTGCTGCAAGCGCCGCCTGGAATTCCGCGAGCCGTTCAAATGCGCGCGCGGCCACGGAGCCACGCCAGCGACCGAGGCGGTGTAACGGGATCGGCTGGCCGGCGAGATCACCCGCGGCCTTCGCAAGATCGCCGCGGCGTAGCGCCTGTCGCAGTGGCGCGCCGTATACGAATCGCAGCAAACGCGGCTGATAGCACGCCGCGTAACCCAGCAACTGCAGGGTGCGACCGAGCTCGAGCCATCCATTGGAGCGGATGATTCGCTCGCTCGTCCGCCGCATCGCCGCTCGCAACGCAGGATCGCTCGCGCAGAGTATGCCGCCCTCGTAGGTCGTCAGCCCCTTGCCCACCGCGAGACTGAAAAAACCGATATCCGCCAGGGTGCCCACGCAACTGCCATCGTGTCGCGCGCCGAGCGCCTGTGCGGCGTCTTCGATCACCCACGCGCCCACGGCCCTGGCGTGCATGCGCGCGCGCGCCACGTTCGCCACCCGTCCGGCGAGGTGTGTCGGCACCACTGCCAGCGTGTCGTCATTGCAGAGCCTCGCCAGCATTCGGTGATCCATGTCGAAGTGATCTGCGGCCAGGTCGCACAACTGCACGCGCAACCCACAATGCGCCACCGCCAGCGGCACGAGGGGACAGGTAAACGCCGGGATGATCACGGTTCGTCGCGGGCTCATTGCCCGCAACGTCATCAGCGCCACGATCAGGCAGGCGGTGCCGGAGCACTCGACCTGCGCTTCCGGCAGACCTAGAAAAGCAGCCGCACGCCCGGCGAGCGGCGGCGAGCCGCCTCCCCAGAGGTCGCGCCATTCCAGCGGCAGGCCTGCGGTCGGCGGGACTTCCCTCATTCGGCCTCCCGCCCGGACGCATCCGCCGCCAGGCACAGAATCCCGATCAGGATGGCCGCGCAACCGATCACCTGCGGGCCCCCGAGCGGCTCGCCAAACAGCACGACCGAAAGGAATACGACGCTCACGACTTCGAGATGGGAAGCGGCGAAAGCCGGCCCGACCGGCGCCCGCTCGAGCAGCCGCATCCAGGTAAAGAATGCACCGATGTAAGCCGCGATCGAGCCGTAAACCCACGGGGTCGCCGCTGCCCGCATCAGCCATGCGGCGTCGGCAGAGAACGGCGCGGCAGCCAGCGCGGCGAACTTGAAACAGACCTGGGCCGCCGTATCGAAGCCCATCAGGGCAAGAAATCCGAGCACGTAGAACCGACGCATCTCAGCCGCCACCGACACCCACCAGCGCGACCCCGAAAGCGATCAGCGCAATGCCGAGCACGCGCCACGGGCCCAGCGACTCGCGAAACCAGAGCCTGCCGGCCAGCACGATCACGACGATGTTGATCGATCCGAGCAGAACGCCGCGCCCCAGCGGCACCACCGACAGGAAAGCGAGCCACAGGACGAACTCCGCGACGAAGCAGGCCACGCCGGCCCAGATCCACGGCTCGCGCGCGTGAACCTTCCACCGCGCCCGGCCCGGCTCCCCCGCCTCGCGCGTGTTCAGCGCCGCCCGCTTGAACGCGAGCTGGCCACCGGTGTCTGCGAACACGTTCAGCGCCCAGAGAATAAGCATCGTCACGAGTGCAGACATTTTCGGGTCTGGCGGGCTTGCGGAGCGGAACTGCTGACCCCCTGCGACGTCACGCGCCCCGAAACTCAATCGCACCTCGTTGCGATTGGTTTGCCACTGGAATGGCGTCTGTTTGCACTGGGAGGCAACGCAAAGGTGAAGCGCTCAGTGATTGATCTTGAAGGCAGGATTTGGCGGGCGCGCACGCGCGCCGGCGCCGCTTCAGGCCTTGCGGTCCTGCTGGCCGGCTGCGCCACCACCCTGCCCCGCGCGAACCTCGACATGTCGCTGCCGTCAGCGTGGTCGGTTGCGCCGCCAGCGTCCGGCGCCCGAGCTCAGGCTCCTGCAACAGGGTGGTGGCGCGGGTTTCACGAACCCGCGCTGGATGCCCTGATCGACACGGCCCTGCAATCCAACCTGACGATCGCCGCCGCTGCCGAGCACCTGCGCGCGGCTCGAGCGCTGCTCGTCACCGGTGTCGCGCCTTACCGACCTGGCGTGTCGCTCGAAGCCGGCCCCGCGCCGAGTCCCGATGCGAAGAACAGCTATTTCCAGGCCGGGTTCGATGCCGCGTGGGAGCTGCCGCTCTTCAATCGCGCGGCCAATGCGACTCGCGCCCTGGGCGCGGATGCCGCCGCAGCCGAAGCGGACCTGATGGCCGCGCGGACAACGGTCGCCGCCGAAGTGGCGAGCGCTTACTTCGCTGGGCAGGCCGCCGCAAGCCGCCAGTCGGTGCTCCGCGAGATCGACGCTATCGAGCAGCTCCGCCTCGCGCGATCGAGAACCCGCGTGCGTGTCGGCCTCGACGCCTCTGTCGCACAGCGCGAGGCGGAAGCCGACTTGCTGGCCGTGCAGGTCAATGCGCTCGAGCCGGACGCCACGTTGAACCAGAGCCTGCGGCGAATTGCCGCCCTCCTGGGCCGCACGAGCGTAGATCCAGCGTGGGTCGGCCCACCTGCTGAATCTCCCGCACCGCTGGTGCAGATCCAATCGACGCCCGCCGATCTGCTACGAGAGCGGCCGGACGTTCGGCGCGCCGAAGCCGCAGTACTGCGGGCGGCAGCCGAGCTCGGCACCGCACAGGCGGAGCTGTATCCGCACGTCAGCCTGGTTGGCGCCATCACGGCGGCAACGCGCGTCAACGGACTGGGGCTCAGGTCTCCCAACTCGGTGATTTCGGCGGCACCGGCCATTTCGCTGCCGCTCTTCGACTGGGGCATGCGACGTGCCGAACGCGACGCGCGCGCCGCCGAGTTGTCGGCTGCAACGATGACGTACCGGCAAACCGTGCTCGACGCGCTGTCCGACGTCGAAAGCACTCTCGCGAATCTCAACCGTACGACCAGCCTCATCGAGCTGCTACGAAACGCCGTCGCGAGCCGCGCTGAACTGGCTCGACGCGGCGACGTGCTCCGGCGCACAGGCCTCAGCGAGACCACGGAGCAGGCGCGATCACAACGAAATGCGCTCGACGCGCGCCTGGAGCTCGTGAACGCCGAGTACGCAGGCAAGCTCGCCATCGTGCAACTTCACAAGGCGCTGGGCGGCGCGATCGTGCCCGGCCAATCATGAGGGGCGCATGGTTGCACTGGCTCGCAGGACACTGATCCATGAGTGGCGCCAGTTCCTTCCGGCGACGCTGGCCGTCGCGTTTTCGGGTGTGCTGCTACTCGTGCAGGGTGCGCTGGTGCTCGGCATCTTCTCGTCCGCGAGTGTCTATGTCAGCGCATCGAGCGCCGATCTGTGGATCGGGTTTCCCGGCACCCAGAGTGTGGAGCTCGGGCGGCCCGTCCCCGAGATCGCGGAACTGCGGGCGCGAATGGACCCGGCAACGGCCCGCGTCGAACGCTTCCAGTGGCTCGACGGCGATTGGCGCGGCCCCACCGATCGCGGCGGCGTCAGCGTCATCATCACGGGCATCGACCCGGCGCCGGACGGTCTCCTGTTTGCCGGCACGCTCGCGCCGGCGCAACGAGCGCTCCTTCTCGAGCCAGGCACCTTCATCATCGATGAAGCCGACCGCGACAAACTCGGCCTGCAGGTCGGCGAGTATGGCGAGCTCAACGGTCATCGCATGCGGCTGATCGCCACGACACGGGGCTTGCGCGCGCTGGGCGGCGTGAATGTCGTGACGTCGCGTTCGACGGCACACCTGCTCGGCGCGCCCGGCGCCGAAGCCTCGTCGATGACTTATCTGCTGGTGAAGCTTCGCGACCCTGCGCTCGCCAAGGCTACGCGCGCACGCCTGCTGGCGATCGCGCAGACGCAGCGCTACACCGTCTGGACGCGAGACGAGTTCTCTCGACGCGCCATCGAATACTGGCTGCTCGACACCGGCGCCGGGCTCGGATTTCTGCTCGGCGCTGCGGTTGTCGTGGTCGTCGGCGTCGTGATCACGAGCCAGACGTTGATGAGTGCGATCGCCGCATCGCTGCGCGAGTACGCAACGCTGCGTGCGCTGGGCGTCGGGCGTTTCGATCTCGGCCGCATCGTGCTGGAAAAATCAAGCTGGATCGGCGGACTCGGGGTGGTGATCGGGGCGGCGCTGGCCACCGCGATTGTGGCGATCGCCGACTCGCAATTCGTGCCGATCGCCGTCACGGCCTGGATGGCTATCGGCTGCGCGGTGCTGGTGATGGTCGTGGCACTGATATCCGGGGGCCTGGCGGCTCAATCCCTGCGCCGCGCCGACCCTGCAATGCTCCTGCGCTGACCCATCATGCGAAACGTTTCAATCGAGGCTGCGTCGGTCACCAAGGCATTCACGTCTGGCCAGGTGCGCACGTTGGTGATCCGCGAGCTGACGCTCACGATCGAGCCCGGCCGGCTGACGCTGATCAACGGCCCATCCGGATGCGGCAAGAGCACGCTGCTCGCTTTGCTGAGCGGCCTGCTTCGTCCCGATGAGGGTCGGGTGAATTGCCTCGGCGTCGACCTGCACGCCTGCAGCCCGCACGAGCTCGAACGATTCCGGCTGCAGCACGCTGGCTTCGTGTTTCAGGGCTTCAACCTCTTTCCCGCCTTGTCGGCCCTCGAGCAGGTGATGCTGCCATTGAAGTATCAGCGCATACGGCCACGCGAATCGCGGCAGCGTGCCCATGAAGCGCTTGATGAGGTCGGCCTCGCAACTCGCGCACAGGCGCTGCCGGCGGAGCTGTCGGGCGGCGAGAAACAGCGCGTCGCCCTCGCCCGCGCACTGGCCAAACGCCCCACACTGCTGTTTGCGGACGAGCCGACAAGCGCGCTCGACAGTGCGAACGGCCAGACCGTGATCGAATTGCTCCTGCACATCGCGCACAAGCATCGGGCGACGGTGGTGTGCGCGAGCCACGATCCGCGCCTGGCGGCCCAATCGGACACGACGCTGGAGATGGAAGACGGCCGCCTGCAGGCGAGTGCCGCTCAAAATGCATCGCTTGTGTTGCGCCAGTTGCGCCCGGCGCTGTCTCAATGAGCACGACAGCAAAGCTGAGGCGGCTGACCATGCTGGCAGTCATGACGATCGCGGGGGGCTGTGACGCAAGCGCGCCGAACGGTTTGCAGGCGGACACGACACCCATCGCGCCGGACAGCGCGCAGGCCGACACTCCAGTCGCCATGGCGCGCGGCGAAGTGGACGTCGAAGGCGGCCTGATACATATCGTCGCCGCCTCGGATGGCCGGCTCGCCGAAATACGTGTCGTCGCGGGCGACGACGTGACGCCGAACCAGACCCTCGCCACGCTCGACTCCCGGGCAGCCGTGCTCGCGCTGGACCGCGCGCGGCTCGAAGTCGCCGCGGCGCAGGCGCGCGTAGCGCTTGCGCAGTCCAGGCACACGAACGCAGAACGCCAAAGATCGCGCGTCCAGGAAGCACAGGATGCCGATGCAGCCTCACCGCAGGCGCTCGATGAAGCGCGCGAATCGCTCGCTATCGTCAACGCCGACCTCGCCAGCGCGCAGGCTGCAGTGGAAATCGCACGCCTGCAGGTGCGCGCCGCCGAGCTGGACCTGGATTCGAAAACCGTGCGCGCGCCGCTCGCCGGACGAATCGTCGAGCGATCGATCGACACGCGCGCCTCGCTGCAGGTTCACGAAGGCTCGGAGCTTTTCCTGCTGGCGCCCCACGGTCCGCGCGTCGTTCGGGCGCAGGTCGATGAAGCATTTGCCGACGACGTGCACGCCGGAATGCGTGCCGAGATCCTGGTGGACTCCAATCCACAACGTCGCTACCCCGCACGGGTGCTGCGGGTCGGAGACGTCCTGCGCCAGCGAGCGCCCGACCCTGCATCGAGCGAGCCGCACGACGTCCGGCGGCTCGATTGCGTGTTGAGCGTGTCCGCCCCGGAGCTGCGCATCGGCCAGCGCGTGCTCGTTCGTTTCCTGAGGAACAGTTGACTGTGATCGATCACACTGCACCGGAGTTCTACTTCCCGGGCGGCCGCTCGGGCGTGCTGCTCATCCACGGGTTGAGTGGCACCCCTACGGAGATGCGCTTCGTGGGCAGAGGCCTGCATCGCGCCGGCTTCACGGTCTATGGGCCGCGACTCGCGGGCCATTGCAGCGACGAAGCCGCGCTGCTGGCGACGGGGTGGGAGGACTGGTTTGCCAGCGTGGAAGCCGCGGCCGAACGGCTACGCAATCACGTGGATCGCCTCTACGTCGCGGGCCTCTCGATGGGTGCCGTACTTGCGCTGCTGCTGGCGGCCGAGCGCCCGCTGCTGGTGGATGGCGTGGCGGCCTATGGCACCACCTTCCGCTACGACGGCTGGGTGATTCCGCGAATCGCGCGGCTCGCCTTCCTGCTGCCGCTCGCCACTCGCCTCGGCATCGGGCGGGGCCGCCGTTTTTCCGAATGCTATCCGTACGGCATCAAGGACGAGCGCACACGCAAGCGCATCGTCGAATGCATGCAGGCGGGCGACAGCGCGGCGGCGGGGCTCGTCGGCATTCCCTGGCTCGCGCTTGCGGAGTTCTATCGCCTGGCGGAGCGCGTACGCGGCCAGCTCGCCAGGATCGTCGCGCCCTGCCTCATCGTGCACGCCGTCGATGACGATATCGCCAGTGCCGACAACGCCCGGCTCATCGCGGCACGGGTCAGCGGGCCGGTGCACCTGGAGTGGCTGCAGGACAGCTACCACATGGTGACCCTCGATCGGCAGCGACAGCGCGTCGTCGATGCCACCGAACAGTTTTTTTCGCGGAGACCTACATGAACGAAGTCAAGACATTCGTATTCGCAGCCTTGGCGCGCACGGCCGGCGTGGACGTGAGCGCGGTGCAGGCCACCTCCACCGTGCGGGAGCTGAACATTCCCTCGCTCGACGCGATCGAAATGCTGTTCGAGCTGGAAGAGAAGTTCGACCTGCAGTTCGCCGATCGGGACGTGGACCTGGGCACGGCCACGGCGGCGGATCTCGTCGTTGCGGTCGAGCAGGCGCTCGCGCGCAAGAGCGCGGTGCCCCGCGCGACTACCGCAGCGGGCGCCGTGTGAGCGAGCAACGCGTATCTGCGCCCGCGCCCACGGGCCCTCACCGGGTCGTGATCACAGGCATGGGAACGATTGCCTGCATCGGCCAGAACGCGGTGGTGTGCTGGGAGTCGATGCGCGAGGGCCATTCCGGCATTGCGCCCATCGCGGGCATCGACGATCCGGGCCTGCGCGAGCGCATCGCCGGCGAAGTCCGCGGGTTCGACGCCGGCGCTCACTTCGACTCTCGCCGCCTGATGCTGCTGGACCGGGTTTCGCAGTTCGCCGTGGTTGCGGCCCGCGAAGCGGCCACGCAGGCGGGGCTTCAATGGTCGGCAGACGAGCGGCTGAGTGCGCGAACTGCCGTAGTCATCGGCACTGGCACCGGCGGCGAGAGCTCACGGGATGAACAGATGCAACGGCTCTACGGCGGTACGAGTCCACGCGTTCATCCTCTTACGATCCCACGCGTAATGGCCAGCGCTCCCGCCTCGCAGGTCGGCATGACATTTGGGATCACCGGACCCACGTTTGGCGTCACGAGCGCCTGCGCGTCGGCCAATCATGCTATCGCCCAGGCGTTTCAGATGGTGCGCAGTGGAATGGTCGACGCCGCCCTTGCGGGCGGCACGGAGGCATGCCTGACCTTTGGCACCGTGAAGGCGTGGGAAGCGATGCGTGTGATGGCAGACGATGCCTGCCGGCCGTTCTGCCGCCAGCGCCGTGGCATGGTGCTCGCCGAGGGTGCCGGTGTATTCGTGCTGGAGTCGTACGACGCCGCGAGGCGCCGAGGTGCCGAAGTGCTCGCGGAAATCGCGGGATGCGGCATGTCTGCGGATGCGGGCGACATGGTATTCCCATCCGAGATCGGTGCGGCACGCGCCGTGACTTGCGCGCTGGCAGACGCCGGGCTAAACGCCGCGGACATTGACTATATCAATGCGCACGGAACAGGCACGCAGGCCAACGACCTCACGGAGACTCGTGCGATTCGCCGAGCGCTCGGGCCCGCGGCGGCGACAGTGAGTATCTCCTCCACCAAGTCCGTTCACGGCCACGCGCTGGGCGCTGCCGGCGGCATCGAGCTGATCGCGGCGATTCAAGCCCTGCGCTTCGGCATCATTCCGCCTACGGCTAATTTCCTCGACGCCGACCCCGAATGCGATCTGGACTACACGCCGAACACTGCGCGCGAGCGCCCGGTGCGCGCCGCGCTTTCCAATTCATTCGCCTTCGGGGGCCTCAATGCCGTGCTTGCCCTGCGTCAGGCCAGCTGAGCACCGCTCGCCTTCGTGATCACCTGGTCGAGCAGCAAGAGCGCCAGGTCGATCTCCTCGTAGCTGATCGTCAGTGCCGGCGCGAGTGTGATCACGTTCTTGTAGTACCCACCCACGTCCAGCACGAGACCATACTTGCGTCCGCCGGCGCTGAGCTCGCCTTCCATCCCCAGGGCAACCATGCGGTCGAGCAACGCGCGATTCGGCGTGAAGCCGTCGGGCTCGCAGATCTCGATGCGCAGCGCGAGCCCAAGGCCATCTACGTCGCCGATCACGGCGTGGCGCCGTTCGAGCTCGCGCAACCCCGTGAGGAAGTAAGCGCCCTTCTCCTGCGTGAGCCGTGCGTAGTCGGTTTCGTCGAGCATCTTCAGCGTCTCGAGCCCGACGGCCGTGCCGAGCGGATTGGATGCGAACGTGGAATGCGTGGAGCCCGGCGGAAACAGCGTCGGATCGATCAGCTCTTCGCGCGCCCAGATGCCGGCGAGCGGATTCAGGCCGTTGGTCAGGGCCTTGCCGAATACCACGATGTCCGGCGCGACGCCGAAGTTCTCCAGCGCCCAGAAACGTCCCGCGCGGTAGAAACCCATCTGGATCTCATCGTCGACCAGCAGGATGTTGCGCGCCTCGAGAATGCCCTTCAGCTTCTCGAAGTATCCCGGCGGCGGAATGACGTAGCCGCCGGTGCCCTGGATGGCCTCGATGAAGAACGCGGCATATTCGGACGCCTGCGCCTTCGCGTCATAGACGCCGCAGTATTCGTTATCGAAGAGGCGCGCGAACTGATCGACGCAATACAGCCCGCAGTCCTCGCGCTTCTTGCCGTAAGGACAGCGAAAGCAGTAAGGAAACGGCACGAACTGCGCGCGCTCGCCGAAATGCCCGTAACGGCGCCGGTAGCGATAGCTCGAAGTGATCGCGGACGCGCCGAGCGTGCGCCCGTGATAGCCCCCTTCGAATGCAAACATGAGGCTCTTGCCCTGGCGCGCATTGCGCACGAGCTTCAAGGCATCCTCGACCGATTGCGACCCGCCCACGTTGAAATGCACGCGCCCCGGCAAGCCGAAGGTCGCCTCGCAGCGCTGCGCGATACGCTTGGCCAGCTCGACCTTCGTTTCGTGCAGGTACTGGCTCGCGAGCTGCGGCAAAGTGTCGATCTGCCGCTTGAGCGCGTCGTTGAGCCGCCGGTTGGCGTAGCCGAAGTTCACCGCCGAATACCACATCTGCAGGTCGAGATACTGTCGGCCGGCGGCATCGCCGAGAAAGCTGCCCTCGCAGCTCGTGAAGATCTTGGGCGGATCGTTGTAGTGAACGGTGTCGCCGTGCGAGCAGTAGCGCGCTTCGTCGGCAAGGAGCTGTGCGTCATCCATGGGCGTTTTCCCCGGTGACTGGCTCGAACCGCGGTGGACTCAGCGGAGTACCAAGCAGCACTCCAAGGCGACGCAGCGCCGTCGTGAAGTCCGCAACGGGCTCGTGGTTGATCGCGTGCTCGCGGCAGTATTCAAGCAGCCGGCCGCGTGCGAACACAACGTCCGCACGATGCGCGACACAGCAGTCGGACAGGCCATCGCCGATCAATAGCACG
>FTFB01010295.1_pt1 | contig 13400 bp, 9 predicted proteins | sample 1658331 | NCBI WGS metagenome assembly FTFB01 (sample SAMEA3914816, study PRJEB12502) | metagenome | biome: forest; material: soil | place: USA | collected 2011-09-16 | depth 0.3 m | reverse complement strand
GGTTCAGCGGATCCTTGATGCGCGTAAAACGCGTGACGCTGCCGACCACAACGTGTTCCTCGCCGAAGATTTTCGTCGGCAGCGGACTCGATTCGTCGGTTTCTCGAGGCCGAAACCGATCGGTATCCACGCCGTTGCAGATCCGTGCGACCTTCGCAGCCGGAACTCGCACGGACGCGACCAACCAATCTCTCAGTTCCCGCGAAACAGCGACGAACGATGCAACGAACGGCGACATCGCGCGCCGCAGGAATCGGTACTTAGGCGTCGCACCATCGGGATCAAACACGTCCCACCCGTGCTCGCCGTGAATGCGTATCGGCACGCCGGCGAGCCACGCGATGAACGCACAATCGAGTGTGCCCACGTTGCGCGTATGAACGACCGTTGGGCGAAGCTTCCGCAGCAAACGGAACAAGCGCAGATAAGCACCCGGATCCTTGCCCGCACGTTTGCCTAGGGCATAGACCGGCACACCGTCGCGCAGTCGCGACCTGAAGTCCGTGCTCTCCGTCAAGGCGATGACGGCGTGACGAAATTCACCACCTGACAGCCCGTTCACGACGTTGACAACGCCGTTCTCGAGACCGCCGTAGTCAAACCGAACAACGATATGAACAACCAACGACGGACGAGTCATAGTTGATCTCGCCGTACAGTCAATGTACTCCGTGTGCTCCCGTCGACGGCAAGTTGGCGCGCCACCGCTCCCAACCGCTCCCGATCGGATTCCAACGCCGGGGTGAGTGGCGTCTCCAGGAGATAGACCTCGCCGTCCGATCTCCCGGCCGTGATCAACTCGAGGACTTGCAGGAGCTTGACGCCCACGGCCGTCGTCGCTGTTCGGTCGCCGATGCTGTACCAATACCAAATCAGCGACTCGCCCTCCTCCCGGCGCACCTGCACTTCGTTCACGTCGACGACCTGACCGATCCCGTTGTCGAATGTCTCCTTGCTCGTCGTCGAGAAGTCGCTCCACTCATCCGGAATCACTCGATTGAGGTCGCTCACGAGCTCCGTACCCTGCACGTTTTCCGAATAGCCCGCCATGAATACGCTGACCGGTTCGGTGCATCCGTACGTGCCGGAGATCACGACACTCGACGATCCGAACTCCGGCTGCCAGTGCGGCGACCAAGCGACGGGCTTGCCACACAGCGCCAGCGGTGGCAGCGCACGAACCTCGTGCGTCTCCACGGCAGCGCCGGCGGATCTGCGCTCTAGCAGCGGACCGACGCCCAGAACGCCGCAGGCCGTGAAAACAACCACCACCGCACGCCACGTGCCGAATGGTCTGACCTCCAGACCGGAACTCGGGGTCGCGCCCGAGCGTTGGAAGCGCCCGCGAAGAACCCATGCCAGTAACAGAGCGGCTGCCGCCAGCATGACCCAATCGCTGAAGTCTCGTTGAAATTGCCGGGCCGTCGTTGCGAGCATGACGAACACCAGGACGACAACGAGCGGTAAGAGTGTCTTCCGTGGGGTTCCGCCGGCCACCGTTGTGTCGGCCGCACCGCGAGATTCGGGCGCGTCCGCGAAATGCTGACCGACGGAGAACAGCGCGAAAACAATCGCACCGAAAAACAGCCACCCGAATAACACGTGATCGCGCCCAGCGAAAACGCGCATCTCGGTCGCGGAGGCTACGAGCATGACGATGAAAGCCCTCACGCCGTTGACCGCGACCAGCACGGCAGCGGAAACGGCGACGAACAGCACGCGCTTGAGGTTGCTGCGATACGTCAGATAGGCGAACAGCAGCGCAAGGATCGTCCCAGAGATCAGCGTGTGAAGCCCGGCGCAAACGTCCGCGACTTCGAAACGCCCGCCCGGCAGCGTCAAGAACTGGCCTTCTCGTAGCACGGGCACTCCGACGCCGCGGAGTAAGGCCGTGGATATATTGGCGGTCGTTCGCATCAAAGACGGAACGAGCGCTTCGCCGAGCGGAACGGCGGCAACAAGGAACGCGAGTGGGAAAAGAACTCGGCGTGCAGTCGTGGCGCCGAGGAAAGTCACCACCGCGGCCGGTATCAGCAGAACAGCCGAAAGCTGCTCGACCACTTGAGTGCCCACCGCGCGCGACAACGCCCAGCCGAGGACGAGCGCAGCAAGCAGGCCAATACCCCACGCAGAGGGCCGCGGATCTACGTCCACAAGCGCAGCTCTCGAACGCCAGAGCAGATAGCCGCAGATCGGAAACACGAGCACGCAGTAGCGATAGTCGCTGTGCTGCCATAATTCCGCCATCGCGGAAAAACTCTGCTGATAGAGGGCGACAACGAGGCCCGCAACACCGACGATCAACGCTAATGTGATCAGGCTGCGGTCGTTCGATCCTTCGGAAATCGCCCTAGACGGCTTCATTCGGCCGCCACACTACGGGCCGCAGAAGACTCTGTCGATCCGATCCCACTTGAACTGTTCGAGCAGCGCCTTGAGCCGGGGCTCGAACCTGCGCAGATTCAAGTAGTGACGAAACCGGGCGCGCGCGGTCGCACCTCGGACCCGCGGCTGATCCGGATCGAGCTCCCACGGATGAAAGTAGAACATGGCCGGGATACCACGTCGTTCGCTTGCGCGCCGAATCAGCCACTTCGACGCCGTGAACGGCAAAAGCCTGAAATAACCACCGCCCGCCGCCGGCCAATTCCGACCCGCGAACCTCGCCGTCGTCGCTGGGATCTCGAGCATATCCAGGGAGTCGACATAGAACGGCTGCGTCGGCGCCGTCGGAACACCGTAGTGATCGTGCGAGATCGGATAGAGGCTCGAGCTGTAGGTGTAGCCCGCTTCCCGCAGAATCGCGTGCGCCCAGGGCGTGCGCTCGTCGATCGACCAGCTCGCCGCTCGGTAGCCGCGCACCGACTGGCCTGTCACGTCTTCGAGCAGCCGTTTTGCCTGCGTAACGTCGTCGAGGAACTCCTCCGGCGTCTGCGCCCAGACGCGAATGTGCCGCATGCCGTGACTCGCGATTTCGTGACCCGAATCCGCGATTCGTCGCACGACCTCTGGATATCGCTCCGCAACCCAGCCGAGCGTGAAGAACGTCCCCTTGACTCCCGCACCAGCGAACAGCTCGAGCACCCGGTCGACGTTGCGCGGCAGCCGGCACTCCATCTCATTCCAACGGCTCTTCGGAATGAGGTGCTCGAACGCCGACACCTGGAAATAGTCCTCGACGTCGCAGCTCAACGCATGCATGCCGTCGCCCTTCGCGCGCTCCCAGAGCCGCCCCACTCGGAAGATGGACGCGCTCGCGCGGCCGCCCGCGACGGGGGCTCGCGCTTCGCCACGCCGCGGCGAATACACTTCCGCCACGGGCTTACTTTCGTACGCCATGATTGAACGTTCGCGTGACGAAAACCGAAATCAATCGCGCCGTGTAATCGAAATTGCTGCTGACCCCGCCCGAGTCCTCGGTCGAGTACGCGTACTCGACGGACAAGCGCGTGCGCGGGCCGAGATCGCGATTTGCCGTCAACGTCGTCGACTCCAAATCGCGCCGGTTGATGTTCGTGACCGAGCTGCGGCTCTTCGCGACGCCGAGAACGACCTCGGTGCGCGGGCCGAACTTATGCGAAACCGACGTCGAGAATCCCGTTTGGTGCTCGTCGGGCAACCGCGTGTTGTCGAGTCGAATTCGATCCTCGCGCGACTCGCGGAACGCGGCCATCAACAGAATCGTGTGCTGCAAATCGAAGCTGAGCGTCGAACGGGTCATTCGCGAGAGATAACGCTCCGCGCTCGCAGGTTGCGTCAACAGGTCAAGTGGGGTTTCGGGGACCGGCAACTCCGTGCCCGAAGATGCCGGTGGCCCTACCCCAGGGGACGGCGGTACCCGTCCGGAGCGGTACCGATCGGGCGTTTGCGTCGTCGGCTGGTCGGAGTGCTCGAGCCGGAGCATGCCGTGGCCGAACATGAACGTGAAGACGCCGCGGCGCGACGAGCCGAAACTGCGCTCGCCCGCGGCGAGCTCTGCGGAGATACGTTCGTCCGTGCGCGTCGCAAAGCCTACTTCCCAAAAACCGTCCGCGAGGGTGGGATCGAAAGGCTTGTCCCACGCGCTTTCTTTGCCGCCGGAACCGAACACCCGCACGCGATCCCCCGCCCAGGCACCGAGCTCCACCGCCGCATTGCGGTATTCGTAAGACGGATAGAGGTCGTACTCGGTCTTGCTCGAGCCCAAGCGCGTAGCCCAAGTGAAACCTTGCCCTTTTCGGTAGTTGTCGAGCGAGAACGAGGTCGCGTCTTCCTGGTAGTCCTGCGCGAGGTTGGTGGTAAGGGTGTCGGGCTCGGGGTACCGGACCCATGTGCGGCGAAGACTACCGTTCGCGGTGACATCGCGGCCCAGGGGGTAAACAAATGAGGGGCCGAAAAAAGCTTGGTCGCGATTGAGCCGGTTGGTCGTAATCGGCAAGTTCGATCTCGCGATGGGAGCCGACGGATCGCCTATCGTCTGTTCGCGACTCGCGCCGAGGTCCAAAAAGAACTTGTCCGGATCGGGCGCGACTCGCAGGTTGCCGTCTAGAACGTGAAAGACGTCGTGAGTGCCAAGCTCGCTATACCAATAGCCCTCCGGGCGGTAGGAAGCATTCGCCGCGACGCGCGGGCTTTTCTGCGTCAGCTTGAACGACGGGATCACCTCGTAAACGGTCTGGGGCTGTGGGTTATCCGAGACCAGCGTCAAGTTGTCCGTGTGCGCGACTCCAACCGAGATTGACGGCTCGAAATGCACGTCGGCGTGTGCCGCCGGCATTGCGACCAACCCGCAAACAGACAACCCGGCCGCAAGCGACGCGCGTCGCAGCTCACTCGCGCTTGTCGTGGGTGGGGTAGTAGCCATAGTCACCGCCGTAGTAACTGCCGCCCACGAAGCGGCGCGTCTTGTTCAAGATGAGGTTGATAGCCTTGCCCGGGTCTAACGCTTCGAGCACGTTCGCGAGCATTTGATGCGACGTCTTGCCGGCCTCGACGATGAGTGCGATCTGGCCTACCTGGCTTGCCAGAGCCTGCGCCTCGCTCGTGATCAGCAGCGGCGGCGAGTCGAGCAGAACGATTCGATCCCGATAGCGGCTCGCGAGCTCACGCACGATCTGCGACATTCGATCGCTCGCCAGCAACTCGGTGGCTTGGGGATGCCTTCGACCGGCCGGCAACACGAGAATGTCGTTCAGGTCCGTCCGCACGAGAAAGTCTCCGACGTGGCTGCGCTCATCGAGCAGCAGATCGATCAACCCCGGTGCGTCGCCCAAGCCGAACTCGCGGCTGATGTGCGGCTTGGGCACGTCGGCGTCGACGAGCAGCACGTTGAGCTCGCGTTCGAGCGAAATGCTGGCAGCCAGGTTGACCGCACAAAATGTCTTTCCCGCGCCCGGCATCGCGCTCGCGATCATGATGACGTTCATCCCGTCAACCGCCTCAGGGCCGACCTTGGTCGCGTTGGCGATCAGCGGGCGCTTGATTTTGCGAAATTCATCCGCGACGCCGATGGCCTGGTCGAGCGGCGCGAGCAACCCGCCCGCCATCAAGTCGGTTGGCGAAACGTGGTGTTTTTCGCCCTCGACCGTAACCTTCTTCTTCGACGCGATCGGAACCGGCGAGCGTGCAGTGGGCGTTGCCGCCGAACCCGGAACGCCCGGTCGTCGAAGCTTGTTTAGCGCATCCTCGATTCTGCTCATGCGCCGACCCCGCCGGTCAGCGCTCGCAGCACCGTCGAGGCTTGCCCCGCGAACAGGACGGCGATTGCGGTGAAAACCAGCAAAACGAAATAGGCCCCGGCCCACGCGATCGCCTCGGCACGGCGTTTAGCGACGGCCTCGGGCGTCAGAATCATCGATATCGACCCCAGAATCGGGAACGCGGTTGCACTACCCAACCTCTTACGCGTGAAGTACACGGGGTCGAGTTGGTTGAACGCGAAGGCGACTGCAAGACCGCCGCCGAGCGCGATCGCAAGTACGGCCGCGAGCAACATCGGACGTTTCGGCCCGACCGGGTTTGCAAGCGCGAACGGCGGCTCAATACGTCGGAACTGCACGTTGTCCGTGACGGGATCGAGCCGCTTCGTTGCCATGAGGTCTTCCCGGCGTTTCAGCAATTCCTGGTGGCGGCTCTGCACGACGTTGTAGTCGCGGTTGAGTTGCTTCAGTTGGGCTTCGACCTCGGTGATCTTGTCGACGTCGCGGCGCAGCGCAGCGACTGCGTTCTGATTGTCAGCGAGCTGCGTGCGCGCCTGCGAGAGATCGACCTCGGCCGTGTTGTACTGGATCTTGAGGGTCTGATAAACCGGGTTTGCATCGAGGGATTCAGCACCCACCGGCGGTGCCGAACGGTTTGGCGAGTTGGCCGCAGCCGCCTTCGATTCGGCGGCGCATCGTTCCTGCAGATGAGCGATGCTCTCCTGGAGCGTCACGACACGCGGGTGCTTGTCGGTGAACTGCACTAACAGCGCGGCCAATTGGCCCCGAAGTTGCTGGATCTGGCTGCTGTCCGCACAGGCCGAGCGGGCAGCGGTAACGGGGTTCGACACGAGCCCCAGCACCGGCTCTTCGCCCTCGATCTGCCGCTTGAGCGTATCGCGTCTTTCGGCCAACAGATGCACCTTCTGTTGGACTTCACTCACACTCGTGAGCGCCGCCTCGAGGCGGTTGTAGTAGTCACCGTATTCCCCAGGCATATACCCGAGATTGGTCTGCTTGAACTTCGCGAGCGCCTCCTCGGACTCCCGCAGCCGCTGCTCGTGATTCTTGATTTCGCCTTCCAACGCGTGCTCGGTCACGTCGGTATCTGTTCCCTGGTTGGCTTTCGAGCTCTCGACGAACGTATCGAGGAGTGCTGCAACAACGGCGCGCGCCATCTCGCGACTCACGTCCTCGTACTCGATCGTGAAAATATTGTCGCGCCCGCCGATGACCGTGATGCGCCGTTGCAAGTCGGTCACGAGCGCCTCCATCGCGTCCGGGGTTCCCGCACGCAATGCAAGATCGGTCGTGCGCGCCACCTTCTCGAGATTCGGCCGAGTGAGCACAGCCTTGCTTACGAGCTGCACTTCGTCGAGCGTGTTGTCGGTCACCGTGAGCCCCTTCATCAAGGGCTTGAGAAGGCTATTCGTATCCACGAACACTTGCGTCGTGCCGCGGTAGATGTCCGGGACAAAGCAGACGCCCAACCAGCCAACTACGAACACCGCCCAAGCGATGCCGTTTGCCCACCAGCGATATCGCCACATGCCGCGGACGTGATCGAGCAGGTCGGAAACAACAACTTGAAGGTTTGCACTGTCCATATTTGTGGGTATCAACCCGGTGTGGTCGGAGCGCGCGGCACAGGCGCGGCCGTCCGTGAGGGATCAGAGCACGGATCGTGGAATGAACAGCACGTCGCCGGGCATCATCCGAACTTTTTCCTTGATCCGCCCGCCGTTCATCAAATCGTTGAGTCGCACGTGGATCTCCGTCGCCTTGCCGTCGACGTTGCGCGTGATGCGGGCACGATTGCCCGCGGCGAACTCGGATAGTCCGCCGACCTCGATCATTACGTCGAGCACGGTCATACCCTGGCGGTACTGCAATGCTTTCGCTTGAACCGCTTGACCGACGACGCGGATCTGCTGCTGCGCCTCACCAACGAAGCCTTGGACGATGACCGTGACCACCGGCGAGCGAACAGACTCTCTGAGCACGCGCTCTATCTCACGAGCCAGCGCCGTCGGCGACTGGCCGGCGGCCTGCAGGTCCTCGACCAGCGGCGTCGAAATCTTGCCGTCGGGCCTGACCTGAACGGTCGTCGTAAGGTCCGCGTGGTCCCAAACGAAGATCTGGAGCTGGTCGCCCGGCCCGATCAGATAGTTGCTCGACGGGGCCGCCGCTGGTGCTTGAGCGGCGGCGAGCTGGACTCCGCCGGCAAATGCCGCCGTGACGGCCAAGCCGACAGCGAGGGCGGCCCGACGAATCCTCGTAAACATAACCCTTGCCTATTAGTCTTGTACTAGCACGGTATCATCGGTTTGCAATGCTTTCGTAGAGCGATTTCGCAGAAAACGCAGAGCCTATCACACGAGTACCTCGGCGGGAGCATCGTGGCTCAGGAACCCTAACGGGCTAGCCGTGAGCCCGTACGCTCCCGATTGCAGGACTACGACCAAATCGCCCTCCACGGCCTCGGCCATTTCGGCCCGATCGGCCAGCAGGTCAAGCGGCGTACAAAGCGGCCCGACCACCGAGACCGTTTCGCGTCTCACGCCCCGAACCTTGTTACCGATCAGTACCGGGTAGTTCTTGCGCAGAACCTGTCCGAAGTTGCCCGACGCCGCGAGGTGATGATGCAGACCGCCGTCGGTGACGAGGAACGTCTGACCTCGCGACACCTTCCGGTCGATCACGCGGCACACGTAGATGCCGGCCTCGCCCACGAGGTAGCGGCCGAGCTCGATGACGATCACGGCTTCAGGCAGCAAACGGCGGCTTTGCCCGACGAGGTCCTCGAGATGCCGGCCGATCGGCGCGAGATCCAACGATTTTTCACTCACGAAATAGGGGATGCCGAAGCCGCCACCCGCGTTCAACACCCGGACCGGGGCCGGCGCGAACGCCGCGAGCTCCGCGGCGAGCTGCACTGCCTTACTCTGCGCTTCGATGATCGCGGCCGCGCTCAAGTTCTGCGAGCCGGCGAATATATGAAAACCCACGAAGTCGAGCGGCAGACCGGCGAGCTCGCGGAGCATATCCGGCACCTGCTCCGCGTCGACGCCGAATTGCTTCGGGCCACCGGACATCTTCATGCCCGAGCTCTTGAGCTCGAAATCCGGATTGACTCTCACCGCCACGCGGGCGCGTCGCCCGCTTGCAGCAGCGAGCGCCGCGAGGCGGCGCATCTCGCCAGCGGATTCGAGATTGACGATCGCGCCGACTGCCAGTGCGCGCTCGAGCTCGGGAACCGTCTTGCCGGGACCGGCGAAACTGATCGTGTCGGCGTGCCCGCCAGCCGCTAGCGCAACGTTGAGCTCGCCGGCCGACGCCACGTCCAAACCGTCGACGAGACCCACTATGTGGCGCACGACGTCCGGCATCGGATTCGCCTTCATGGCGTAGTGCAGGTGCACACCGGCCGGCAGATGCGCGCGAACGTCCCGAATTCGTTCGGTAATCGCCGCGCGATCGTACGCGTAAAACGGCGTGCGGCCGACGTCGATCGCAGTATCGGTCAACTTTCGGCCGCCGAAGAGCATGCAGTCGCCGTCAACCACAACTCGCGCCATGGCATCGTGTACGGTCGGGCGCGCTGCGTCACCCATTCGCGCGCTCCGCAAACAGCGTCGCGAACGAAGCCGCGACAGCCGGGCGGTCGATCTTGCCATTCGCATTGCGCGGTAGGCTTTCGCGCCACTCGATGTGCGATGGGATCATGTAGTTCGGTAATGCCTCGCGACACGCCGCGAGCAAGCGCTCGCTTGCGTCGCCCGCCGAATGCGCGGAAACGACGCCGACCGCGACGATCGCTTGACCGAGCACGGGGTGGGGCGCACCGAATGCAATGACCTCCGCAACGACGCCCGTAGCGTACAAAACTTCTTCGATTTCCGTGGGGCTCACGCGGTAGCCCGATGTCTTTATCATCTCGTCGCGGCGGCCGACGAAATACAAGTACCCTTCTTCGTCCGCGATAACCGTGTCACCGGACCACACGGCGAGCTCCGGAGTCGTGAGCTCGGGAGCGCGCGCGGGTGCAGGGCGAAATCGCAGCGCCGTCTTTTCGGGATCGTTCCAGTATCCGAGGCTTACGAGGGCGCCGCGGTGAACGAGCTCGCCCGGCTCCCCCGGGGCGCAGGGAGTGCCGTCGGAACGCACGACGAGAATCTCGGCGCTCGGAATGGCTTTACCGATCGAGGTGGGTCGAACGTCCGCCTGATCGGGCGGCAGATACGTCGAGCGAAACGCCTCGGTCAAACCGTACATCATAAACACCGATGTCGATGGCACCTTGGCCCGGAGCTTCTGCAGCGTTGCGGTCGGCATCGCGCCGCCGGAATTCGTGATGTAGCGCAAGTGCTCGGCGATGCCGGTCGGCCATTCGAGAGCCGCAAGCTGAATCCAGAGCGGCGGAACCGCCGCGAGCCCGGTAATGGCGTGGCGCCCAAGCGCGGCGACCACGTCGCGCGCAAGCAGGTACTCGATCAGCGCGACGCTGGCGCCCACGGAGAACGCCGTCGACAGCTGGCTGAACCCGTAGTCGAAGCTAAACGGCAGCACGGCGAGAATACAATCGGCAGCTCGGTTTTGCAGGTAGGACGAAACGCTCTCTGCCCCGCAGACCATGTTGCGGTGGGACAGGACGACACCCTTCGGCTTCCCGGTGCTCCCGGACGTATACAGGATCGCGACCGGGTCGATGTCGATCGCTCGCGCGTGGTCGAACGTCTCCGCACGGAGCAGCTGCTTCCAGGACACGGGCGTAATGGCCCCGAAATCATCCGTACCGTCGCCGTCGGTCAACACGATGTTGCGCAGGTGGCGACAATCCGCGAGCTCCGCGACGAGACCTCTCGCGCGGCCAGAGCTCGTGATCAAGACCCGCGCACCGCTATCGCGCAGGATGTGCGCCACTTGCGGCGGCTTGAGCACCGAGTTGATCGGAACGAACACTGCCCCGGCTGAGCTTGTGCCGAACATCGACGCGACGACCTCGACACACTTCGGCAGGAAGATCGCGACACGCTCGCCGCGACAGACGCCCAGCGCACGCAGGCCGTTCGCGACGCCGCTCACGGCCGCAAAAAGCTCCGCATAGCTCGTCTGTCGAGAACCCGCGTGCAGTGCGACGTGATCCGGCCGGGCATTGGCCGACACGGTGACGAGATCGTGGAGTAACTTCATGAGCGTTCTATTTGGCCGACCGCGGCCGGTTCCGTGCTAACTGGTCGACAAACTATAAGGTGAGTCTCGGCGTTCAATCTCGGATGCAACGCACGTATTTCTGCGGTTGCGATCTACCGCCGGGAACCCGAGGCGTGGCGATCCGCGATGGGCTCGGCGATCGGCAGGACGATGGAGACCGTCGTGCCGGCACCGACGCGGCTGACCACGGTGATGTCGCCCCCAAGCGAGCGGATTACCTCACGCGCCTGATAGACGCCGATGCCCATCCCGGAACTGCCTTTCGTAGTATCGAACGGCTTGAACAACCGGCGGCGGATGAACTCCTCGCTCATACCGACGCCGCTGTCGCGGATCTCGATTAACGCGCGGCTGTCGCGCTCGTTCAGGCCGACCGCAATTGTATCGTCCGGCTGAGTGGCTTGCTGTGCGTTGGTAATGACGTGACTGATGACGCTTGCGAGGCGATCCGGCTGAGCGTGCACCCAGAGCGGCCGGTACCCGCTGAATGACGGTGTCACACCGCTCTTAGCGCACGCAGCGACTGTGTCCTGCAGCAACGCATTGAGCTCGACACGCTGCTCGTACGACCCTGGTGCGTCGCGCTCGAGCTGGCGTAACAAGCGCCTCATTCTTTGCACGCCGTTGTCGACGGTCTTGATGACGTCGACAACGAACTCCGGCCGGTGTTGATGTTTTTTTGAATTCTCGACAAGTAGAACTTGCTGCGATAGCAGGTTCTTCAAATCATGAATCACGAAAGCCGACAGCTTGTTGTAGGCCTCGAACTGCCGCGTATCTGCGAGCTGCTCCATTACGAGATCGTGAGCGAGAAACGCTCCGACCTGTCGTCCCGCCGTCTTCAGTAGATCGTGGTCCTCGTAGTTCAGCGCCCTGTGGCGCTCCGCGCGGATGAGGCGCATGAAACCGAGAAGCTCGTTCTGATGAAACAGAGGCACGATAAAACTACCCGGCAAGAGCTCGTGCTGACCGTCGCTGAACGCATGGTCGTAGCGCTCGGGGTCGGTCTCGTACTCGTCACTGTCGATCACCCACCCTTGCTCTTTGAGAAACCGGATCAGCCCAGACGTCGGCCCGTACTCGCGCGACGGAAAGTCTGTTTGCCAGGCGGCGAACGGCTCGTAGCACCCCGCTCCGTTGTCCAACCACATTTGCCCGCCGGGACTGTCGACGATCTCGGCCAACGCCTTGATGCCGCGTTGATCGAGAGGTAACTCCCGGTCGGATGTCGAAAGTGTTCGGATCAAACGCAACCACTCGTCGCGATACTCGTATTGGTTGCGATAGAAGTGCTTGGTAATGAAAACGCGCGCCGCCGCCCGTAGACGTGCCGATTGCAACACGAGCGCCAGCACGACGAGCGCGGCGAGCAGGAAGCCGAACTGCATGATAGCGCCCCACTCGCCACCGTTATTCCTGATCAGGACGCCAGCGATCGCCATCGCGATGAAATACGTTCCGATCGCGGTCAGCGTCGTCGAATAGAAAATGAACTGACGCGAGATGAAGAGCGTATCCGTCCAGTCCGGATGGCGTTTCGCCGAGATTACGAGGAGCGGAACGGCCAATGCCGCGAGCATGCCCCGCGCCGCCCAGAGATTCGGATCCACGGCGCCGATGAGCACGGCGTAGGCGTAGACGAACAAGTCGTAACCGAGAATCGCGGCGATCGTCCAGAGAAATGGCCGCAACACGCGCTTCTGCTCGATCGTCGAGTTGCGGAACAGCTGCTCCACCGTGAGACAGCCGATCACGGAAGATCCGAGCAGCACGAGCGCGCCAGTTTGGGGACCGAACAGCGGGGGCAAGATCAACGCGAGCACAGCGAGCGCCCCCGCGCTCGCGGACAAGATGCGCCGGGTGCTCTGCCACCCGGCACCGGGCAAAGCTCTGAGCAGGCAGAGTATCCACAAGAGCCCGCGCAGTGCATCGACGAAATACATGCCTAAGGGCGGCCGATCCGTCGTGAGCCACAAGGTTACGACGCTCACCGATGCCCAAAGAGCCGTGCCTGCCACCGCCGCGAGCAACCAACGGCCGCGACCGCTGGACTGACGGTTGAAGCCAAGCAATGCCGCGAGCAGGCCGTACGCGAGAGCGGCGACGCCGTAGCTCAGGAGGGAGAAGGTCATCAAACGGCGAGCGATGGTGTCATCGCGAACCTTTCTGCCAAATAACGACTTCAGCCGTCTGCAGGAGGATGATCAGATCGAACAAGAAACCCTGGTTCTTGACGTAGTAAAGATCGTAACGCAATTTCTCCAACGCGTCCTTCTCGGACGCGCCATAGGGATAGTGCAGCTGAGCCCATCCCGTGAGACCGGGCTTCACGCAATGTCTTTCCTGGTAGTACGGTATCTTCTGCGCGAGTGCTTCGACGAACTCGGGTCGCTCCGGACGCGGCCCGACGAGGCTCATCTGACCACGGACGATATTGAAGATCTGAGGCAGCTCATCGAAGCGCAGTTTGCGGAGCACCGATCCGACTCTCGTGACGCGCGTGTCGCC
>FTFB01010097.1_pt1 | contig 13412 bp, 9 predicted proteins | sample 1658331 | NCBI WGS metagenome assembly FTFB01 (sample SAMEA3914816, study PRJEB12502) | metagenome | biome: forest; material: soil | place: USA | collected 2011-09-16 | depth 0.3 m | reverse complement strand
TCAGGGACTTCCAGGTGTTCTCGTCGTCCGAGTGCTGGTACTTCGAGTTACGAAGACCGAGCTCGAGCTCGAGCTTCCGGGCGCCCTTCTTGTTCGCCAAGAGCGGTATCAGCATTTCGCCGTAGATGTCGTTGGCTTCGGTCGACGCGTCGAGATACCCCGTCGGATAGACGCCGATGACCTGGTCCGTGAACGACACTTCCGACTGCAGGATGTCGGGAACGAACGTCGCACGGTTGTAGCGCTTCTGGGCGCCTACGGCCGCGCGGATCTCGCCCGGCTTGATCGTGGCGACCACGCCCTCGAAGTTGATCTCTCCAACATCCTGGAAGTTCTGCGCCCGAGTCTGCAACGTGGCGTTGATCGCCTGGAAGCAGTCGTCGGACAGCGGCGCGTCACCCTTGAAGAAGGTGTCGTAGAAGCCATTCGTGCAATGAACCGAACCGGAACCGAAGCCCGGCCGCGTCGGCGTACTCGCGCCGTCGCTGCCCTGGTTACCGATCAGACTCGCATTGCGCCCCCAGTCGGGCGCGTTGACCAGCGCACGGAACCGCTGCAGGGACATGTTGCCGTACGCGTTGTTGTAAGCCGAGGACTGGCCGTGAGACAGATAGAACTCGCCGGTCCAGGTCTGGCCGAACTTGAAGTTGATACCCGTCTCCACCTGCCACACGGTATTGGTGTTGACCGTGCTGCGCGGCTTCAAGCTGGTGTCCGGGTTCCAACCCGGCAGCCACGGCGCGTTCGGCGCCGGTGCGCCGGCCGGGAACGTGTGCCGACTGTTCAACAGAGCGGCCACTTGCGTCGGCACCGGATGCCCGGCGCCAGCAGTGCCGGTCGGACGGAAGTTCGGGTTGGCGTAAGCCGCACTCGTCGGGTTGGCGATGGCCGCCGCGACGACCGCTGCGTCGTCGTAGTTCAGCGACGGCAGCAGTGGGCTGTCGATGGTCGGGTTGTAAGGAACCTGAGTTTCCCAACCGGAGATCGCGTTCGTGCCGAACAACAGCGTCTGAGTCTCGCTTTCCGCCATCGTCGCCCGTGCGTACATCGTCAGGTTGTCGTTGATGTCGTAGTGACCGGTTGCGAACAGCGAGTACCGGTCCTGCGGTGCGCTGACGTAGGCGGCCGGGTTCTCCCACTTCAGACCGGCGACTTCCGTCTGCGCCAGGCCGGCCTTGGAACCATCCAGCTGCCGCGACGGGAGAAACGTGAAGCGCGGACCGTTCCCCGCGAACTTGTTCAGACCGGTCGGGCTGCTCGGGACGAACACGGTGCCGTCGTAGTTGAACGTATACGTCCGGAAAATATTGGCCTGCGTCCAGTTGAACACCTGAGGAGCAGTCGGATTGGTGGGATCAACACCGAAGATGCCGTTCACAGCGCCCTGACTCGGGCAGGTGAACTGGCAGTCGAGGTTGCTGGTGCCCTGCAGGAAGAAGAAGTAGCCAGGATCGTACGGGTCCTTGTAGGTGGCTTGCGTGAACTTGTTGTTGGCCTGGGTGGCACCATCGCGGCTGTACTTTTCGACACCGATCGCGATGTTGCCTTTGCCGCCGGACAAGTTGGCGCCGAATACGGCAGACAGGCGAGTCTCCTGGCCGTCGCCGTTGTCCGAAGCACCGTACTGTGTGTCGACTTCGAGCCCTTCGAAATTGTCTCGCAGGATGAAGTTCGTGACACCGCCGACCGCGTCGGCGCCGTACACGGCCGAAGCGCCGCCGGTGATCGTTTCGACGCGCTGGACCAGCGCCGAGGGGATCGAGTTGACGTCCGTCACCATCAGGGCGTTGATCGGAACCGTACGCTTGCCGTTGACCAGCACGAGGTTACGGTTCGGGCCAAAGCCGCGCAGCGAGATCGACGCGATACCCACCGAGTTGACGGGGGTGATCTGCACGTCGCCCTGCGAGGTCGTGGGGGACGCCGCCGGGTTGTATTCCGGCAGCTGGTTCAGATAGGCCTCGAAGTTCAGGCCATTTTGGGCCTGGAAGGCATCAGCTTCGATCGTGACGATTGGGCTGTTCGACGAGTTGTCGCGCCGCACGATGCGCGAGCCTGTGACCACGATTTCTTCGAGCCGTTGCGCTCCAGCCTGCTGCTCCTGCGCGGTGGCTCGATCTACCGGCGCCACCCCCAAGACCACGCTGCCTGCGGCGGCGACTATGGACAGCCGGAAGCCGGCTCCTCTGAACGTCTGCATGTTTCCTCCCCATTTATGACCGCGCCGCCTCGTTGCAAGGCAGCATCCAGATGGGGGGGCGTTGGACGGCACGTCCCAGAGAGCTCCCCCACCCTCTAGTACTGACCGTTAGTGAACGTACCACGCAGGAGACGGTCTCGCAACACCAATCAACGCGGCGCCGTGGCGACTGGGGAGTTTTGATGCGTCGTTACAACAAGGAATCGGCGTAAGCCGCTGGCTGGCTGGGAGTCCCCCCTCGCGCCCGGGTCGACCCGCCGCCGCGGTTCGATGCGGCGGCTCGGGCACGCAAGCGGCCGGGCAGCCCGGGCGCTCAGGTCGGCGGCATCTCCGCAAACTGCGGCAGAGCATCCGTGATGTCGAACCACGGCGCCTTTGACGCGACGAAGATGTTCGCTTGCGGCCGCATGCCGGGATCCGTGTCGAGCGCACCGACCGGCACGACGACGACTCCGCGCTCGCGCGACACCCGCGGTACTTTGCCGCCGCAGCGAGTGCAGAACGCGACCCCGAACCGCGCAGCTTCGGGCACTTTGTACTCCGTCACGAGCTGCTCGCCGCGCGTGAATGCAAAGTCGGCGCGGTTCGAGAACATGTTCGTCGTATGCGCGGCACTGCGCGCGCGGCGACAGCGCGAGCAGTGGCAGTGATACATGCGCACCGGCGCGCGCACTTCGTAGGCCACTTCCCCGCACAAGCAGCTGCCGTCGGCTACGCCTTCGCGTTGCGCGACGGTTGGGCGCGCCACACCCGTGCCGCCGCCGTACTCGGGCGGCATGACCGAGTGCTGCGGCAGCGCATCCGTGATCGGGTGCCAGCTGGCCTTCGAGCCCACGAACATGTGGCCCTGCGGCAGGAGACCTAAGTCGCCGTCGAGGTTGCCGGCGGGCGCAATCGCGAGTCCCGCCTCAGGCATCAGCGTCGGCGCTACCGACCCGCACTGCCGGCAGTACGCGCGGACGCCGTGCTCCGAGGACTTGTACTTCGCGATCGCGTCCTCGCCCCGAACCCAGCGAAACGCCGAGTACGGCGCGGCCACGAAGGTCGCGAACGCCGCGCCGTGATGCTTGCGACACATCGAGCAGTGGCAATGCATCATCATCTGGAACGGTCCCGTGAACCGATACTCCACGGCGCCGCACAGGCAAACTCCACGAGTCACACCGACCTCCTTCGCCCTGGAATTCTCGCGACGGCCGCGACCTCGGCGCAACGGGGCGCCGCATGGCGTGAGCCATGCGGCACCCGGGTTACCGGTGCGTGCCGAGAATCAGAAGGTCATGCGCACGCCGACGCGAAATGTGCGTCCGAGCGTGTCGAAGAACGCACCGTTCACGCCGCCCGTGCCGAAGGTGTTGTTGGCCGAGAACGGCGGATCCTTGTCGAACAGGTTCGTGATCGAGCCGAACAGCTCCATGCGACTCATGCCTTTAGCACGGAGGTTGTACGAGCCCGACAGGTTGAACGTCGTGTGCGCCGGCACGTCGCTGTTGGACACGCTGCCGGTGAGGCCTGGGTTGTAGCCCGGATCGTTGGGGCCCGTGTAAGGGTCCAAAAGGTCCAGTTTTCCGGCAGCCGTGTACCGCCACTGCCCGGTGACGGAGAAGTTGTCGCGGCGGTAGCCCACGATGAAGTTGCCGATCCATTCCGGCGCCGGCGCGACGTCGGGCAGGAACCCGAAACCGCCACCCGATTCCCCGGCGACGTTACGAATCTGCAGCGAAATCGTGTCCTGGAACAACAGCTGCATCGCGTGCGTCGCCGTCACGTTGAACCAAACCGAGCCGGAGGACAGGCGCACCGGATAGTCGAACGAGAAGTCGACGCCTTTCGCCGTGTAGGGCGAAGCGTTGATGTACGGCACGTGGACTTCGAAGATGTTGCTCGTCGGATTGCCAGCGACGGTCGGCGGTCCGTAGGTGATCCGCGCGCACTGATCGGCCTGGTGCAGGTTGAAGCAACCGTTGACCACCGTCCCGGCGTTGTCCAGCCGCTGCCCACCCTTGATCGTGATGTCGTAGTAGTCCGCCGAGAAGTGCAGTCCGTCAGCACCACCGCCCGGCGATATTACGAACCCGAACGTCGAGGTGACGGCCTCCTCCGGCTTCAACTTCGGATTGCCCGACAAGATCAGCCAGGAGGGATCCCCGAAGAACGAGTACGTGCCACCGGGCACCGTGGGATTCTGCACATAGCCGAAGAAGCCGCCGGGCGGAATGCTTTGCGAGTAGTACAGCTCGCGGAAGCTTGCGGCGCGCAGATCCTGCGACCGACTGCCGCGCAGGCGGAACCACTTGATCGGGTCATAGACGAAGGCCGCCTTCCAGGTCTTGAAGGACTGGTTCCCGCTCCCACCGGAGGTTCCGGCACCGGCGATGTTCTCGTAGTCCGACGTGCGTGCTGCCAGATTGACCAGGAGTAGCTGCGCACCCGGCTTATCGCGCAGGAACGGCATCTCGAGCTCCATGAACGCTTCCTTGACGTTCGTCTTGCCGGCGAACGAGTCGCCGTATTGCAGGCCGAAGTCGGTGCGCTGCGGGCGCGGCAGGTCACCGGCGCTGTTGACGAGATCCTCCGTGCGGTACTCGGCGCCAAAGGCGCCCTTCAGAGCGCCCGCGCTCCAACCCTTCCACAGGTCGCCGGTGAAGGAAGCCGCCCAGACATCCTGGCGAATGTCGTCGGATTCAGTCAGGTCACCGAAGGCGTATGCGAGCGCCTCTTTGGAGGCTGACGCTGTCCCGAACGGGTTCAATGGTTTGCAGCCGGTGATCAACGACGGATCGACGTTCGGATCGGGAACGAGCCCCGTGACGACCGCGCGGCACGCGGGTTGGCCGTTCGGACCAATGACCGCGTCCGCGGCCATGTAGTAGCGCCAGTTCGTGGTATAGCCCTGACCGATTTGAGCGCGCGTGGTCTTGCCGTACTGGTAGTACGCGTCCCACGTCCATTTCGGACCGAGCTCGCCGCTCAGCCCGACGACGACACGCGTGACCGTCGTGTCGGTCGTGACCGTCTCGTTGTTTTGACCGGACCAGTCCTTCGTGAGGATCGTGCCCGGAGGGTTGGGTCCAAAGAACCCAAACCCGCCGCAGGGAAGGTTGGTGGCATTCGGCGAGTTGCCATCAAACGCAGTCAGTGCATTCCGGGCGGCCACTGACAGGGTTCCGAGGTACGCATTGTCGGGCCGGATGCAGGTATTGACCGTGTTCTGCGCCGGCGACCACTGATGGTTGACTCCGACGACGTGACCCCACGAAGCTTCCAGAGTGCCCCTGAGCGAGTCCGTGAAGTTCCAGTCGGCGTGACCGTAGAGCGTGTCCCGGTCGATTTCCGGATACAGCGACAGGTTCTTGTAAATGGGCTCGCCGTCGCCGCCCTGCGTTGTACCCCCCGCCGCGGTCCAACCTTGCAGTCCGATCGCGAACGGGATGATGTCCCTACCCGCGGCATTGAACTGGGACGCCGACGCCGAGCCGGGTACGTTGTTGAAGATCACGCCGCTGCGGCTCAGCTGGTTCGATCGCAAATTGGCCGAGATGATTTGGGCCGGCTGGCCGGGAATCTTCGGCGTATAAGGCGCACCCGTACCGAACGCGAACCCCGGGTTGTTGCTGAACAGCCCGACGCCCTTCGCGCACCAGTCACGGGCGTCGGAACAGCTCTGGATCACGTCCGAAGATTGTTTTTCGCCGCCCGCCACAAAGTGGCCACGCTCGTTCGCGAACGAATTGCCCGCGCCAAAACCGATGTGGTAGTTGTTGCCGTCGCCCTGGCCGCTGGTGCCGTAGTCGACGTCGAGCTTGACGCCCTTCAGCTGGTTGTCGAGCAGGATGTTCACGACGCCGGAGACCGCGCCGGAACCGTAGGCCGCCGACGCACCGCCGGTCACGACTTCCGTGCGGCTGATGAGGATCGACGGGATGAAGTTCAGGTCGACGCTATCGCCCTGCGTCGTCGGAATGAAGCGTTTGGAGTTGACGAGCGTGAGCGTGCGAGTGCCGAAGAACGGATTCAGGCCGCGCAGGTTCGCAAGCGTCGAGCCGATGAAGAACGCGCTGCCGCCCGTGGTGGCCGCCTGAAACTGCGATACGTTCTGCGGCACCTGAGTCACGACGTCGGAGATGTTGACGAGGCCGAGGTCCTGCATCTTCTGCGCATCGAAGGTGCTGATCGGGTTCGGCGAGGCGTAGTCCTGGTTCTGGCGAATGCGCGAACCCGTGACGACGATCTCGTCCAGACGTCCCTCGCTGGAGCTCGCCGTCGACTGCTGGGCATGGGCGAGCTGAAAGGCGGACCCGAGTCCGAAGACGCCCACTGTCGTGGCGATAGCTGATGGCAGCACACGGCGGAAGCCGATGCGTGCGCTCTTGCACGTTGATTGCATGATTCCTCCCCGATTTTGGACAGGCCTCGCCGAGCGCGAGGACAATTTCGAAACGGATCTCCTTCGCGACGCGGTACGACGACCGTGCTGGAAGTTCTGCTTTTTTTTAACCTACCACGCTGGCGACTGTCTCGCAACGACGACAGGCGGGACCGTCGTCCCGCGCGAACTGATGCGTTCTTGCCACACTCACCGAGGAGCCGGGGGGTGGAGCGCTAGTGGGGCCAGAGCCAGCCGAAAACGCCGCCCGTCAGCAGCGCATAGACGAGCCCATCGAACATCGTTTTCAACGTGTAGGTGGCGCTGCGCGAGTACCAGATCCAGTCGTGCAAGACTGCGAGTGCGTAGCCGGCGAAAGCCACCGTGCTCGTGAGGCGGAACACGCGCATGTAGGGCGTTCCTGCGGCGAACGCGATGCTCGCTGCATACGCGGCGAACACTGAGACGACGAGCAGGTACACGGACCACAGCGCGAGGCTCCGGGTCATGCTGCTGTTCGGCCCTTGGATCGTCATGCCGACGCGCGGGTATTTCTTGATCCGCTGCTGAAACTCCGGCGTGCCCATGTCCTTCATGCTCTTCGGCATCGGGCCGGCGTAGTCGCCCGGCGGCAGACTGAATTGCCGCAGCGCGTCGAGCACGCCGTCTTCGTTCGGGAAGCGCTTCCAGTCGGTCGAGTGATAACCGAGCACCATGTGGATCACCGAGCTCGCAATGAACGCGAGCACGGCCGAAAGCAGAATCGGCATCCATAAATCCGCTAACGAAATCATGTGACCTCCGAATCGTGCGCCATACTCTATCCGATGAGCTTGCCGCCAAACACCACGGCACGAGTGACGAGCCGGCGACCGCCCGGCCGAGTGCCTTTGTAGTTGTCGAGGAACTCGAACGACCCTTCGGTCAGCTCGAGCACCGTGACGTCGGCCGTCGCGCCCACGCGCAGCGTCCCGTAAGCGTTCAGCGGGGTGAACACTCTGGCCGCGCGGCTCGTCACTCGTGCGATGACCTCGTCGAGCGGCATGCCGAGCAGCAGGAATTTCGACAGCACGTTCGGCAGGTCGAACACCTGCGAAGTGCGGCCCGGCACGTTCAGATCCGACGAGAGGGTATCGGGCGCGAAACCCTGATCGAGGCCGCGCTGCGCGACGTCCCAGCTCCAGTGCTCGTTCAAACCGTTGCCGAAGTCGAACAGCACGCCGCGTTGTCGCGCCGCGCGCACCTGTGGCAACACGCGGCCCCTTGCATCGAGGATCCCGTTCTCGGGCGCGTACATGTGCGTCACGATGTCGCCCGGCCGCAGGAGCTCGACGAGCTGCGGGAGCGGCGTGGCGGTGTTGCCAACGTGGATCATGACCGGCACGCGCGCCGGCCCCGCCACTCGCAGAGCGAGCTTCAGCACGTCGCGATCGCGGTCGGCCGCAATGCCTTTCGACAGACGCGCTTTGACGCCGACGATCCGGTCGCGATTCTCGGCGACGGCACGCGACGCCTTGTCGACGTCGGCCGGCTCGAGACCATCGAGAAACTCGCCGCGGCCTCCGGGGTTGTTGCCGAGCCGCGCGATGTTCAACAGCACGCGCAGCCGGTTCGGCGCGTGCCGCGCGATCTCGAGAATCTGGTCGACGTTATCCGCGCCTTTCGAGCCGGCATCGACCATCGTGGTGACGCCGGTCGAGAGAATCTCGGACGGCGGCAACTCCGCGTCGCGCGCGTGCACGTGAATGTCGATCAACCCCGGCACGACGAGCTTGCCGCGCGCGTCGAGCGAATCCGCGCCGGACGACGCTGGAATCTCGCGTCGCACCGCTGCGATCTTGCCGTCGCGAATCGCGACGTCGGCGCGGCCGTCGATGCGCTGCGAAGGATCGATGACGCGGCCGCCCCGAATCACGAGATCGTAGTCGGCCGCGAAAACTCGACGCGTCGCGGCGAACGCCACGGCGGCGCCGGCAGCGCCTCGAAGCAACAGTCGTCGATTCATCGCAACCCCACGGCGCAGCTCAAGGACCGGAGCATCGTAGCCCAGCGCGCTGCTCGATCGACAACCTGGGAACGCACGCCCACACTACGGTGACGCGGAAAAGCGCGGCATCGAGTCGCCGACTGCGGGGAAGCGCGAATGGAAACCGACTGCGTGGTCGTCGGCGCAAGTTTTGCTGGTCTCGCGAGCGCACACGCGCTCGCGATGGCCGGCCTGCGTGTAACGGTCGTCGAGAAGAAAGCCGATCCCGGCGCGAAGCTGCACACGACGGGCATCATTGTCAAAGACGCGGTCGATCAGATCGCGATGCTCGACTCGCTGCCCGCGAATCTCGTGCGAAGAATTCCGGGTGTCCGCCTGTACGCTCCGAACTTGCGCTTCGTCGATCTCGCGGCACCAGGGTATTACTTTCTCGCGACCGACACACCAAACATCATGCGCTGGCTCGCCGCGAACACGGAGCGAGCGGGTGCCGCGCTGAAGCTCGGCACGACATTCACGGGCCTCACGCGCGAGCGTAGCGGCTTCGCACTCGCGGGCCTCGGCACGGCGCGTTTCGTGATTGGCGCCGATGGTCCGCGCTCGAAGGTCGCACGCAGCGTCGGGCTCGGCACGAACCAGCGGTTTCTCGCCGGCGTCGAATACGAATTCGCGAACGCCGCGATCGCAGACTCGGAGAAGCTGCACTGCTTCATCGACCGCCAACTGGCGCCCGGCTACATCGCGTGGGTGGTGGCCGGCGTCGGCGGCGTGCAGGCCGGCCTCGCGCGCCGCGCGGGAGCCGTGGAAACAGGCGGCTGGCGCCCGGATGTTGCAATGAGCGCGTTGCTCGCGAAGATCGCGCCCGTGATCGATCTGCGCGACGCCACGCCGAGCAGCGTGCGCGCCGGGTTGATCCCGTGCGGCGGCGTCGTTCGCCCGGTCGCGGCGTCGCGCGTGCTGCTCGTGGGCGACGCGGCCGGCATGGTGTCGCCGGTCACGGCCGGCGGCATTCACACCGCGTTGAAGCACGGGCTCGCGGCCGGCAATGCCGTCGCGGATTTTCTCCGCGGCAAAGCCGAGGACCCGGCCGGCTGGTTCGTGCGTTCCTATCCGCGATTTCGCACGAAGCGGCTGCTGCGCTGGGCGTTCGACAATTTTCAGACGGACTTCGCGTTCAACTGGCTGCTCGCGACCCGCGCCATGCGCGCGGCGGCCGGCATCGTCTACTTCCATCACAAAGGCGTTTTCGGCGCCGCGGGACAGGCCGCGGCGCTCGGCGCACCACAGCGCGAACAGCGCTGATCGCCGGCTTCGGAAGGTCGCGATCCGGCTCGCTTGACTTTATCAGTAAGTAATCGCTTACTGTAAGTCATGGCTAACCCATCTCGCGCTTTCGCCGCTCTGGCCGACCCCACGCGTCGCGAGATCTTCGAGCGTCTCGCCAGCGCACCTAGCGCAGTCGGCGAGCTCGCGGACGAGCTTCCCGTGAGCCGCCCCGCCGTGTCGCAGCACCTGAAGGTGCTGAAGGAAGCCGGGCTCGTGGTCGATCGCGCGATCGGCACGCGCCGCGTCTACGAGATCGACCCGAATGGGCTCGGCGAGCTACGCGCGTGGCTCGACAAGTTCTGGGGCGAAGCGCTCGAAGCGTTCAAGACCGTAGTCGAGCGCGACGCGCCCTCGACGCCCGAAACACGCAGGCGTCGCGCCGACACCGGCGGCGTCCGGAAGCTCAAACCAAAAAAGGCGAAACGACCATGACCGACTTTGTCGTCCACGGCATACCCGGTAGCCCGTTCATGCGCGCTGTGTTGATCGCGCTCGAGGAGAAGCGAGTGCCGTACCGCATCCACACGCTCTCGCCCACGACGCTGCGCGAGGACGGGTACCGCAGGCTGCATCCGTTCACGCGCGTGCCGGCCATCGAGCACGGGAGTTTCCAGCTCTACGAAACGCAGGCGATCCTGCGCTACATCGACGCGGCGTTCCCCGAGCCGTCGCTGCAGCCGCGCGATCGCGAAACGATCGGCCGCATGAACCAGATCATGGGCATCAATGACTGGTACCTGTTCCCGAACGTGGCGCGCGTGGTCGTATTCGAGCGCATCATCGCGCCGTTCCTGCTCGGCAAAACGCCGGACGAAAAGGCCATCGCCGCGGCGCTGCCCGACGCACGCGTGTGCCTGGGCGAGCTGAATCGATTGCTCGCCGGCAACGCGTATTTGGCCGGCTCCGAGTTCTCGCTCGCGGACATCCTGCTTGCACCGCAGCTCTACTATCTGGCCGCCACGCCGGAAGGCGCGGCACTGATCGACGGCACTGCGCTGGCGGCCTGGCTCGAGCGCGTTGGCCGGCGGCCGAGCCTCGTCGCCACGCTGCCGCCCGAAGGGCTGCGCAAAGCGGCTTAGCACACGACCACACCACACGAGAGCTGATCCATGGCCGGTACGCGCCCGAACAAGACGATCCGACCTGCACCTGTTCGCCGCACGATCGAGGTGAACGCATCTCAAGCGAAAGCCTTCGACGTGTTCACTCGCAAGACGAGCGCCTGGTGGCCGAAGCAGCATCACATAGGCAAGGCGCCGCTCGCCGAAGCGATCATCGAACCCGGAGTCGACGGCCGGTGGTATGAACGCGGCGACGACGGCACGGAATGCGAGTGGGGTCGCGTGCTCGCCTGGAATCCGCCGCACGGCTTGACCCTTGCGTGGCAGCTGAACGCCTCGTTCCAGTTCGACCGGAGCTTCGTCACGGAGGTGGAGATAAAGTTCGTGCCGCTCGCGGACGGCCGCACGCGTGTGGAACTCGAGCATCGCAATCTCGAGCGGTACGGCGACGCGGCGGAGAAAGTGCGCGACCAGATCGGCGCGGACGCTGGCTGGGGCGCGATCCTGCAGAGCTTCGGCGCAACCGCGGACGCGGCAGCGCACTAGACGAGAGCCGGCGGCGCGGCGCTTCCGCTTACGAATGCAGCTCCGCGGGTCGGGCCGTGCGCTCGTGCGTGTGCGCGGCGGCGCGCTGTGAGTGGCCCGTTCGATCGAGCAGGATCAGAGCCTGCAGAAGCGAGTCCTCGACGCCGATCGGCTGCAACGCGGCGAGCTCCTCGAGGTCGCAGCTGCGGTAGTCGCGCGGATTCAATCCGAACTCACGTTTGAACGACGACGAGAAATGCGCGGCGCTGTTGAAGCCCCAGGAGAACGCGATTTCCGTGATGCTCTGATTGTCGAAGTCGAAGTCACGCAGATCGAGCAGGCAACCGAGCAGACGTTCGCGCTTGATGTAGTGCGACACACATTCGCCCTCGGCCGAGAACAGTAGCTGCAGGTAACGCGTCGTCACGCCTATGCGCTCGGCCACGAATTGCACGCAGAGTGCGGGATTGCGAATCTCGGCATTGATCAGCTGCTTGACCTGCGCGCAGCTGACTCGAGCGCACGCAGCATCGTCTGCGCCGCGCGCCGGCGCGCACCGAGCGACGACGCCCAGCAACGCGTGCGCGGCGCGCAAGCCATCGCTTGCGGCCGTGCCCTCTTCCGCCGACGACCAGATCGACAGCAGCAGCATCGACGCCAGGCGCGACAGCGCACCGTTGTTCGCGAATCGAATTCCGACGAGCCGTTCGGGTTCCGGCAGATAGTGGCGCAGCGTGCCCAACGGAATGCTCAAGCAAATCGCGGCGTGCGCACTCTTGTAGGCGGCGGCGTGCTCCACGGCCGAGTCGGTGAACGCGCACTCTCCCGCCTGCTGGACGAAACGCCTGCCGCCGCTGTCTACCGCTCGCTGCTGATTCGGCATCAGCAGGAACAGGCGCCGCTCGCTGTCGTCGTACAGGCCGGCGAGACAGTCGTGGATCAGGGGCGACGAAGCGGCCGTAGCCGTGATCGCCAAGTCGCCGAACGACACAGCCTTGTAGAACATCCGCGCGTCGTGCACGTACGTTGGGCGGATGCGAAAACGCGTTCCGAACGAGCGCTGCAGATCCGGATCGTGCGTCCAGGCATCGATCGAGTGACTGAAACGACTCTCGGCAGTCGTGGGCCAGACCGGGAACCTGACCATGTACCCCCCACGTCGATCGCGAGCTGATTTCGCCGCACGGGTGGCGCGTCCCGACCCGAATAGTTCTAATAATGCGCCGAGTATAGGCCAACTCGGCGCGCATGTTACCGCTATCAGCGCCACCACCCAACGCCGGTGCGTCGATGGCAACTGAGTAGAAAACCACGGCGCTCGCATAACGACTTGCCTGAATGCGAAGTCCGGGGCGCTATTGCCCCGTCCGCCAGCCCCGTGGTCTAGTCGTTTTCATGCCGTCATCGCTCTACGATCCCCGCGTCCGCCGCGTGCTCGACGACATGCACGCGTCCGCCGACCACAACGACCCGCCCCTGCTCGAGAAGGCGCGCGGCAAGCGCGGCATCGAGCGCACTTCACTGCTCGACGACGCGTTCATTCCCGTATCGGCCGATGCCGGCCGCCTGTTGTACGTGCTCGCACGCGGGGCGGCGCCCGGCACATTCGTCGAATTCGGCACGTCGTTCGGCATTTCGACGATCTATCTCGCCGCCGCCGTGCGCGATCGCGGTGCAGGGCGCGTCATCACGACGGAGCTGCATCCCGGCAAAGCCGCGCGTGCACGCGACTACATCACTGCCACGGGGCTCGCCGATCTCGTCGATGTGCGCGTCGGGGACGCGCTTACGACCTTGAAGGACGTCACCGACGGAGTGGCGGTCGCGTTCCTCGACGGCTGGAAGGAACTGTACCTGCCGTTCCTGCGAATGCTCGAGCCGGCGCTCGCGCCCGGTGCGCTCGTGGTCGCCGACGATCTCGATCTGTTCCCCGACGTGCTGCGCGAC
>FTFB01009413.1_pt1 | contig 13415 bp, 9 predicted proteins | sample 1658331 | NCBI WGS metagenome assembly FTFB01 (sample SAMEA3914816, study PRJEB12502) | metagenome | biome: forest; material: soil | place: USA | collected 2011-09-16 | depth 0.3 m | reverse complement strand
GCGCGGGCCCGAACGCGTGCAGCGGCAGCGGAAAATCCGGGATCCACGGGGCGGCTGGGTCGTCGAGCGTGGCTACTTCCACTGCCGCGCCGCGGCGCGCGGCCACGGCCGCCGCCTGCTTCAGCCCCTCGATCGGGCCACCGCCGGCGGGGTTCACGGACGAAATCAACTCGAGGATTCGCATGCTGACTCGAAGTCTGGGGTCGCTCTGTGTCAGCCCGATGAAACACGTGCGACGTACGAATCGCGCTCGCTACACGACGCATACCGCAGCGGTAACGCGGCGTCTATGTCACGTAGATGTCATGCAGAGTCCACCCGTGTTCAACACAGAGTCACTACATTGGGCGCTGTAGTCGATCTACTTGTGGGAGGCGGATCGGTGAAGAGTCGAAAGTCAGCGATTTCGGTGCGGATCGGAGCGGCGGACGTTCGCAACGTCAAAGCCGTGGCTAAAAGGCTGGGCGTACGGGATTCCGACGTGTTTCGTTACGCGGTCAAGAGCTCGCTCGAGCAACTGGGTCCGCTCGGCGATCCGAATGTCCACGGCCGGCACCTGGTGCCGGTGTTCGTCGAAGCGGGGCCCACGCTGTTGCGGTTCTTCGATCTCGACGCCGCGCGGCTGGTCGAGATCGTGAACGCAGGTGTCCAGGATCCCGAAGCGCTCGTCGCGCCCGAGGACCTGAACCTCTTGTCGATGGCCGGCGCGCAGCAGTCTTACGCGCGCCAGAAGCTGAACGAGCTGCGCGAAGAACCGCCGTCGTTGCCGCCGGAAACGCAGACGCTGGTCGACGCCCTGCGCGAGTACCTCTACGAAAAATACGTGTTCCGCTCGCCGCGCCGTCTGGCGAGCTCGGGCGCCTAAGGACAAGGAGAGCGAGAATGTTGCTGCATTGGATCAGGATGGTTGCCGTGGTGGTGTCCATTGCCGCGTGCGCCTCCACGGCGCACGCCACGACCGTCTATACGGATACCGTGCTCGTGCGGGCGCCCGAGTTTGCGTCCGTCATCGAGCTGCCGACGCCCGCGACGCCCGGCACCTACCGCATCACGGCCACGGACTTGAACTGGCTCGGCGCGCCGTTGCAGGCGTTGTCGTTCGGCGCCTTCACGGCCACCGCGGCCATCAAGAGCAAGGTCGGTGCCGGCACGCTCGAGTTCTTCTACGCGGGCACGGATAAACTGTTCCTGCAGCTGTACGCGAAGACCGCGCCGTCGAAGTCCGCGGGTCTCGTCGGGTTGCGGGCCGACTACGTCGCCGTGGTGCCGCTGCCGGCATCGTTATGGTTACTTCTGTCGGCGCTCGGTGCGACCGGCGCGTGGCGCTCGCTGCGTGCGCGAGTGGCTCGGGTGTTTCGTCGCGCGTCGCTCGCGGCCGCGATGTAACGATTGCGTTAACGGCGCGCCGTCGTGCGCGCCCGTCCGACATCTGTCATACATCCGCCATGTTCGTCTGTTGAGATTCGAACACCGACAACATCAATAACGATTCCTCCCATGAACAGAAACCAGAGTCGCGGTCGCTTCGGCGCGCTCCTTCTCGCGACACTGTTGATTGCGGCGTTCGAAGCTCACGCGGAGGGACCGCCGCCGCCCGCGCAGGGAGCCCCGGACTCCTATCGACTCCAGCCGGGTGACGTGCTCGAGATTTCCGTCTGGAAAGAGGAGAGCCTGCGCCGCGAGGTGCTCGTGCGCAGCGACGGTGGCCTGTCGTTCCCGCTGGCAGGCGATCTTCGGGTGTCCGGTATGACTCCCGACGACGTTCGGCACGAGCTCGAGACGCGCCTCAGCAAGTTCATTCCGGACGTGACCGTTTCCGTTGCCGTGCAGCAGATCAACGGCAATCAGGTGTTCGTCGTCGGTCGAGTGAACAAGCCCGGCGTGTTCAAGTTCGATCGACCTGTCGACGTCATGCAGGCGCTCTCTCTCGCGGGCGGCGCGACGGAGTTCGCGGGCCTGGATGCGATCCGGATCCTGCGGCGCGCGGCAGACGGCGGGCAGCATACGTTCGACTTTGCGTACACCGACGTCGCGCGCGGTCGGCACCTCGAGCAGAACATCGTGCTCAGGAGCGGCGACACCGTCGTCGTCCCCTGATGCCGCGGCCTTTGTTTACACCGGCGCTGGTAGGATCGTGCGCCGCACTGGCGTGCGGCGCGAGTCACGCGCTCGAGTGGCGTAGTACGCCGGCCGTCACCGTGGGAGCGGGTGAGGATTCGAACATCTGGCTCGACCCGCTCGTCGACCGGAAAGCCTCGAACAGCTCGCTGATGGCTTCCACCGAGATTCTGGCGAGCGGCCCGGGACTTTCTCTGCGCGTGCAGCCCGAGGTGCGTGCGCTGCGCTACGCGGGGGGTGCCGACGCGGATCGCAACGACGCGTTCACCGCGTTCGATCTTACTCTCGGCCGCGAACGGAGCACGTTGACGTTCGGCGGCGACTACCGTCGCGAAAGCACGCTCACGAGCGAGTTCATCGACACAGGGTTGTTGGGCCTCGACGCGGAGCGGACCGAACGTTCGGTGACGGCCGGGTGGAACTACATCGTCGGCCCGCGTGGACGCGCCACCGTCGCCGCGTCGATGACGGCCGTGAACTACGGCGCGGGCCTCCTGTCGCCGCTCGTGGACTACGACTACCGCGTCGTGCAGCTAGGTTACCAGCTTGCGACGAGCGCGCGGACGACCTGGATATTCAGCGGCACGCGCTCGACGGTGAACGGCGCCTTCAGCGATACGACGAACACGGCCTTCCAGGCTCGCTGGCTGCGCACGTTCACGCCGACGCTGCGCGGTGAGATCGGGCTCGGCACGTTCGACGCGGTCACCACGACTCTGCTGGCCCCGCAACGCGAAATCGGTGCCGCGTTGAACTTCGCGGCGACACGCGAGTGGGCCCGCTGGTCGCTGCAAACCGCCGGCGGCCGCGATTTGCGGCCCGACGGGCGCGGCGCGTTGGTGCGCGAGGACGCGGTCACGCTCGAGGCGCAGCGCCGCTTCGGTCCGCGGCTCAGCGTGAGCCTGGCGGTGCGTCGCGCCCAGGTGGCGGCGACGGACGATCTCGCGAATCTCTACGACCGCGACTACTCGCAAACGAGCGTCGGGGTCGATTGGCGCATGAAGGAACGTTGGCAGCTGCACGCCGGCTTGCAGGAGCGCATGCAGCAACTCAGCTTCGCGCCACGCGCGAGCGGGGTCGGAGCCCAGGTGGGCATGACGTATCGGGGACGCTAGTGGACCTCAACCAAGAACATGTAACGACGCTCGGCGACTACGTGGCCATGATCCGCCGGCGCTGGCGAACGGCGACCGTTTGCGCGGCCGTCACGCTGGTCGTCGGCGCCGCGGTGGCCTTGATCTGGCCCCCCGTCTATCGCGCGACCGCCACGATCCTGATCGAGCAGCAGGAGATTCCGCAGGACCTCGTGCGGTCCACGATCACGAGCTACGCCGACCAGCGCATCCAGCTGATCAATCAGCGCGTGATGACCACCGGCAACCTGCTCCGGATCATTCGCGAGCACGGTCTCTACGCCGACGACTTCGACCGCAAGCCGCGCGAAGTCATCATCGACCGCATGCGCCGCGACATTCACATGGACATGATCAGCGCCAATGTCGTGGATCCGCGCAGCGGCCAACCGACGACCGCCACGATCGCGTTTACGGTCGGGTACGACAATCGCTCGCCGCAGCTGTCCACACAGGTCGCGAACGAGCTCACGACTCTGTATCTGCAGCAGAACTCGCAGAACCGTCGGCAACAGGCCGCCGAGGCGTCGGCGTTCCTGGCCGAAGAGACTCAACGTTTGAGCAACGAGATCGCGGGTCTCGCGGCGAAAGTGGCCGAGTTCAAGCAGGCCAACGTGGATCGGCTGCCCGAGCTCGCCGCGCTGAATCAGCAGCTCCTCAGCCGCGCCGAGCAGGATCTCGCGGACGTGCAGCGCCAGCGCAATGTGCTCGACGAACGGCGCGGGTATCTCGAGGCGCAATTGGCGCAGCAGAGCCCGAGCCGCGACACGGGCGCCGGCGACAGCGCTGCCAACCTCGAGCCCGCGGACAGGCTGCGTGCCCTCGAATCGTACCTCGCGAACGTCGCAGGTGTGTACTCCGACAGCCATCCCGACGTGGTGCGAACTCGCAACGCGATCGCGGCGCTGCGTGCGCAACTCGGTAGCGGCGACGAGGCGGTGGACGACGTCGAGCACGAGCTCGCGGACCTGCGTGCCCAGCGGTCGGGATTGGTCGCTCGCTACGAGCCCGCGCACCCCGACGTCGTGCGGCTCGACCGCCAGATTGCCGCGGCGCAGGAGCGGCTCGACGCGGCCCGCGCCAAGCCGACGGTGCGACCGCGTGCCACGAACCCCGCGTTCGTGCAGCTGCAGTCGCAGCTCGCGAGCGACGGCGTGGAGCGCGAGTCGTTGATCGGCAAGGAGCGGGAGCTGCGAGCGCGGATCGACGACATCGAGAAGCGCGTGCTGCAGGGACCGGCGGTGGAGCGCGACTACAGCGCGCTGATGCGCGACCTCGACAACGCGCGAGCCAAGTATCAGGAAGTCAGCACCAAACAGCGCGAGGCCGTCGTCTCCCAGAATCTCGAGATGGACGCGAAGGCCGAGCGGTTCAACTTGATCGAGCCGCCGTTGCTGCCGGAACGCCCGGTGTCGCCGAATCGCTGGCTGATCCTGCTGCTCTCCGTGGTGCTGTCCATCGTGGCGGCCGTGTCCGGCGTTGCCCTGCGCGAAGCGATCGACGGCAGCATCCGAGGCGCGGTCGACTTCGAGCGCCTGCTCGGCATAGCGCCGCTTGGCGTGATCCCGTCCATTCTGACCGCCGACGATCGCAGACGCGGCGGCCGCAGACGCACGCAGGCGTTTGCGGCCCTGGCGGTGACGGCGCTGGTCGTCGTTGCGCTGACGCACGTGTTCGTCGCGCCGCTCGATGCAATCTGGTTCGGTGCTTTGCGCCGGTTTGGCGCGTAGAGGCTCACGCTGATGTCCACGAAGCCGTTACATTTCGCGAGTCACGAACGCACGGGCCTGGTAGGCGTCGCAGGTAAGGTCGAAGTGGGCGCCGACGGCTCCGAACGTATGCCGCGGCTCGATCTTGCCGACATCACCTACACGCAGACGCGCGTCATCGACGTGCCGCAGCAGGTGCTCGAGCGGGCGCGCATCGTCACGGGTCGCAACCAGGACGACCCCGTGGCGAATGCCTACAAGGTTTTGCGCACGCAGGTGCTGCAGCGGCTCGTGGCGCACGATTGGCGCACGGTCGCCGTCGTGAGCCCGGCGGCGGGCGAGGGCAAGACGCTGACCGCGATTAATTTGGCCATCCATCTCGCGAGCACGCGCAGCCATACGGCCCTGCTCGTGGACGCCGATTGGCGTCGGCCATCGGTTCACCGCTACTTCGGGTACACGCCGACGCAGGACGTGTACGACTGTGTGCGCGGGCAGTGCTCCGTCGAGCAAGCGCTGGTCAACCCCGGGCTGCCGCGCTTCTGCGTGCTGCCGTGCCGCGAGCCGGTCCCCGACGCATCCGAGCAGCTCGCAGGTTTGGGCTCGTTCGTCAAGGAGCTCGGGACCCGCTACGCGAACCGGATCGTGCTGTTCGATCTGCCGCCGCTGCTCGCGACCGACGATGCAATGAGCTTTCTGCCCTTAGTTGATTGCGCGTTGCTCGTGGTCGAGGAAGGCCGCACGCAACGCGCGGACGTGGTCCGCAGCATCGAGCTGATCGGCGCCGAGCGCCTGCTCGGTACCGTGCTGAACAAGTCGTCGCAGACGCCGGCGCCGGCGCGCTACTGAACCTGCCATGGCCACGCCTGTCGAGACCCTGCAGGCCGACTCGCGCGGTGTGCCGCTCGCGTTGTGGCTGTGGCTCGCCGCCGGCATCGTGTTCGCGGCCGTCGTCGCGCGCGACGGCGTGTCGTTCATGTTCGATTCCTGGTTGACGCGCCCCGAGTACAGCCATGGTCTCTTGATTCCGTTGATCGCGGGGTTTCTCGTGTGGCGGCGCCGGGACTCCGTTCCGCCCAGAGTGTCGGGCGCCGCGCTCGGCCTCGCCGTCGTCGCGTTCGGCCTCGCGCTGTGGCTGCTCGGCAGGCTCAGCACGATCAGCGCCGTTAGCCAATACGCGCTGGTCGTGATGCTGTACGGGCTCATGATCGCGTCCGTCGGTCCGCGCACGTTCGCCGCGCTGTGGGCGCCCATGCTGATGCTGCTGCTCGCGATCCCTTTGCCCGCGTTCGCGTACAACAACCTGTCGTCGCAGTTGCAGCTGGTATCGTCGGCTCTCGGCGTCGGGCTTTTGCGCTTGTGCGGCATCAGCGTGTATCTCGCCGGCAACGTCATCGACCTCGGGCACTTTCAGATGCAGGTGGTCGAGGCGTGCGACGGGCTGCGCTATCTGTTTCCGCTGATGACGCTCGGCTTCATCGTCGCCTATTTCTTCCGCGCACCCCTGTGGCAGCGCGTGTTCGTATTCGCGTCGAGCGTGCCGATCACGATCGGCATGAACAGCCTGCGGATCGCGATGATCGGCCTCCTCGCCGACTTTGGTAATCGAAGCCTGGCCGAAGGCCTGCTGCACGAGCTCCAGGGTTGGGTCATCTTCATGGTCAGCGGCGCGTTGCTCCTGGCCGAGACGTGGTTGCTCGTGCGGCTGTTCGCGCACGGCACCCGGTGGCGGGACGCGCTCGTGTTCGACGTCGGGGCACCGGCGTCACCCGTCCGCAGCGCGCAGCAGTTGCGCGCCGTGCCGCTCGCCTTGATCGGTGCGGCGAGCCTGCTGGCCGGCGCGGCTGTGCTGTCGTATGCGCTGCCGGAGCGAGCCGAGGCGACGCCGGCACGCAAGTGGTTCGTCGACTTTCCGCCTGCGCTCGGGGCGTGGCACGGCCATCAGGGCCGCATCGAGGACGTGTACCTCGACGCGCTGAAGCTCGACGACTACCTGATGGCGGATTTCGTCAGCGGCGCCGGCAGCGTGAACCTGTATGCCGCGTACTACGCGTCGCAGCGACAGGGCGAATCCATCCATTCACCTCGCTCGTGTATTCCGGGCGGGGGATGGCGAATCACGGAGATGTCCCAGGTGGACGTGCCCGGCAGCGCGGCCGGCAATGCACTGCGCGTGAATCGCGCCGTCATCGAGCTCGGTACGCAGCGCCAGCTCGTCTACTACTGGTTCAAGCAGCGGGATCGCGAGCTGACCAACGAGTATCTCGTGAAGTGGTACATCTTCATCGACGCTCTGCTGCGGCACCGGACCGACGGCGCGCTCGTGCGGCTGATCGCCGCGTTACAGCCTGGTGAAGACATCGCTGTCGCGGACCGCCGGCTGGGCGACTTTGCCAACACCGCGCGCGCGCAGCTCGAAGCATTCCTGCCCGATTGAGCCACGTTCGTAACTCAGTTGTCATGCAGTGAACGTAGAGTCGTAGCAACACCTCGATTCAAGGCAGAAGAAGGTGCCGCCATGAACAAGCTCGCGATCATCGCTACCTTAGGTCTCCTGACCTGCGCCACGCTGCAGGGCTGCGGCGGTGCACAAGAGCGGCGGGCACGCGCGATGGAGCGCGGCCAGCAGTTCCTCGCCGAACGGAATTTCGCGAAAGCGCGCGTCGAGTTCAGCAACGCGTTGCAGATCGAGCCGAACGACGCGGATGCGCGCTACCTCGCCGGTTTGGCGGCGGAGAAGTCGAACGATCTGCGCACGGCCGCCCAGGGTTATCAGGCTGCGTTGAACGTCGACGCAACGCATCCACTCGCGCTCGCGGCGCTCGCCCGCCTGTACGTGTTCTCGGGATTGGCCCAGCAGTCGTTAGAATTTGTCGACAAGGGGTTGGCGGCGCACCCGGATCATCCGGATCTGATCGTCGTACGCGCCGCCGCGCGCATGGCGCTGGGTCGAGAGCAGGAAGCGCTCGATGACGCGAAGGCCGTGCTCGCGAAAGAGTCGAGCCACGAATACGCCGTCGCGCTGCTCGCGGGATACTATCGCAGCCACGACGAGCGGCCGAAGGCCGTCGAGCTCGTCGCCAATGCGCTGAAGGCGGTTCCGGACAGCGTCGATCTGCGCAGCATACTGGCTCAGCTCTACGTCGATCTCGGCGATCAGTCGAGCGCGGAAGGTGAGCTCAAGAAGATCGTCGAGCTGCGGCCGACCGAGCTCGAGCACCGGCAGAGGCTCGCGGCGTTTTACGCGGGCACGGGACGAGCGGAGCAAGCCGAGGCCACGCTGCGCGAGCTGATTCGCCTGCGGCCGGAATCCGTCGAGTTCAAGCTCGGGCTCGTGAACTATCTCGCCGGGCAGAAGAACTTCGACGCAGCCGAGGCGGAGCTCGTCTCGCTCCTGAAGCAAAGCCCCAACGACGGTCCGTTGCAGCTCGGGGCGGCCCAATTCTACGAAGCGCACAACCTCGGCGACGACGCCGAGCGCGTGTACCGTGACGTGATCGCGCGGCACAAAGCGGAGGCGTCGGGTCTCGCGGCGCGCGTTCACCTCGCGGCGAACCGCGTTCGGCAGGGCAAGGTGGCCGAAGCAGAGTCCTTGATCGACGAAGTGCTCGCGAAGAATCCGCGCGACAACGACGCACTGGTGCTGCGCGCGACGCTGGCGCTCGCCGCGGGACGCACGCCGGATGCGATCACCGATCTACGCGCCGTAGTGCGCGACCAGCCCGACTCGGCGCCACTGCTGCGGACGCTCGGCCGGGCTCACGCACAGAACAACGAGCCCGATCTCGCCCGCGAGAACTATCGGCATGCACTCGAGGCGGATCCCTCCAGCAACGAGGTGCGCGTCGAGTTTGCGGAGTACCTGAGCCGTAGCGGTGACAACGCCGAGGCGCGGCCGCTGCTCGAGGCGGCGCTGAAGAGCCAGCCGAACAACGTCGCCGCGCTCGAGGTGCTGTTTCGTGTGGTCGGCGCTGTCGGCGACGTCAAGGCGGCCGGGGAGATCGCGCATCGCGTCGTCGTGGCGCAGCCGGAGAACGCGCTCGGCTACTACCTCGAGGGTCTGTTCCACGAGGGCCTGAACGACATCGAGGCCGCGCGCGCGAGCTATGAGAAGGCACTCGAGAAGGCGCCGCGCGGCGCCGAACCGCTCGGCGGGCTGTCGCGCGTGCTGATCGCGGCCGGGCAGCGCGATGCCGCCAAGCAACGGCTCGAGAGCGTGATTGCCGCGTATCCGGATCACGCCGTTGCGCTGAACATGCTGGCGGAGCTGTCCTTGAGCGAGCGCGCGTTCGACCGTGCGTCGGAGCTCGCGGACCTCGCGATTCGCGTCGACGCGCGTTGGTGGATTCCGTACCGCACGAAGGCGCTGTCGATGCTTGGCAGGGGTGCGGACGCTGACGCCAAGCAAACCTACGAAAACGGGCTCAAAGCCTCGGGCAACGCGTTGCCTCTCGGCATGGACCTGGCCGCGTTGTACGAGCGCGAGCGACAGCCCGAACGCGCGATCGAAGTCTACGAGCGGCTGCAGGCGAGCAATCCCGGCTCGGAGCCGCTCACGAATAATCTCGCGATGCTGCTGACGACTTATCGCGACGACGGCGTGAGCCAGGAGAAGGCCGGGCAGCTCGTGCGCGGCTTCCGCAATTCGACGAACCCGGCGTACCTGAATACCTACGGCTGGGTTCGCCTCCGTCAGGGCCAGGTCGACGAGGCGGTTTCGTATCTGCGCCGGGCGTCGATCGCGGTGCCGGACAATCCCGTCATGCACTACCACCTCGGGATGGCGCTCCTCGCGAGCGGCGAGTCCGTGCAAGCGCGCGCGGAGCTCGAAAAAGCACTCGCGTTCCCGCAATCGTTCCCCGGCAAGGACGCTGCGCAGCGCGCGCTGGAATCCATGCCGCGGACGCCGGGCTGAGCCATGCGCGCCGCATTGCGAATCGCAGCTCTGTTGGCGGCCTGCGTCGCGGCCGTCGCCCGCGCGCAGACGCTGCTCGACACGACGCTCACGCTCGGCAAGCAGCCGGCGCTCGTGATCCTCGATTTCACGGCGCCGGCCGGCAATTACCGCATCACGCTGACGGATTTCGGCACAGCTAGCGGCCCGGTGCGGCTCGGTCGCGTCGACGCCGCCGTGCTGCGCGGCAGCACGCTCGCGACGTCGTTGAACGTCACGACCGCGAACGCCTCCGGTACCGCGACGAAGAGCTGGACGGCGACCGCAGGCGCGCATCGACTGGTGCTGATCGGTCAACCGGCGTCGCCGGCGGTGGTCGGTAGCGCCGGCGTGCGGATCGACGATCCCGTCAGCGGCGCCGTGCTGCTCGACACGGTCAAGGTATTCACGGTGCCGCCGGGGCCGACGACGAGCCCGGCCGACTTCGAGCACGAAGTCGCCGTCGCCGCCGGCACGTACACGCTCGAGATCGCGGACTTCGGCGTGGCGGAGCCGCTCGCGGCTTTCAACGCGCTCGCGATAAGGCGCAGCGACGGGCAACTGTTTCCCATCGCGGGCTCCGGCCAGCCGGTGCAGCTGACGGCCGGGGCCGCGGACACGTTCGAGGTCTTCGTGCACGCCGAGCTCGCGGGCGGCGCCAAACGCGGGCTCGTGGGCGTGAACCTGCGCGACGCCGGCAGCGGCGCCGTCATCGCCGCGCAAGTGGATCCGGTCGGCGAGTGGCCGTACACGTACACGTTCGACGTCGCGGCGGCCACGACGCTGACCGCGTCGCTCACGGACCTCGGCTTCCCGTTCCCGTTGGCCGCGCTCGGCGCCGAGGTCGTGCGCGACGGGCGGCGTACCGGGGCGCATCTCGTCGGAGCCGGCAGCGCGAGCTTCGCGGCGGACCCCGGCACGTACACGGCGTATGTCGACGCGTCGCCCGCCGCGGGCGGGCCCGGCGGATTCGGCTTGGCCATTGCGCCGCCAGCGCCGGCCGCAAAGCTCGTCGAGAAGGTCACGAGCGTGTCGGCGCCCGCACCCGTCACCGACATCACGGCGATCGACACGGGCTTCGACATTGCGACCGCGGGCGGCTACACGCTGACGCTCACGGACTTCGGCGTCGGCGGCTTCTTCGATCCGTTCACGTCCATATCGCTGGCGCTGGCGCGAGACAGTGCGATCGTCGGCACGCTGAACGCGGCGGGCACGTTGACGTTCAATGCGACGCCGGGGCGCTACGACCTCGCGATCGTCGCGGACCCCGCCGGCACCGCCGGCGAGGGGCTGCTCGGCATTCGCGTCGTGGGGCCGGGCAACGCGATCGTGTTCGACCAGACGCAGGCCGCGGGCACGGATTTCATCACGGCCACCGTGACGGTCACGACCACGCAGAGCGTCGACGTCAAGCTCGCCGACCTCGCGTTCCCTGCGACGTTCGACGCCGTGAAGGTCGCGGTCACGCGCGGCGCGGACCGCGTGGGACAGATTTTCGGCGCCGGCACGTTCTCGTTCCAGGCGACGCCCGGCGCCTACACCGTGAACCTGCTCGCGACGCCGAGTACGACAGTCGGGTATGGCACGTTCGGGCTCAACGTAGGTGCGACACCGCCCGCGCCCGGCGTCACGCTCGGTGCGTCTGCGCAAAGCGTAGCGGCCGGCGGCTCCGTCACGCTCGCGTGGAGCGCGACGAACGCGACGACGTGCACGGGCTCCGGCGGCTGGAGCGGCACGCAATCGACCACGGGCACGCTCGTCGTCAACCCGTTGAACGCGAAGACGACGTTCACGCTGAGCTGCGACGGCCCGGGCGGCACTCAGTCCGCGTCCGTCACGGTCGACGTGACGGCGCAGGAGCGGTCGGGCGGCGGCGGTGCGGTCGACCCGTGGCTGCTCGCGTTGCTTGGGGGTGCCTTACTCGCCGCGCGCCGGCGCTCGCCGCGCGAATCGGACACAGGAGCGGCGCCGACCTAGCCGCTCCAGCATGGCAGGCATCAACCCGTTTCTGCTGCTGACGCTCGGAATCGCCGTCAGCATGTTGGTCGTGCCGCTGTTATCGCGGTTCGCGCCGCACCTCGGTCTGCTCGATCTGCCCGATCCCCGCAAGGTGCACGTGACGCCCGTGCCGCGCGTCGGCGGGTGGGGCATCGTGATCGGCGGGCTCGTGCCCGTGCTGCTGTCGTTCGGGCTCGATCCGCTGCTCCAGTCCTTCGTGTTCGGCGCCGTCGTGCTGTTCGTGTTCGGCGTGTGGGACGACGCGAGGGAGCTCGGTCACTGGACCAAGTTCGCCGGTCAGGTCCTCGCGGTCGGCGCCGTCGTGTTCTACGGCGATCTGTACGTCATGCGCGTGCCGTTCGTCGACGCCGACTGGCTGAGCCCGCTGGCCGGCAAGTGTTTCACGATGTTCGCGCTGATCGGGGCGATCAACGCCATCAATCACTCCGACGGCCTCGACGGACTCGCGGCCGGTGAGTCGCTCCTCACGCTGATCGCGATGGCGGTGCTTGCGTATGTCGTCGGTGACGCGCTGGCCGTCGGGATCTCGCTCGCGATGATCGGCGGCATCCTGGGGTTCCTGCGCTACAACAGTCACCCGGCCCGCGTGTTCATGGGCGATGCCGGAAGCCAGGTGCTGGGCTTCACCCTCGGCTTCCTCGTCGTGTACCTGACGCAGGTGGCGCACACGGCTCTGAGCGCGGCGCTGCCGCTGCTGCTGCTCGGTCTGCCGATCGCCGACATCCTCGCCGTGCTGTACCAGCGCGCTCGCGCGGGCGACAACTGGTTCAAGGCGACGCGCAATCACGTGCATCACCGGTTGCTCGCACTCGGGTTCAATCACTACGAAACCGTGATCATCATCTACTCGATCCAGGCCGCGCTCGTGATCGGCGGCGTACTGCTGCGCTACGAGGCGGACGCGGCCGTGGCCGCCGTCTATGTCGGCGTGATCGGCACGCTGTTCCTGGGGTTGTTCCTCGCCGAGCGCAGTGGCTGGCGCGTCCGCCACGATGCGGAGGTGCCGTCGAACATCGAAGCGGCGATCCGGTATCTCGCGCAGAATCGGTTCGTGCGGCGCGCGCCGCTCGGCGTGATCTCGGCGCTGGTGCCCTCCGTCATGCTGTTCGGATCGGTGTGGGTGGCGACGGTGCCGCGCGACTTTGCGATCGCGGCGGGCGTGCTCGCGGCGGTCGTGCTGGCCGAGACGCTGCGCACGCGCGCAGGACGCTCGCCGCTCGCGCGGGCCGCCGTCTATGCGGCGGCGATCTTCTGCGCGTACCTGCTGATCCAGTATCCGCGCGCCGAAGACGCGCCCGTGCATGCGGTCACGCTCGGCACCATGGTCATCCTGGCCGCGGCGATCGCCGCGTACGTGCGGTTTGCCACGCGGCAGGAGTTCGGTACCACACCCACGGACTACCTCGTGGTATTCGGCGTGCTGGCGCTGATCGTATTCGGCGCGGTCGACACGAGCTCGCGCGCGATCGTCGAGCTCGTGGCGTACGCCACGATTCTGCT
>FTFB01005212.1_pt1 | contig 13422 bp, 13 predicted proteins | sample 1658331 | NCBI WGS metagenome assembly FTFB01 (sample SAMEA3914816, study PRJEB12502) | metagenome | biome: forest; material: soil | place: USA | collected 2011-09-16 | depth 0.3 m | reverse complement strand
CGAAGGCGCAGGACCAGACGGGCTCATCGGGTGGGATGCAAGCGACGCGCGCGCGTCGCTTGCATCCCACCCGATGAGCCCGTCTGGTCCTGCGCCTTCGGACACTGGCGCAGGACCAGACTTTGGCGGTGCGCCGGGCACACCGCCGTCGGCCCCCTCAATTGTTCTGCGCGCCTGCGTCGATCCAGTTCATCACTTCCTGCATCTTGTCCGCAGCGAGCGGCGGCCCACCGAACGGCATCTGTGCTGTCGTGCCAATGTCCTGACCCAGGATCTTGTGCACGATGTAGCTGTTCGGAGAGTCGCTGGGCTTGACACGCATCAACTCCGGCCTCTCCACGCTCGCGACATTCACGAGTGCAGCGAAACTCTGCGCGGCGCTCGTCAGGTTCATCGAGTGCGGCAGAGTAGTGCCGGTGCCGTCGTGGCAACCCATGCAGGTCGTCGTGAAGATGTCCGCCTGCACCTGAGTGAGCGTCGGTGCCACCGGGTTGTTCACGGTCACGACGACACCCGTCGAAGTCGTCTTGTTTCCGGCGGCGTCCTGCGCGACGGCGGTCACACTCACCGCAGCCGCGTTGGCGTAACTGAACGTGTTGAAGCTGACGGTATACGGCGCCGTCGTGCTGCCGCCAAGCGGGGTCGAAACGCCGGCGTTGCTGCCGAAGTAGTCGACTCTCGTCACGCCCTTGTCGTCGGTCGCATTCGCCGAGAGAGAGATCCTTCCGCTCACCGTTCCGGCTGTAGCAGGCGAAGACAATGCAACGGTCGGTGCGATCGTGTCAGGCGCCGTTGCGCCAAGATCGATACGCCCGTAGACACCGTCGGCCTCGTCCGCGATACCGGCCGCGAAGTACAGCGTCGTCGTCGGCTGATTCCGTGCGCCGTTGCCGAACGCGATACCCCACAGCCCCGGATTCGCGAACGGCTGGCCGTTCGCATCGGAAATGGTACCCGCGAATACCCCGGTAGTCGGGTCGAACGCGTTGATCACGCCGTCGCCGAAGTCGCCGACGAGGATGTCGTTGCTGAATGTGCCGAAGTTCGCCGGCGCCATCGCCACGCCCCAGGGCGCGTTCAACTGTCGCCCTGTCACGACGAGATGTTTCAGCAGCGTGCCGTGCACGTCGAACACGTTGACCATGCCGAGGCCCGCGCCGTTGGCGTTGTCGTTCGATCCCGCGACGGTCTTCGCGTACGTCACGTAGATCTGCGCCGTGTTGTTGACCGTGATGGCCTGGATGCCGAATGGCGCATAGCCGGCCGGCAGCGTCGCATCCGTAAAGCCGCCGGTCGTCGTGACCTTTGCGTAGTGCGAGTCGAACACATCCACCTTGTTGTTGTGGAAGTCGGTCGCGAACAGAAAGCTGTTGGTGCCGTCGGATGCGATCGCGAGGCCTTTGTACACCGCACCCGCATTGCCATCGTCATATGCGATGACGCCGGTGGCGGCCGCGACAGTGGGCGCCCAGCCGATGATGGTGCCGCCTTCACCCGAGTAGATGAAGCGCGCTGCGGCGGTAGTCGTTCCGTTGGTCACGGTGAAGCCGGTCGTCGCGTTGGCAACGATGCCGGTGACGTCGGCATCGCCGCGTATGCCGCCAGGCATCGTGACAACCAGCGGAGTGATGACTCCCGTTCCGTCATACAGCGTCGAGGTCTGCGTGGCATTGTTCGCGACCCATACCGGAGCGCCCGTGGCGAACACGATGCCCCAGGGATTCTTGAGGTTCGCATCCGTCTTCTGTGCGGGCACGGAGCCGTCGGACACGAGCCGGGTCAGCGAATACGCCGTCGACGTGGGAGTCGGCGTCGGAGTCGGCGTGGGAGTAGGAGTAGGCGTCGGTGTCGGGGTCGGCGTGGGCGCAACGCCCGTACCCGAGCCGCCGCCATAGCCGCCGCCACCACACGAAGCGAGCAGCACGCCCAACAGAACCGCAAAACCTCTGTGAATCGCAACGCGCATGATGCCCGTCTCCGGTGTGCAATGGTGCTCCGTCAGTGCTGTGACCCACTGCGCAGGTTGCGACGCGAATTTTTTTCCGCAACCGCAACCTGCCGTGCCGGATCACGGACATACGGCTCATGAACCCAAGGTTGATCGGCGCATTGTTGATGGGGATTCCACTGCTCGCGAGTTGCGGTGGAAGTGGCGAAGGGCTCGACGAGAACGGTCGTCCCGGCAGCGGCAGCGGTAGCTCGACACTCACACCCGACCTGCAATCCATTCAGGAGAACGTGTTCACGCCGATCTGCACGACGTGTCACGTCGGAGCGGCTGCGCCGCTCGGCTTCCGGCTCGACGACGCAAGCGCCTACGCCATGCTCGTCAATGCTCCCAGTGTGGAAGTGCCAACGCTCAAGCGCGTGTCTCCTGGAAACCCGGACCAGAGCTACATCATCCAGAAGCTCGAGGGGCATGCCGCAGTTGGCGGACAGATGCCGCTCGGCCAGACGCCGCTGCCGCAGGCAACGATAAACGTCATCCGCCAGTGGATTACGAACGGCGCCGCTCCCGCCGCCGCCGCGGCCACCGATGCCACGATGTTGTCAGCCGTGGTGCCGACTGAGGACGAGGTCCTGACGCGCGGCACGAGCGAGCCGCTCGTCAGCGCGAATGGCGCGCTGGCGCTCGGCTCCATGAACGCCACGAATTTCACCGTCGAGCGCAGCGCTTCCGGCAACTTCGACGATGCCACTCGCGTGCAGGGCGCGCAGCTCGACGTGCGCTCACAGAATCCCACGGTGTTCTCGGTGCGGCTGCCGGTGACGGAGCGCGTGCCGGGCACGTACCGCATCACGTTGCTCGGCACCGGACCGACACCGGTGCTCGACGGCCAGGGCCGGCCGATTCACAATTTCACTCTCCAGTACACGATCGAGGATATTCAGTGACAGCCAGGCTCCGGATCGTCACGTTACTGTCCGTCTTCATTTCAGTACTGTTCTGCGCCCGCGCGAATGCCGAGCCCTGGTTCGCGGTCCAGCAGGGCTTCAAATGCGCCCAGTGCCACGTGAACCCGGCCGGCGGCGGCATGCGCAATACGTTCGGGCAGATCTGGGGGCAGACGCAGCTGCCCGAGCAGCACCTCGACGTCGGCGATCCCTGGACCGGCGAGATCAACAAGTTCCTCGCGATCGGCGGCAACCTGCGTGCGAGCGGCACCCTCACTCACACGCCGAACCAGAAGACGCTCACTTCTTTCGACCTCGACGAGATGCGTCTCTATCTCGAGGCGCGCGCAATCCCCGACCGGCTCACCCTGTACGTGGACGAACACATTGCGCCGGGCGGCAGCATCAACTCGGAAGCGTTTGGCCGGTTCTGGTCGAGCAATCACCAGTGGTACGTGCAGGCCGGGCAGATGTATCTGCCTTACGGCATCCGACTTCAGGACGACAGCGCGTTCATCCGGCAGGTCACCGGCGTGAACTTCGCGACACCCGATCGCGGCGTGCAGCTCGGCTTCGAATCCCCGTTCTGGAGTGCGCAGCTGGCCGTGACCAACGGCACGGCGGGCGGCTCCGCAACGGCCGACGGCAAGCAATACAGCCTGCGAGCCGAACACGTGCAGTCGATCTGGCGCGTGGGTGCGAGCGTCAACTTCAACAACTCGACGGGCGAGAAGCGGCAGATGCAGAACATCTTTGCCGGGGTGCGCACCGGGCCCATCTCGTGGCTCGCGGAGGCGGACTACATCATCGATGACAACTTTGCCCCCCGGCGCAAGCAGGCCGTCGGGCTGCTCGAAGCCAACTGGCAGATCGCGAAGGGGCATAACCTCAAGATCACCGGGGAATATTTCGATCCGGACCGGGATGTTGCCCACGACTATCAGGACCGGTGGAGCATCGTGTGGGAGTACACACCCTTCCAGTTCCTGCAGTTGCGGGTTGGCGGCCGCAACTACGACGGCATCCCCCAGAACGACGGGCAGAACCGCAGACTTGTATTCGCTCAGATAAACGGCTACTTCTGAGTGGGTGCGCGCGCTCCCGTTCCTCCTCTTCGCGGTCGTTCTGAGTGCCACCGCGGCGGATCGCGCGGGCGGCTCCGTCGCCGTTACCTCCGACTACCGGCTCGAGGGCCTGTCGCTCTCGGCGAACACCGCGTCGGTGCAGGCCGAGCTGCATATGCAGCAGCCGACCGCCGATCGCGGCGCCTGGTACGGTGGCCTCTGGGCCGCGACGGTGCGGCTCCTCAACCAATCCCAGTCATCCGGGCAGATCGGCGCGTTCGCGGGCCGTCAGTGGGCAATGGGCCTGGACTGGATGGGCTCGGCGTCGATCTCGCACTACGCCCATCCGTGGAATCGCCTGCTGAAACACTACGATTACGACGAGCTCACCCTGGAAGCGAGCTTTCGCGACCGCCTGAAGCTCACCGCGGCGTACTCGCCCAATACGGATCTGTATTCCCGCTGGGGTTTCACCGAGAACCGCCGGTCGCTGGCGTACGAGGTGGCGGGCACGCTACCGGTCTACGGTCCCGTTGCGGCATCCGCCGGTATGGGATACCGGGACGTGACCCGCTTTTTCAACACCGGCTATTGGTATGGGAGTGCGGGCCTGACTTATGACCGTGGTCGAATGCACGCGAGTGTGCTGAGAATCCAGACCGACGGGACCGCCCAGCGGCTCTTTTACCGGGATCTCGTCGACCCAGCCTGGGTAGGCACCCTGCTGTGGACTTTCTGACGGACATCACGGGTTAAACCCCCCTCCGGTTGCAACCTTGGGCGGGGTCTCAAGGACATACTGGCAATGCGCGCTCAATGGACATCAGGCAATAGTGGTACCCCCGTTCGCTCCGACGAACGGGAGCGGGAGCTGCTCGCCGGCGTCGTCCGGCACGACCGCGCCGATTTCGAGGCGCTCTACCGCCTGTACCACCGCCCGCTCGAACGCTTCCTGTACCGCATGTCGGTCAGCCAGGAACTGGCAGGCGAGGTCATCAACGACACGTTCTATGTCGTCTGGAGCAACGCGGCGCGTTTCCGCGGCGAATCCCGCGTTTCGACCTGGATCATGGGGATCGCCTACCGGCGGGCCCTGAAGGCCCTGCATCGCTCGCGGGCAATCGCCCAGCTCGAGGATGACGAGTCGCTTGCAACCAGCGACGTCGATGACCGCACCAACGTCAATCGCGAGCTCGAGGACTGGATCCTCCAGGGGCTCAACGAGCTGCCGGCCGAACAGCGGCTCGCGGTCGAGCTCGTTTACTACTTTGGCCATTCACTCGAGGAGATCGGCGAAATCATGGGATGCCGCGCGTCCACCATCAAGGCCCGCATGTTCCATGCGCGCGCCCGTCTCCGCAGTGTCCTGTCGCGCCTCTCGGGAGAGGCTGCATCATGAAGCACGACGACACCTGGCACGCGCTGCCTTTTCTCGTGAACGGGACGTTGCGGGGCCAGGCCCGTGCAGTGGTGGAAGCGCATCTCACCGTTTGCGCAGAGTGCCGCTGCGAGCTCGCCACGCAAACCGGCGTGCGCGACGCCATCGTGGGTGACAACGTGCGGCAGGCGAGCGCGCAGGACTCTTTCAACCAGCTCTGGGATCGCATTCTCGAAGACGAAGCCGTCATCGAAGGACGCTCGGCGAAGCTCGCCGCGACGAACGACATCGGTGTGCTGCGCGCGCCCGCGAGCGGCATGATGAAGTGGCTCGTCGCCGCCGTGATCGTCGAGGGCATCGGCCTTGCGACGCTGAGCGCGATGACCTGGAGCAACAGCCAGGGCCTGTCCGCGCCGGCGAATTACCGCACTCTGTCGAGCCCGCAAATGGCATTGTCCGGCGCGCGCATCCGTGCCGTGTTCTCGCCCGAGCTGCGGCTGGGCGACCTGCAGAACCTCCTCTCGGCGTCCAGGCTCAGCGTAGTGGGCGGTCCGACCGAGGCGGGCGTCTACACGCTCGCACTCGACCAGGCGGACGCCAGCGTCGATACGGCGCTCACGCACCTGCGGGGCAACGCTTCGGTGCGTTTCGCGGAACCCATCGGGAAACCTGTCGCACGATGAAACACCTGCTGCGCATAGCTGCGGCAGCGCTGATTCTCTCCACAACGCTGTCCACCGCCTCTGCCGACACACCGACGGCGTCGTTCGCATCCGCGGAGCCGGATCGTCTCATCGTCATCACGGTAGCGGACGACACTCGCCTGCTGCAGGGACGCGTCGGCTCGACACCGCGTGGATACGATGCACAGCGCTACACCGCCAGCAGTGCCGCCCGCGCGACGATGAAGACCATCGCCGGCGACTATCACCTCACGCAGCTGGCCGAGTGGCCGATCCCGCTGCTGAAAGTACATTGCGCGGTATTCCGGATTCCGAAGGACGCCACGCAGGCCGCGATACTGGCGCTGCTCAAGACCGAGCCGCGTGTACGCCTCGCTCAGCCGATGGGCGTGTTCGAAACGCACTCCGAAGCCTACAACGATCCCTACGTGGGCCTGCAGAGCGGCTTCAGGCAGCTCGACGTCGCGGATGCGCACGGCATCTCGCGCGGTGACGGCGTGCGGGTCGCGGTGATCGACACGGGTGTCGACGTCAATCATCCGGACCTTGCGGACCGCGTGATCGCGACGCGCGACCTCGTCGGCGGCACGGCCGAACAGTTCCGGCGCGACCGGCACGGCACCGAAATCACCGGCGTCATCGCGGCGCTCGCCAACAATCATCTCGGCATCGTCGGAGTGGCTCCGGCCGCGCGACTGATCGTGCTCAAAGCATGCTGGCAGCTGACCGACGATGCGGATACGGCGCGCTGCAACTCCTTCACGCTCGCCAAGGCCATCAGCGCGGCCATCGACATGAAGTCGCAGGTGGTGAACCTGAGCCTGGGCGGGCCGAGCGATCCGCTGCTCGCGCAGCTCGTCGAAAGCGGCATTCAACGCGGCGTCATTTTTGTCGGCGCGGCATCCGGAGACGGGCCTGGTTTCCCGCAGGATGTTCCCGGTGTGCTGGCGGTCTCCGCATCGGAGTCGCGGAGCGCCGGGGAACGTCGCCTGCACGCACCCGGCCGCGAAATCCTGACGCTTCTGCCGAAGGGGCACTATGACTTCGCTTCCGGATCGTCGCTCGCGGTCGCGCATGTCACCGGCACGGTGGCACTGATGCTCGCGCACCATCCGGGCCTCGACGCCACGCGCCTCTACGATCTGCTCGATCGCACGAGCGCACCGCTCGTCGCCGATGACGCCAGTTCACGATCGATCAATGCCTGTGCGGCGCTCGCATCGATGGAACGGCCACGAACGGGTCGCACTTCTTCGAGCAACCCGTGTGGCACCAGCGAGTCCGCGCAGACCGCGCGAGCCGGGGCGGAGCATCGTTACTAGCCCGACCTCGCGGGGCTGATCGCCCGACGCGTTACTTGAGCTGCAACACCTGCATCGTCGAGGAGCCGAGCACACGACGGACCTTCGCCCGGTCGTACTGCGCCTGGTTCGACGCCGTGACGCTGCCTTCGACCTGCTTGGCGATCTCATCGCCCTTGGCCAGGGCGCCGTCCAGCGCCGCCCAGTTCTTGTAACGGGTGATCAGAAGGATGTCCGGATCGTCCGGGGTCCGGGCCTCGACCGCCATGATCTCGTAGCTCACGAGGTAGCCGGCTTTCTTCGAGGCTTCCTGCTCTGCCTTCCAGGTCGTAGACAGCCATTTCATGTAGTCGTCGAACTTTCCGTCGACGGTCCGGATCCGCGCGACATTCACGACCTGCCCTTCGGTATAGGGGTGATCGTCGGCGAAGGCCGGGATGCTGATGGCAAAACCCAGCAGCGCCGCAAGAGCGGCGCAACGCAGCTTCATCATGATTTTTCTCCGTGTTCTTGTGTTCCACCACAGGGCATTGCGCCCGGGATGGGTGCGTCAGGGAAGACGCGTGTCGACCATTCTTCGCATACACCATACAGCAAGCGCCGCATGGTGTCTCACGGACGGTACACCCATTGCGTTGCAGCCAGCAACAATCGTCAGCTCAGCAGGTCCCTGATCTGCTTGAGCACGCGATGCGGTCTGCGTGCGCCGGACTCTCGCTCCCAATCCGCCGCAGTCATCACGCCCGTCGTTACACCGAACGCGGTCGCGCCACCCTTGCGCGCCATGATGATCTCGACGTTGGGGTCGTCACCCACGACGCCCACGTCGCTCGCAGGCATGCCGAGCCTCTTCGCGACGAAACGCAGTGCGTGCTGTGACGGCTTGCCGGTGATGATCGACGGTGCTTTCGTCACGCGCTTGATGGCGCCGACGATCGCGTACGAATAGCCCATCGTTCGTCCCTGCTTGGTTGCGAAGAACGGCACGTCGGATGCGACGTACAGTTTCGCGCCGCGCCAGATGGCGTTGCACGCGGCCTCGATGTCTTTCATGTTGCAGTCGGGATGCCAGCCGACGTACACGGCATCCACTTCACTCGCGTTGGGCTCGCCGGTGAAGACGGTCTCGATGCCGGCCGCGTGGAGCGCGTAACCCACACCTCTCATTCCGAGAATGAGCGCGCGCTTCACGCCGCGTTTCGACATGACTTCCGCGGTGACGCTCGATGGCGTGAGCATCTGCTCATCCGCGACCGGCAGGCCGAGGTTCCGCAGCTTCGCGGCCTGGTCGGGCGGCGGGTAGGCGCTGCCGTTGGTGAGCACGACGAACGGGATCGCGCGATCTTTCAGCGTCGAGAGCACTTCGACTGCGCCGGGCAGTATCTCGTAGCCGCCGAGTGAGCGATCGCTCAGCAGCAGCGTGCCATCGAGGTCGAACATGTAGCCGCGAATGGGTGGCAGAAGGCGCGACTTTTGCCGCCTGCGCCGTGTGAACGCACGAGTACGTGAGGCTACGGGCACTGACGAAGCTCCAATCTGAATCCAGGTTTTTCCACAGTGATATGCGAGAGATCGCGACGCGCGGCAAGCTCGCGCAGCAGGGTCATCACTGGCTTCAGTGTCGGATCGTAGTGTCGCGGGGCCGGCCCTGCCGCGAGCATCGCATCCACCTGCCCGCCCGGCATGACTGCGCGCAGCAGGAACTCTTCATCCGAAAGCTGCGGGCCGATGCGACGACGCAGCTCTTCGAGCGGCGCCATTGGCGGCTCCGCAAGCAACTCGCGCGTGCGCGGCATGGAGTGAATGCGATCCATGACATTCGGATCGATCGGTACGTTCGGCTTGCCGAAACGGCCGAGCGCATAGCGGATCGCCTCGTCCGGGATCACCTTGTAGCGCTCGCGATTCATCACGTTCATCACCGCGAGCGTCATCACGATCTGCGCGAACGGCGTCATCACGATCGGCCAGCCGAGCTCTTCGCGCACGCGGCCCAGCTCTTCGATCACCGCACCTTCCAGATGCGAGAGCCGGCTTTCCGCGAGCTGGCGCCGCGTGGTGCCGACCATCCCGCCCGGGAGCTGATGTTTCAGGTAAGCGGCGTCGAACGCCTGGGGCTTGCCCATTGGCAGGCCCTCGGCTTCTGCGAGCCGCGTGAAGTAGCGGCCGACTTCTGCGAGCGCCTCGTCATCGATCCGCACCGTGTGGCCGAGCGCGCGCAGATTCGCGACGACCCGCTCCGACGGCGGATTCGAAGTGCCATCGGCCGCGCCGCCGGACGCGCACTGCACGCCGCTCACGCCGTAGTTCGGCGCGTCCATGTAGGTGAGCTCGGCAAGGCCGATGGTGCAGTGAGCGTGCAGCTCGAGCGCCTTCTCACCGATGACTGCCTTGATCGCCGGAATGAGCGTGCGGGCGCGATTCGGCGAGAGCAGCCCGCCCGGATCCTTGATGTAGAGCGCGTCGATATCGGCGCAGGCTGCGAGCTTGCGGGCCCGCTCGACGTAGTGGGCGTCGTCGTGCACCGGGCTGATCGTGAACACGAGGGCAGCGATCACATACTCGCCACCGCCTTCCTTCACCATTCGCGCACAGGCGATATTCGAATCCGCGTCGTTGGACGGATCCGCAAGACAGAACCGGCGGATGCCGTTGCGCGCGAGCACCCGAAACGCGAGCGCCATGAACTCGGGGCTGGCCGTTTCCCACGCAATGAACCGGAAGCCGGTCGACATGAACTGCAGCGGCGTGTTCGGCGTGGCCTGGGCCATGAGACGAATGCGCTCCCAGGGGTCTTCCTTCTTGTAGCGCACGGCCACGCCCATATGCGTGGAGGTCGTGAAGTCGATCGCCTTGAAGCCGACACGATCCATCACGGGTGCGATGGTGAGCGTCCTTGCGGTATCGACACCGAGCGCCGCCCAGAGGCACTGGTTGCCATCGCGCAGTGACGTTTCGACGAGCTGGATGTCAGCCACGGCTCACCTCCATCTTCTTCGCCGCGCGCGCCTCGAGGCGGCGCGCGAGATAGCCGGTATCGACGCCGCCCGCCTGGAACTCGGGCTCGCTGAGCACCTCCGCGTGGAACGACAGATTCGTCGCGACGCCGGTCACGCGAGTTGCAGCGATGGCCGCGCGCAGTTTCGCAAGCGCAGACGGGCGATCGGGCGCATGGGCGATGATCTTGGCCATCAGCGAATCATAGAACGGCGGCACGCGCGCGCCCGATACGATATGAGTGTCGACGCGAATGCCCTCGCCTGCCGGCCACACCGCCTCGCGCACGAGCCCGGGGCTCGGGCGAAAATCATTCGCGGGATCTTCCGCGTTCACCCGGCACTCGATCGCCCAGCCATCGCGGCGGATGTCGCCCTGTTTCAGACGCAGGCCCTCGCCATTCGCAACCGCAATCTGTTCGGCGACGAGGTCGATCCCGGTGATGGCCTCGGTGACGGGGTGCTCCACCTGGATGCGCGCGTTCATTTCCAGGAAATAGAAGGCATCGCGCTCGCGATCCACGAGGAACTCGACGGTTCCCGCGCCCCGATAGGCGAGGCGTTCGGCAAAACGCACCGCGGATGCATGCAGGGAATTGCGCAGCGTGTCGCTCAGCCCCGGCGCCGGTGTTTCTTCGATCAGCTTCTGATAGCGGCGCTGGACCGAACAATCGCGTTCGCCGAGATGGATGACGCGGCCCTTGCCATCGCCCAGCACCTGCACTTCAACGTGCCGCCCGCTTGCGATGAAGCGCTCGAGGTACACGCGCGCATCACCGAACGCGGCACCGGCTTCGGCGGACGCGAGCTCCATCGCCGCCGGCAGGTCTTCGAGTCGATCGACTCGCTTCATGCCACGGCCGCCGCCACCGCCCACCGCTTTCACCAGCAGCGGCGCGCCGATGGTTGCGCCCAGCGCTACCGCTTCATCCACGGTCGATACCGCGCCACCGGGCACGACGGGCACCGCAGCGGCCTGCGCCTCCGTCCGTGCGCGCAACTTATCGCCCACGGCTTCGATCTGCGCGGCCGTCGGGCCGATGAAGATCACGCCGTTCGACTCGCACAGGCGCGCGAGCGGCGCGCGCTCCGAAAGAAAGCCATACCCCGGATGAATCGCGTCGCACTTCGTGCCGAGCGCCGCATGCACGATCGTATCGACCTTGAGATAGCTGTCGGTTGGACGCGCCGGCCCGATGCAGACCGTGCGGGTTGCGAATCTCGCCGGGAGGCTATCGCGATCCGCCGCCGATGCGGCCAGCACCGTCTCGATGCCGAGCGCGCGGCACGTGCGGATGATTCGAGCCGCGATTTCGCCTCGATTCGCGATCAGGACGCGCCGGATGGCCATGATCAGGCTGACTTGCGGATGCGCAGAAGCGTCTGGTCGTATTCGACGAGCGTGCCATCGCCGGAAAGAATTTCGGCGACCGTGCCGCGCGCACCCGCACGCACCGTGTTCATGAGCTTCATCACTTCGATGATGCCGACGATGGTCTCTTCCGTGACAGTCGCGCCGACTTCGACGAAGGGCGGCGCGCCCGGCTTCGGGGAGCGGTAGAAGGTGCCCAGCAACGGTGAGGGAACATCGTGAACGTTGGGATCGGAAGGAGCCACCCGCGCCGCCGCAGCGTGTGGTGCGGGTGAGTTGGGCGAGCCGCCGTCAGTGCCGTCAGCGCGAACGGCCGAGGAGACGTCACTCGAAGTTGCGCGCGCGGCGCTGACGGGCATGCCAGCAGCGCTCGCCGCGGAGCCCCGCTTCAGCGACAGCTTCATGCCGTTGATCTCGAGGTTCAGCTCGTCGAAGCTCGACTGTTCGAGCAGGCGCAGGATTTCGGCGACATCCGCGGCCGTGAGACTCACCGTTGACCTCCGAAGATCGACATGACGTGTGACAGTGGATCCTCGGCGGGGCGCGCGACCGGAGCGGCTTCCCTGGAAGACCACACGGTTTCCGGGCGACTCTGCAGCAACAGGATAGCGTTCGTGTCGCGCTCCACGGCCCATTCGATATCCTGCGCCCGGCCGTAGTGCTTCTCGACCTTGCGTCCGATGGCACGCAGTGCCTGAAGCTCCGCGTCGCTCATGCAGGGTTCGCAGCGGCGATCGGCCGGCACGTCGACGTGATCGACGCCGCCGCCGGCTGCCGGCAGATGCTGAATGAGCTTTTCAGAAATCTCGCGCACCGGAATCTCGCCGGTGATCTTGCCGATGACCCAGCGATCCGGTGTCACTTCACCGCCGACCACGGCGGAGCCGAGACCCCATGCGCCTTCCACGGTAATCACCGAACGATCGCCGCTGAGGGGGCTGCGCGTGAACATCACGCCGGCTGTGCGCGCATTCACCATCTTCTGCACCACCACCGCCATGGCGACGCCCTCTTCGGGCATGCCGCGCTTGCGGCGGTAGGTGACGGACTCGACCGAGTAGAGGCTCGCCCAGCACGTGCGCACGCGCTTCAGCGTCTCCTCGAGACTCGTCACCCAGAGATAGGTGTCCTGCAGGCCCGCGAAACTGGCGTCGATCGCATCTTCGGTCGTCGCGGAGGATCGAACGGCGACAGGCACCACCGCACCGCCGCCGCAAAGCTCGGCATGCGCGGCGGAAATCTCATCCCGCACTTGCGCGGGCAGAGTGGCAGCCTCAACGCGTGCGCGCATCTCTTTGCAGCACGCCGTAACGGCTGCGAGATCATCCGCGTTCAGCGCCAGCACCGGTGCGCGCAACGGTGACTCACGCTCGAGCGCCTCAATGAAACGTTCAAACGCCCCGGTTTTCACGACGAAGCCGGGCGGCACCGCGATACCCGCGCGCTGCAGCTCCCCGAGGCTTCCGCCCTTGCCGCCTACGTGCGGCCGATCGCTGAGCCCGATGTCGGCGAACCAGCCGACGATTTCAGTTGAATGCATCCGGCGGTGCCTACGGCAGAATCGTCACGATGCCGCGCCCACCGTCGACGCGGAGGCGCTGACCATCCTTGATGCGTGAAGTGGCATTGCCGGTGCCCACGACGGCCGGCAAACCGTACTCACGCGCCACGATGGCCGCGTGACTCATCGAGCCGCCGATATCCGACACCGCGGCCACGATCTTCTGGAAGAT
>FTFB01007703.1_pt1 | contig 13472 bp, 7 predicted proteins | sample 1658331 | NCBI WGS metagenome assembly FTFB01 (sample SAMEA3914816, study PRJEB12502) | metagenome | biome: forest; material: soil | place: USA | collected 2011-09-16 | depth 0.3 m | reverse complement strand
TCTCGTCTATCAGGCAGGCATCCCCGCCGCTCTCGTCACTCTGGCGGTCGCCCAGATGGGCATTCACCTGGTCTTCTTCCTGCACATCACCACGGCTCCCGACAACACGAATAACGTGCTGGCGCTCGCGTTCGGGGTGCTGATCGTGTGCCTGGTCGTGTTCGGGTCGCTGTGGATCATGGCGCACCTCAATCACATGATGCCGTCGATGCACGATCTGATGCAGATGCAGAGGTAGTGGAATGCGGGTCGCAGATGAAGCCAATCCAAGGAGACGAGCCATGATCAAAGTCAGCGTGATGTATCCAAACGCTCCCGGCGCGCGATTCGACCACGACTACTATCGCGACAAGCACATGCCCCTGATCAAGAAGCGGATGGGCGCCGCCTTGAAGTACTACACCGTAGACAAGGGCATGGCCGGAGGGGCGCCGGGCACGTCAGCCGCGTATGTGGGCATGTGCCACCTGCTGTGCGACTCGGTCGAGTCTTACCAGTCCTCGTTCGGTCCGCACGCCGAGGAGTTGACCGGCGACATCCGCAATTTCACCAACCAGACCCCGATCACACAGATCAGCCAGGTGGTCGTCGAGAACTCGGCCACAGTGGCTTTGGTGACTCAGCCGACGCGGATGCAGAGGTAGCGGAAGTGCGAGTTGCAGTGCTATGGACGTTGTTGGCAATCGGCAACGGCGTCTTCCTTGCGATGCTCGTTGCTCTGTGGCGCCACCGCGCTCAGGTGACGACACCCGCCCAGCCGAAAACCGTCAGCGAAAACGCGTGGGCAATGGTCCCCTGGCTCATCGTGGCCTTTTGCGCGGCTCCAGCGGTGCACCACACTCTCGCGACCAATCAGGCGATGCTCGTTGCAAGTACCGCGTCCGAGCCACTCGCTCCACCTCGAACGCACACGGCCGCCGGCCTCCTGCGCGGTCTTGATCAGCAACCCTCGCAGTCGATCCCGGTATTGCATGGGGGGACAATGGGAGATATACCAATGCAGCTGATAGTGCAGTTGGCAAAGCTGAGGTCGTTCTTCGTGGCCGGCGCCATGCCCATAGTGTTCATAGTCGATGACGACGTGTCGGTGCGTGAATCGCTCGAAGCGCTGGTTGCGGACGCGGGCTACGAGCCAAAAGTGTTTGCGTCCGCACACGAATTTCTCGACAGTGCGCGACCTTCGTCACCGAGCTGCCTGGTGCTCGACATGCGGTTGCCGGACCTGAACGGCCTCGAGATCCAGAAGCGCGTCGCCGGCGATCGCGCCGACATGCCGATCATTTTCATGACGGGCCACGCCGACGTGCCGATGACGGTGCAGGCAATGAAGGGCGGTGCGGTCGAATTCTTGACCAAGCCCTTCGGGGCCCAAGAGTTCCTGTCCGCCATACGCAGCGCGATCGAACGCAGCAATGCGCTGCTCGCGGAAGAAGCCAGCCTGCAGGACTTGCGAAAGCGTCACTCCAGCCTCAGCGCACGTGAGCGGGACGTCATGGCGCTGGTGGTCCGCGGCCAGATGAATAAGCAGGTCGGAAGAGAGCTTGAAATCAGCGAGATCACCGTCAAGGCACACCGCGGGCGCGTGATGCGCAAAATGCAGGTGAAGTCCCTCGCAGAACTGGTGACCGTGGCCGCGCGGCTGGGTATCCCCGCCTCCGGCCCCAGTACCTAAGTATCATTGACCCCCCGCCGCATGCGGCTGATCCTCTAAGCAGGGCGGTCCATGGGGAAGGCTTTCGGTGCTGCAGACGTCCGGCCGCGTACGTTTCAGTCCCGCGACAGTCATGGTGGTCATGACGTTCCTCGCCTACACAGTCAGCTTCATGGACCGGCAAATCGTGAGTGTGCTGATCGAGCCGATCAAGGCCGAGCTGCACCTGTCGGACGGTCAGCTCGGCCTGCTGACAGGTCTTTCTTTCGCTCTCTTTTACTGCGCGATGAGCCTGCCCATTGCTGCACTCGCCGATCGGTTCTCGCGCAAGCGAATCATTGTCGCTTCCATAACGTTTTGGAGCGTCATGACGGCGCTGTTCGGCTTCGCGCGTACTTATCCGACGCTGTTTCTCACCCGCATGGCTGTGGGTGGGGCCGAATCCGCCTTTGCCCCGGCGGCGTTCTCTATGACTGCCGATTACTATCCTCGAAGAACCCGCAGCACGGCGACCGGTGTCATCGCGGCGGGATCGATGTTGGGCACTACCTGCGGGATCGCGCTGGGCGGCTACTTGGCCGAGCACCTCGGCTGGCGCATGGCAATGAAGTGGGCCGCGATTCCGGGGATCGTCGTCGCGGTGGTCTACGCGATGACGGTCCGCGAGCCAAAGCGCGGCCAGAGCGAGGGCATGCAGGCCGCCCCGCTGAAGACGCAACGCTTCAGCTCGCTCGCGCGTCCCCCCGCCTATCTGTTGATGGTGGCATCGGCCGCCATAGGCATGTTCGTGCTGTACGCGTGTGTGCACTGGTTTCCGGCGTACCTCGTTCGCACCCATCACATGACGGAGGGCGCGGTCGGAGTATTGCTGGGGCCGGTTCTGGGTGGCGTCGGCGTCGCGAGCATGCTGGCCGGCGGTTACGCCACGGACGTTTTCTCGCGCAACGACATTCGTTGGACCGCCTGGTGTCCGGCGATCGTGGCTCTTGCCGGCGTACCGCTGCTTGCGTTCGCGTTCTACACGAACGACCAATCGACGGCTGTGGCGCTTTTCGGGCTCGCCTACTTCGCCGTCATGTTTCAATGCTCCCCCATCGTGTCGTCGATCCAGAGCCTCGTGCCGTCGACACTGCGCGCCCGCGCGACCGCGGTTTTCATGTTGACCACAACGCTCGTGGGGTCCGGCATCGGTCCAACGCTGGCTGGGTTTCTGTCCGAGCTCTATGAGCCATCTTTCGGGCAGGATTCACTGCGGCACGCACTGTTGACCATGACGCCGATGCTCGTGGTCTCCCCACTGCTGTTGGCGTTGGCGGCGCCGCGGCTGGCACCAAGCAGGTCGACGCCGGTGCGGGAGGTTCCCCTGATGTCCGCGGACACGCCCGCATGAACAGCCCGGACGAAATCGTCTACCTCGTGGACGATGAGGCGAGCGTTCGGGACGCGATCACCGATCTGCTCGAGAACGAGCAAGTAACAGTGCTGAGCTTCGAGTCCGCGCCCATGTTTCTGAGGCATCGGCGGGCGGACGCCGCGGGGTGCCTGCTGCTCGACCTGCACCTTCCGGAAATGAGCGGACTCGAGCTTCAGGAGCGGCTCGCGCCGACTTCGAGCCTGCCGATCGTGTTCATTAGCGGTCGCGGTGACGTGCCTTCGACAGTTCGCGCCATGAAGCGCGGAGCGATCGAATTCCTGACGAAGCCCATCGACAGCGACGCGTTGATCGCTTCGGTTCGTGTCGCGTTCGCGCGCGATCGCGAAAGTCGCAGACGAGAGTCGGAGCTCGCGGAAGCGCAGCATCGCCTGTCACTGCTGAGTCCGCGAGAACGGGAAGCGCTGCCGTTGATCGCGGCCGGATTTCTGAACAAGCATTCCGCGGCCATGCTGGGCATTACCCAGGTGACCTTGCAGATCCATCGCGGGCACATCATGCGAAAGATGCGCGCAACATGCTTCGCGGATCTGGTACGGATGTGTGTGACGCTCGGCATTCCGGACAACTCGATGGCGTTGACCAGGCCGGCATCAGCGAAGCAACGCGTCGATTTCTTCCAATAGTTGCGAGTTGTCGAGAGGCTTGAGAAACACGTGACGAGCGCCCGCTTCCAGCGCCGCTGGCTTCACCTCGCCGCGTGCGGTGATCACGACGGCGGGAAGGTCCGCGCGGCGGGTGCGGAGGATGCGCAGCAACTCGATTCCATTGATGCCCGACAGGCCGACATCCGTGATCAGCAAATCGACCTCGTGCAGCCGGACGGAATCGAGCAGCTCCTCCGCCGAGAGAAACGAAAGCACGTGATATCCCACGTATTCAAGCAGGCTTTGGAGCGCTTCGAGCACGCTCTCGTCGTCTTCCACCACAGCAATGAGGAATGTCGTCAAGCTTGTGTCTCGTTCGCCCATAGGCGCGCCGTACCGCAAGTGTCGCCATTCTTGACCGTCGGTGCACTTACGTAAATATGTGATACGCGAAACGTCTACCACGTCGTAGTTCTAAGCCCTGCAACAGAACGGGGAAACTCCATGAGCTCCGCGGCTGTATCTGCCCTTGATTTGCCGTCATCACTCCCCGGCGTGCCCGGCGCACTCGGTGACTGACGTGGGCGCGGACATTGCACGGCTGCTGCTTTCGTGCGCATCCTGCGTTGCGCTGTGCGCACGCGCCGATCCCTCTGCTACCGCCGACGTGCCGGGGCAACTCGAAGAAGTCGTGGTGACGGCTCAACACCGTGCGGAAGACTCGCAGACGGTACCCCTGAGCATCGCCTCGCTCTCGGCAACGGAGCTTCGGAACGCGGGCGTCACCAACAGCGTCTCGTTATCGGAAGCCGTGCCCGGTCTGATGTTCATGCAGGGAGCGAATGCCGCAACACCATTCATCCGCGGCGTCGGCTCCACCACCAGCTCCGTCGGCTCCGAATCGGCCGTGGCCACGTACATCGACGGCGTCTACGTCAGCAGCATCAACGGCACGCTGTTCGAGCTCAACAATGTCGATCACGTCGAAGTGTTGAAGGGCCCGCAGGGAACGCTCTTCGGCCGCAATGCCACGGGCGGCGTAGTCAACATCGTTACGCCCGATCCGGCGTTCGCTCCGTCTTCGGCTTTGCAGGTGGGTTACGGCAACTACGATACGGCCGCCGCTTCGTTCTACGGCACCACCGGGCTCGCGAACAACGTCGCGGCCGATCTTGCCCTGTATGGACGAGATCAGTCCGCGGGCTGGGGTACGGCGCGGGTTTCCGGCGACCCCACCTTTACCCGCAAACACGTCGGCGGCCGCTCGAAGCTGCTATGGCGACCGGGCGAGCGAACACGCATCGTGCTCGCGGCGGACTACGATCGCGCGCGCAACGAGGACGGGTTGGGTTATCACTTGTGGCCCGCCGCCGTCGGAACCGACGGCGTCTCGACCTACCACGCGTTCTACGATACCTACGACGATCCCAACGACTTCAGCGACGTGAGCCAAACCGGCGTGAGCCTCACGGCGCGGCAGGATTTCTCTGCTATCCGTTTGGTGAGCATCACATCGTCGCGAAATCTCGACGGATATTTTTCCCTCGATCAGGATGCGACACCTTTGGTTGTAGTGCGATCGTCGATCTCGCAGCACGACCGGACCCTCACCCAGGAGGTGCAGCTCCTGTCTCAGGACGGCGCGTCGTTGCCGTGGATTGCGGGCGTCTACTATTACGACGATTCTTCGGCGTACGACCCTTTGGCTTCGCAGGGCTCGATCGTAGCTCCGCTCGACCGGCGCGAGACCTGGAGTTCGCAGCACTCGAAATCGAGGGCCGCCTTCGCGCAGATTACGCCCGAAATCGCGTCCGGCACGCACTTGACCCTCGGGGCGAGGTATACGCGCGACGAACGATCGGTGACCGGCTCGACGCTCGGCTTCTCCGGCGCTACCGTCACGTTGCTGGCCGGCGCGTCGCAAGAGACATCGTGGAACAAGACCACGTGGCGTCTCGCGCTAGACCACAATTTCTCGTCGAACGTCATGGCGTACGTGTCCGCCGATCGCGGCTTCAAGAGCGGCGTCTACAACCTGGTCTCTTATGCCGCCCCTCCGGTGCGCCCGGAGACCATCGACGCGTACCAGCTGGGGGTGAAGAGCGAGCTCGCCGAGCATCGCTTGCGCCTCAACGCGACGGCGTTCTACTACGACTACCAGGATATGCAGTTGCAGAAGATCCTGGCCGGCTCGACCGTGCTGATCAACGCAGCGGGCGCGGTCATGAAGGGGCTCGACGCAGACCTGAGCTGGAGGCCTACCGACGCGTTCACCGTAAGCGGCGGCGTCTCGTTGATGAGCGGCCACTACACGGATTTTCGGGACGCGCCGTTTTTCACTCCTATTGTCGATTCGGCCGGACGGCCTTTGGGCGGCAATCGGCAGAGCGTGGGTGACGCGACCGGTCTCGACACGGTCCGAACCCCTGACCGGACTGCGACCCTCGGGGCCGAATATCGATTCCCGATCCTCGGCCGAAGTCTGCTGGTCGCCGCCCACTATTCCTATAACAGCGGTTTCGCGTGGGATCCGGATAATCGGCTGCAACAACCGAGCTACGACGTGGTGAACCTTTCGATAGCATGGAGCGCCGCGAACGATGCTTGGGGCGCGCGGCTCTGGAGCCGGAATCTCACCGGCACTCGGTATTGCGCGTACTCGGCGTCTCGCACGCTTCTCGATTCGTGCTCGCCCGCTCCACCTCGGACGTACGGGATCGCGGTCGAGCTGCGATTTTAACGGCGATGAGTCTGCCGAAGCATTCACTGTCACCGCCGCCGGCGGGCGAGCTGCGTCTTTATCGAGGCGCCCACGACGGGGCGGCATCGGCGTTGTTCGTCACAGCGGAGAATCCTTCCGCCCCGCAGCTCAGGCGGCTCGAACAGGAGTACTCGCTCCGCGCGGAGCTCGACGCGGCCTGGGCGGCCCGTCCATTGACGCTCTCCCGCCAGGCGGCGCGCGTGACGCTGATGCTCGAGGATCCGGGCGGCGAACCGCTCGACCGAGTCCTTGATGGACCGCTACCGCCCGCGGTCTTCCTGCCGATCGCCGCCTCGATTGCCAATGCGGTTCGGCAGGTTCACGAGCGTGGACTGATTCACAAGGATTTGAACCCGGCCAACATACTCGTGGACATGACACGGGGCCGCGCATGGCTCACCGGGTTCGGACTTGCATCGCGCCGGCCGCGAGAACAGCGTGACCCGGACGCGCCGGAAGTGATCGCCGGAACGCTGCCCTATATGGCGCCCGAGCAGACCGGCCGCATGAACCGTTCGGTCGACGCTCGCAGCGACCTCTATTCGCTCGGAGTAACGTTCTACCAGATGCTCACGGGCGTGCTGCCGTTTACTGCCGCCGATCCGCTGGAGTGGATCCACTGCCATATGGCGCGGCAGCCGATCCCCCCCGACGAACGAATCTCCACTATCCCCGGCCAGCTTGCGGCGATCGTGATGAAGCTGATGGCGAAAACCGCGGAGGAGCGCTACCAGACCGCCGGTGGTCTCGAGGCCGATCTGCGGCGCTGTGCCGAGCAGTGGCTCGCGGACGGTCGCATCGATCTCTTTCCGCTCGGCACGCTGGACGCCTCGGATCGCCTGGTAATACCCGAGAAGCTCTATGGCAGGGCGCACGAGATCGCCTTGCTGCTGGCAGCTTTCGATCGCGTCGTGCAAAACGGGGCGACGCGCTTCGTACTGGTCTCTGGGTATGCGGGCACGGGCAAGTCGGCGGTGGTGAACGAGCTTCACAAGGCTCTCGTCCCGTCGCGCGGCCTGTTCGTGTCAGGCAAATTCGACCAGTACAAGCGCGACATTCCGTATGCAACGCTCGGGCAGGCATTTGAAAGTCTCGTGCGTGGACTGCTGGCACGGAGCGAAACGGAGCTCGAACTCTGGCGAAATGCGCTGCGCGAGGCGCTGGGGCCGAACGGCCAGCTCGTTGTCGGCCTCGTTCCCGAGCTCGAGCTCGTCATGGGTCCGCAGCCGCCGGTGCCGGAGCTGTCGGCACAGGACGCCAAGCATAGATTCCAGGGTGTTCTCGAAGCGTTCCTAGGGGTCTTCGCGCGCGCGGAGCACCCGCTGGTGGTGTTCCTCGACGACCTTCAGTGGATCGACGCGGCCACCCTCGAACTGCTCGAGGATCTCGCGACGCACTCCGAAGTCCGGCACCTCCTGCTCACCGGCGCTTACCGCGACAACGAGGTCGATTCCGCACATCCCCTTACGCGTACGCTCGAGATCGTTCGGCGCGCCGGCGTGCCGCTCGAGGAAATCGTGCTGACGCCGCTGTCCATACACGACGTCGGAGAGTTGCTGGCGGACTGCCTACGTTGCGAGGCCGGTCGCGCCCTGTCACTGGCGCATTTGGTCCACGAGAAGACGGAGGGCAATCCGTTTTTTGCGATCCAGTTCATCGCGTCCTTTGCCGAGGAAGGTTTGCTTACATTCGATCATTCCGACGCACGCTGGATTTGGGATACGGATCGAATTCGCGCGAAGGGGTACAGCGACAACGTGGCCGATCTCATGATCGCGAAGGTCAATCGGCTGCCGGCAGAAACCCGCAGCGCACTTCAGCAGCTGGCTTGCCTTGGCAACGGGGTGGACTTCGACCAACTGGATATCGTTTGCGAAGGCCGCCACGACGAGATTCACGATGCCTTGCGGGAGGCTGTGCGAAACGGACTCGTACTGCCTTCCGAGCGCGCGTACAGATTTCTCCACGATCGTGTTCAGGAGGCCGCGTACTCCTCGATACCGGCGGATCAGCGCGCGGCCGCACATCTGCGCATTGGACGCCTGCTCGCTGCGCGCACCGCACCGGATCAGATCGAGGAAAACGTCTTCGAGATCGTCAGCCAGCTGAACCGCGGCGCACACCTGATCGACGACGGCGAACAGCGCGCGCGAGTCGCGGAGCTGAATCTCATTGCCGGGAAGCGGGCGAAGGCGGCGATCGCGCACGCCTCGGCGCTCGGCTACTTTGCCTCGGGGCTGGCGATGCTGGGCGAGGACGCCTGGCTACACCGCTACCGACTGGTCTTCGACCTCGAGTTGAACCGGGCTCATTGCGAGCTCCTGACCGGAGATCTCGCAGTGGCCGAGGGGCGCCTCGCCACGCTCGCTCTGAATGCATCGGGCCTCGCGGATCTTGCCGCCGTCATCTTCATCCAGGTGCATCTCTTCACACCGCAGCAGAAATACGACCGCGCCGTCGATATTTGCCTGGCTTATCTGCGGCGACTGGGTGTCCACTGGTCTCCGCACCCGACCGAGGACGAGGTTCGCCGAGAATACGAACGGCTGCGGCAACACATCGGCACGCGGCCAATCGAGTCCTTCATCGACCTGCCTCGAATGGTCGACCCCGAGTCGCGGCGGCTCATGGATATCTTGGGCGCGCTCTCGTTGCCGGCCAACCTCTTCGACAATCGCCTGATGTTCCTCCTCGTGCTGCGAATGACAAATCTCAGCCTCGAGCGTGGCATCACCGACGAGTCCTGCATCGGGTTCCTGTTTCTATCTTTGGTGCTGGGACCCCGCTTCGGAGACTTCCACGCAGGCTATCGATTCGGGCAGCTGAGCCTCGACCTGGTCGACAAGCGCGGGCTGGAGCGGTTCAAGACACGCGTCTACTGCTCCTACGGAAGTCTCGTGAGCCCATGGATCCGACACGTTCGGGATAGTTATGCCTATGCGCAGCGCGCCATTGAATCGAGCCCGCACACCGGTGACGTCACTTGGATGGGTTTCGCCGCGCGCGGGAGGCTTACCTACCGATTGAGCTGCGGGGATCCGCTCCAAGAGGTAGAGGCGGAGGCGGACCGCACCAGAACCTTTATCCGCACGATCAAGACTACCTACATCTTCAATCTCGTCTCGCTGCAGCTGAGATGGGTCCGCGCGTTGCGCGGCCTCACGGCGGGCTTCGGGACCTTCAACGATCACGATTTCGACGAGGCCGGCTTCGAGCGCGGGTTGGAGGGCGCCACGCTGCCCCGATACGATTCCGCCAGGTATTGGAGCTACAAGGCACAGCTTCGATTCCTCGCCGACGAGTATGCCGACGCGCTCGCGGCCGTCGAAAAAGCCGAAGCCATGCCGGAATCGGTTGTGCCCACCATCGAGTATGCGCAGTTCGTTTACTTCGCCGCACTGGCGCACGCGGCCAGCTTCAACCCAGCGACGCCGGAGGATCGACCGCGGCACTCGAGCGCGGTCGCCACATACCATCGCCTGTACGTCGCCTGGGCGGAAGATTGTCCGGAGAATTTTCGCACCGGCGCGGCCTTGATCGGGGCCGAGATCGCGCGCATGGAAGGCAGGCCGCTCGACGCGGAACAGCTCTACGAAGACGCCATCCGCTCCGCCCGCGAGCACGGCTTCGTGCAGTACGAAGCGATATCGTACGAGGTGGCGGCGCGTTTCTATGCGGAACGCGGACTACAAACGATCTGCAATTCGTGCCTGCACAACGCGCGCGCGTGCTATCTCCGCTGGGGCGCCGAGGGCAAGGTTCGGCATCTCGACCTGAAATATCCGCAGCTTCAATCAGCCACTGAGCGAACGGCAGCCGGCCGCACGATCGGCGCTCCTGTGGAGCAACTGGATCTCGCAACGGTCGTGAAGGTATCGCAGGCCGTTTCCGGCGAGATCCAGTTCGATCGGCTCATCGAGACCTTGATGCGCACAGCTCTCGAGCATGCCGGTGCGGCGCGCGGCCTTTTGCTACGGCCGCTGGACGACGCGATGTGGATCGAGGCAGAGGCGGTCACGGCCGCCGCGACGGTCGAGGTACGGCGTCCGAAGAAGTTACGCGTCAACGCGGCCGCACTACCAGAATCCGTCTTTCACTATGTCGCCCGGACCCACAAGAGCGTGATGCTACCCGATGCCAGGGACCAGCCGCCGTACTCTACGGACGAGTACGTGCGGCGCAACTCCAGCCGTTCGATTCTTTGCCTCCCGCTGATGAAGCAATCCCAGCTGATCGCTGTGCTCTACCTCGAAAACGGCCTAGCGTCGCACGTGTTCACGCCCGCGCGCATCGCAACGCTGCGACTGCTAGCCTCGCAAGCCGCCATGTCACTCGAGAATGCGCGTCTCTACCGGGAGCTTCAGGATACCGACGCGTTTCTCGCCCACGCACAGCATCTGAGTCACACCGGTAGCTGGAGCTGGAATCTCGCCGATGGCGAGATCACTTGGTCCGACGAGATGTATCGAATATTCGAGTTCGACAGATCTGCAGAGCTGACGCTGAGCAGCACGCTGCGGCATACCCATCCGGACGACGTCGAGAAAGTTCGCCGCGTCACCGACGCGGTGGCTCAAAGCGGGAAGGATTTCGAGCTCGAGAATCGGTTGAAAATGCCGAATGGTTCTATCAAGCATCTGAGAGTCGTCGCGCGGGCGATCACGGGCGACGCCGGAGATACGAGATATATCGGAACAGTCATGGACGTGACTGCATTCAAGGAGGCCCAGGAGAGACTCCGCAAAGCTCAGGCGCAGCTGGCGGACGTCGGGCGCCAGACCGAAATGGGCGAGCTTGCTTCGCTGATCGCCCACGAAGTCACGCAGCCGCTCGCGGCCATCGTCACCAACGCCGACAGCTGTCTGCTGTGGCTCAAGAAGGAGCAGCCCAATGTCGACAAGGCGCTCAAGGCCGCCGAGCGCCTCGTCCAGAACGGTCATCGCGCCGCCGACGTGGTACGCAGCATTCGCGCTCAGGCACGCAAGTCTCCGGAGGATGTGGTCAGGCTGGACATCAACCAACTCATCGCGGATACGCTCGAGCTAATGAGGCCGGAGCTGCAGCGGCGCGGTATCCGCCTCGAGACGCGGCTTCTCAACCATCTGGGACCTATCAAGGGTGACGCCACTCGGCTACAGCAGGTGATCGTCAACCTGATGACGAATGCAATGGAAGCGATTGAAGCCTTCGATCAGTCGAGCCGCATCGTGCGTGTCACCACAGAGCGCGACGCTAGTGGCGCGGCACTTACCGCCGTCGAAGACTCCGGTGCGGGCATCGACGAGGCCGTTGTCGGTCGTATCTTCGAACCCATGTTTACCACCAAGCCTCAGGGAATGGGTCTCGGGTTGTCGATTTGTCGTTCAATCGTCGAGAGCCACGGCGGTCGGCTGTGGGCGTCGCCGAATCCCGCCGGCGGTAGCATTTTTCGATTCAACATCCCGCAAGCGAGCAACGCCACCGTCGTCCAATAGCCGTCGGTTCCTCGTGGCTCGAAGCTCACGTAGATCGCGTCGAGCTCGAGATGGCGCGAGAACTGCCCCAGAGATGGTAAACGCGATCCGTATTGCAGTAGCCTATATGCGGCGGGATAGATCGTGTCGGTTGACCTACCGGACAGTTAGAAATCGCGCAGAGCCCTTTTTGGGGAACTCAGTGCAACCGAGTAGCGATAAGAAATAGCACGTCTCGTCAACGAACAAGACGGTCTCGTAGCAGAGTACCTACGACGAGACCGCGGAATCGCACCGGTTGCACCGGGTGCACTGAAGAGGGCGGCTGGCAAAGATGTGGGCGATCCTGCGATTGGCTCTGCTTGCAGTCTTTTTTTCCTACGCGGGCAGAGTCTGCCCGCAGCCGGTCGGTCCTGCCCTCCCACAATTGAATCATCGCGCCTTCACGGTCGCGGACGGAGCACCCAGCGACATCGTCGCGATCGCGCAGTCTCCCGATGGAACACTATGGCTCGGCGGCCGCACGGGCTTGACGCGGTTCGATGGCGTCCGTTTCGTGTCTTATCCGCAGCCGGGCGAAGAGCCGCTGGGATCGACGAACGTCGCGAGTCTCTTGGCGACGCCGGACGGCGGTCTTTGGATCGGCTTTCGTCCGGACGGTGTTGCGTTTCTTCAACGTGGCCGTGCGACCCGGTATGGGCCGCAAGATGGCGTGCCACGCGGCAGCATCCAGCAAATCACAGTCGGTCCCGATGGCTCCGTGTGGGCGGCGGCGCGAACGGGGCTCGCGCACTTTGACGGCAGCCGCTGGACGACGGTCCAACCCTCCGACATCGTCTCTGCTTACGGTGTGCTCGCAGATCGCGCGGGAACGGTATGGGCCGCCACTGTGAACGGATTATTCGCACGCCGCGCCGGCGAGGGTCGTTTCCGCGCCATCGACAATAGGGTTTACTCGAGCACTACCGGAATTCTCCTGACGGAAACGACCGACGGCGACGTTTGGGCCGCTGCGAACGATGAGCTCGTCCGCGTCCCTTCGGCGATGCAGACCGATCACGCCGAGATCGCGACGATTCACGGCGTCGGCCGCAGCAGTCCGCTGCTGTTCGACGGTGACGGCAACCTGTGGGCAGCCGAGGGCGACGAACGGACCCTCCTTCGCGTCTCGGCGAAGGATCTGACCCGGAGTGGTGGCGCACGACCCCAAGTCGAACCGACGAGGTTTTCGGACGCCGACGGCCTCGGTGGTCGCGTCTACTCGCTTTTTCAGGATCGCGAGCGCAACGTTTGGGTCGGCACGCACGCGACGCTGCATCGGTTCAGCCACAGCAACATCGTTCACGACGCGGCACCCCCGTGCGTGCAGTACGACTTTGCTGCCGCCGCGCTCGTGGCCGGAGATGCGGGAGCCCTCTGGATTGCATGCGGCGATGGCACCGACGGATACATCGGCCTGGTTCGCAGCGGTGCCGTCGCGGATCGGCAGGACGCACCATTTTTTACCGCCGCGCATCGAGACCACAACGGAACCATTTGGTTCGGGGGCCCGACCGCACTCGGCCGGCTGGAGAATGGTCGCGTCGTC
>FTFB01007435.1_pt1 | contig 13521 bp, 10 predicted proteins | sample 1658331 | NCBI WGS metagenome assembly FTFB01 (sample SAMEA3914816, study PRJEB12502) | metagenome | biome: forest; material: soil | place: USA | collected 2011-09-16 | depth 0.3 m | reverse complement strand
TCTCTTCCTTGCCATTGCGCCAGATCTTCAGCTGCGCCGGCATGCCGGGCTGAATACGCGCAACGACTCCGGGAAGCTCCGCGGACTGGTCGACCGGCCGATCGTTGACGGTGAGAATGACATCCCCGGGCTTGATGCCGGCCTTTTCGCCGGGCCCACCGTTCACCACCGAGCTGACGAGCGCACCCCGCGGACGGTCGAGTCCGAAAGACTCCGCGAGCTGCGCAGTCACCGGCTGAATCGTGACTCCGATGCGGCCGCGCGTGACGTGACCGGTCTTGATGAGCTGATCGCGCACGTCCATCGCAACGTCGATCGGGATCGCGAACGACAGACCCATATAGCCGCCCGTGCGGCTGAAGATCTGCGAGTTGATGCCGACCACTTCACCGCGCACGTTGAAGAGCGGACCACCAGAGTTGCCGGGGTTGACCGCAACGTCCGTCTGAATGAACGGCACGTAGTTGTTGCCTTCATTCGGGAGCGAGCGCGACACGGCGCTCACGATGCCGGCAGTGGCACTGTTCTCGAAGCCAAAGGGCGAGCCGATGGCGATCACCCACTCGCCGGGCTTGAGCTTCGTGGCGTCGCCGACGCGCACGGTCGGCAGGTTCTTGGCATCGATCTTGATCACCGCCACGTCGGAGCGCTGATCGACACCGATCACCTTGGCTTGAAACTCACGGCGATCCGTGAGCTTCACGGTAACCTCTTCCGCATCCGCCACGACGTGTGCGTTCGTGAGGATGTAACCGTCGGGCGTCACGATGAAGCCCGAGCCCGAGCCACGCTGGGGCTGGGGCACACCCCCGCGCGGACCCCCTTCCTGCCCCGGGATGCCGAAGCGGCGGAAGAAGTCGTTCAGCGGATCTTCGGATTGCGCTCCGGGGCCGTTCGCGCTCTGCGGCTGCTCGACGACGTCGACGTTCACGACCGCGGGGCCGGCCTGCTCGACGAGCGGTACGAAGTTGGGCAGAGCGTTGACGAGCGCCTGATTGGTGACCGGCGCCGTGGGTACCACGGCCTGCGCCAGATGCTGTGTCTGAGTCGCGGGCTGCGCGCGGGAATCACCCGAGCAGGCGCCCAGCGCCAGGGAAACGACAAAAACCGAAACGGCCCGGCGGGCCGAACGCGAAAGACTCATGCGTCACTCCAATGTAGAGCCCCGTCGGGCCAGTGTGGCGATATGGACCTGTCGTCACTCCAGAGGTTCCAAGCACAAGCATAAGGCGTGCCCAACGTGACTGGACCAGCGTGGGGTATCGGTCCCGTCAATTCAAGGGTGCGAAATCAAGGGTGGGAAAACAACCGCCGCCGGCCCCCCCGCAGCACGGCAAGTGCCGCCCCCACCGTCGCCAGTCCGACCACGAGCCAGTTCCCCAAACGAGCGTAAGGTGGCAGTCCCCGCCGCGGCGTGACCGTCGCGTGCAGAACATAAGGACGGAATTCGGGAGCGCGGACGATCACTTCACCGTGCGGCCCGATCACCGCGGAGATCCCGTCGTTCGCTGCGCGCAGCAGATAGCGTCCCGCCTCCATGGCTCGCAACCGGGCGATCTGAAAGTGCTGGTGGCGCGCCGAGCCATGGCCGAACCATGCGTCGTTGGTCACGTTCACGAGCACGTCCGCAGTGCGCAGGAGGGACAGCTGCGAGCTGCCATATGCGTCCTCATAGCAGATGGATGTGGCGAGCCTGAGCCCCGCGGCCTGCAACGGCGGCTGGTGCTCCGCGCCGTGCGTGAAGTCCGTGTACGGCAGGCTCATCAGCCGCAGCCATGAGCGCACGAAGCGTGGCACCGGAAAAAACTCGGCGAAGGGTACGAGATGATGCTTGTCGTACCAGGCCACGCGCTGATCGAGCGCGAGCACCGAGTTGTAGTAGTCGTGCCCGTCGTCGGACTGGCGCACCACCCCCATCACCAGCGCGGAGCCGTGGCTGCTCGCATCCTGATACAGCGCGCGCAGATAATCGATGAGATTGTTCGCCAGATCCGGCGGCGCCGACTCCGGCCAGACGATGAGGGGTGTGCCGAGGGTCCCCTCGGTCAGATCGCGATACAGATCGAGCGTCGTGCCGCGATTCGTGTCCAGCCACTTCTGGTCCTGCGGAATCGCCCCCTGCACGATCGCCACCGCGACCGGCCGCCCCGAAGCATGCGTCCACTCGACCGATCCCAACGTGGCAGCAACGACCCACGGCACCACCAGAGCGGCCGCCGCGATGACCCGTGTGCGCGACGTTCCGAGCACTAGAGCGACGAGTGCGCCCGCACTCGCGAGCAGGATCGCGCTGATCCCGTAGACCCCCACGAGCGGCGCAAAGCGCGCCAGCCACGTATCGCTTTGCGAATACCCCAATGACAACCAGGCAAATCCCGTGAGGAACCAGCCTCGCCACCACTCGATCAGCAGCCACGCGGCCGGGAGCCCTATGAGCCAGCGCACCGCCCCGTCCTTCGGTAGCCACCGTGCGACGACATACCCGAGCGCCGCGTGATACAGCGCCATGATGGAGACGAGCCCCGCCATGAGTCCGAATGCAATCCACACAGGCGCTCCGCCGAAGGTGTGCAGGCTCGTGTAGAGCCAATACGTTCCCGCCGCGAAGGTCCCGGCGTTGAACCAGAACCCGAGCCATATCGCCTCCCGTGGCCGAGCGTCCTGCCACAAACCCATGAGCGCCGCCGGACACACGATCGCGAGCGGCCACCACTGCAGCGGCGCAAATGCGCATGCGAGCAACGCACCCGCCGCCAGCGCAATCAACCGGCGCACATACGACTTACTCACGAACGACCAGGATCCCGGGAGCCCAAGCCGGGACGCACCGGGTCGTTTCGACCCCGTTGAACCTACGCGCGCAGCCCGTCAAGGGTGCGCTCAAGCGCCGTTGGCCGGTCGCTCTTCGGGGGGCACGATGTCCCGCGGACAGGTCACGCGCAGCCCTTCGATGCGCCGCCGATCGGCGCGCGTCACGCGGAACTCGAAGCCCTCGAGCGTGACCGATTCGCCGCGCCGCGGGAGACGCCCGAGCTGCTTCATGATGAGCCCGGCAACCGTGTCGAATTCATCGTGCGGCAACTGCGTCCCGAAATACTCGTTGAACTCCTCGATGCGCGTCATGCCCCGCACCGCGAACTGCCGCTCCGCCTCTTTGCGGATGTTCTGGTCGTCCTCGACGTCGAACTCGTCATCGATCTCGCCGATGATCTGCTCGATGACGTCCTCGATGGTGACCAGGCCTGAGACCCCACCGTACTCATCCACCACGATCGCCATGTGATTGCGATTGCGTCGGAACTCCTTCAGCAGCACGTTCAGGCGCTTGGATTCCGGCACGAACACCGCCGGCCGCATGTACTCCCGGATGTCGAAGCGGGCGCGCGGTTCGCTCGCGTACATGCGCAGCAGATCCTTCGCCAGCAGGATTCCGATGATGTCGTCGCGATCGTCGTCCATCACCGGGAAGCGCGAGTGACCGGACTCGACCACTACCGGCAGGAGGCGGGCCGGCGGATCATCGCGCCGCACCGAAACCATTTGGCCGCGCGACACCATGATGTCGCGCACCTGCAGGTCCGCGACGTCGAGCACGCCCTCGAGCATGGTCAGCGCGTCGTCATCGACGAGTCCACGCTCGCCCGCATCACGCAGCACCGCGATCAGATCCTGCCGGTCCTGCGGTTCCCCGCCGAGCGTCTGCGAGATCTTGCGCAGCCAGCGCCCCGTGGTATTCAGATCCTTCGACATGCGCTGCCCCTTCCGGCCTCCTCAGCTGCCCAGGTATGGATTCGGAAAGCCCAGACGCCGCAGGACGGCAATCTCGCGGCGCTCCATGCGGCGCGCATCGCCGGCGCGCTCGTGATCGTAGCCGACCAGGTGCAACGCGCCGTGCACGATGAGATGCGCCCAATGGGCACGCAGGCTCTTGTGCTGCTCACGCGCCTCCGTACGTAACACCTGCGGACAGATCACCAGCTCGCCGAGGGGCTGTTGCGGCGCGCCGCCCGCGGGCGGCACCGGCAACGGCTGCGCCGGGAACGACAGCACGTTGGTCGGCCGGCTGCGCCCGCGAAAGCGGGCGTTGAGACGCCGACTCTCGGCCGGCCCGACGACACACACGCCCAGTTCACGGCCCAGCGCGCGCCTGCCGAGCGCTGCGTCCGCCCATTCCTCGAGGTCAGAGCGGGCCGGGACCCACGCACGCACCCGCCTCCTGAGATCCAGTTGCACGCCGCTCACCCGCCCTTCACTTCGAACCGCCGCGCGCTTCATAGGCCTGCACGATGCGCTGAACCAGCGGGTGGCGCACGACGTCGTACGCGTCGAAGAACGTGAAGGCGACGCCCTCGACACCGCTCAGAATATCGATGATGTGGCTGAGCCCCGACTGTTTGCCGGCAGGCAGATCGGTCTGCGTGACGTCGCCGGTCACGACTGCGCGCGAGCCGAAACCGATCCGCGTCAGGAACATCTTCATCTGCTCGACGGTGGTGTTCTGCGCCTCATCCAGAATGATGAAGGAGTCGTTGAGGGAGCGGCCGCGCATGAACGCGAGCGGCGCGACCTCGATGACGTTGCGCTCGATGAAGCGCCCAATGCGATCGTATCCCATCATTTCGTACAGCGCGTCGTACATCGGTCGCAGGTACGGATCGACTTTCTGCGTGAGATCCCCGGGCAGGAAGCCGAGGCGTTCGCCCGCCTCCACTGCCGGCCGCACCAGCACGATGCGCCGCACACGATCGGCTTGCAGTGCTTCGACCGCGCAGGCAACCGCCAGATACGTCTTGCCAGTTCCCGCCGGGCCGATCCCGAAGGTGAGATCACCGGTACGGATGTAAGCCAGGTAGTCGCGCTGATGCACGCCGCGCGCCCGGATTCCGCCGCGTGGCACGCGCACGGTGAGCTGGTCCTGCGGTGCATCCGCGGGCGCCGGGCCCGCCTCGCGGTCGCGAATGGCGAGATGCACGCGCTCCGGCGTCACTTCCGCGTCCTTCGTCAACTCGAACAGCTCGCGCAGCGTCTCTTCCGCGCGCACGGCTTGCGCGCCACTGACGCGGAAGTTGTCGCCGCGACGGCGGATCTCGACCCCGAGACGCGTTTCGAGCAGCCGCAGATTCTCATCGAGCGGCCCGCACAGATTCGCCAGGCGTGCGTTGTCCGACGGCTCGAGATCGAATTCGAGTTGCGGTCGCGGAGGGGTTGCTGCAGCCACTGGCGGTCAGGCTCCCGCCGCCGCGCGGGGCTCGCGGTCGTGGGATTCGTGATCGTGGCTCACTCGCCCGCGCAGGCTGTGGCGCAGAGCCTCGCTGATCACCACATCGACGAAGCGGCCGATGAGCGCGGCCGGGCCCGCGAAGTTGACCCAACGATTGTTTGCGGTGCGTCCCGCGAGCTCCCGGGCGTTCTTGCGCGCAACCCGTTCCACCAGCACACGCTGGACGCTCCCGACCATTGCTTCGCTGATCACCCGCGCCTGCGCTTCGAGCTGCGTCTGCAGGCGCGCCAACCTCTGCTGCCTGACTTCGTACGTCGTCTCATCGGGGAGCGCCGCGGCCGGCGTGCCAGGCCGCCGGCTGTACATGAAACTGAACGACTGATCGAAACCCACTTCGCGCACCAGCCGCAGGGTCGCCTCGAAATCGCGCTCGCTCTCGCCGGGAAAGCCGATGATGAAGTCCGACGAAAGGCTGATACCGGGGCGAGCGGCGCGGAGCTTGCGCACCTTGTCCTTGAACTCGAGCGAGGTGTAGCCGCGCTTCATCAGCGCGAGGATGCGGTCCGAGCCGCTCTGCACGGGCAGGTGCAGGTGGCTCGCAAGCTTCGGCACGTGGGCGAACGCTTCGATGAGACTGTCCGTGAGCTCGAGCGGGTGCGAGGTGGTGAACCGGATGCGCTCGATGCCCGGTAGGGGGGCGATGTGATGGATGAGTGTCGCGAGATCGACGACCGAGCCGTCCGCCATCGGACCGGCGTAGGCATTGACGTTCTGTCCGAGAAGCGTGACTTCCTGCACTCCCTGCTCGGCGAGTTGCCGGATCTCCGCCAGCGCCGAGTCGAACGGCCGGCTCACTTCATCGCCCCGCGTGTACGGCACGATGCAGAAGCTGCAATAGCGGCTGCACCCTTCCATGATCGACACGAAAGCGGTCGCGCCTGCCGCGCGCGGCGCGGGTAACCGATCGAACTTCTCGATTTCCGGAAAACTGACGTCCACGACGGGGCGGCCCGTGCGACGCAGCTCCGCGATCATCGCGGGGAGCCGGTGCAGTGTCTGCGGCCCGAACACCAGATCGACGAACGGTGCGCGCTCACTGAGCGCCGCCCCCTCCTGACTTGCAACACAACCGCCGACACCGATGAGCACCTGCGGTCGCGCCAGCTTGAGCAGGCGCCACTCGCCGAGGAGCGAGAACACTTTCTCCTGCGCCTTTTCGCGCACCGAACAGGTGTTCATCAGCAGTACGTCGGCTTCGCCCGGATCAAGGGTGGCGGTCAGCCCGCCAGCGGCATGGAGCACGTCCGCCATTCGGGCGGAGTCGTACTCGTTCATCTGGCAACCGAAGGTCTTGATGAAATATCGGCCGGGCATAGGGGGTAGGTTCGTGGAACCCGAAATTCTACGGCTTGCGGAGGGCTCCCGCATGCATGCGCAGCGATGAATTCAGGTCGCGCGAAAACCCGAGTGGTACCAATGAGTTGCGCGAGCCCGCGCGCCCTAGAACGGGATGTCGTCGTCAAAGTCCTCGCGCCCGCCCGTGCTTGCGCCCGAGGTGGGTGGCTCTGCGTAGTCGGTCCGGTCGCGGGGCTCCTGCCCCCCGCCGCTCATACTGCTCCCGGCACCCGCGCCGCCGCCCGCACCGCCGCGACCGCCGAGCATTTGCATCTCATTGGCAACGATCTCCGTGGAATAGCGCTCGTTGCCCTGCTTGTCCTGCCACTTGCGGGTCCGCAGACTCCCTTCGATATACACCTGAGAGCCCTTGCGCAGGTATTCGGCGGCGATCTCGCCGAGGCGTCCAAAGAGTGCCACGCGGTGCCACTCGGTTCGTTCCTGCTGCTCCCCGCTCGTCCGGTCCTTCCAGCTCTCACTCGTGGCGATCCGGATGTTCGCGACCGTGGTGCCCGAGGGCATGGCGCGCGTCTCCGGGTCTGCGCCCAGGTTTCCGACCAGAATGACTTTGTTGATCCCGCGCGCCATGAGTTGCTGCCCTCGATATGCAGATGTTGACCGGCAGGTCCTCCCGGGTGCTCGAGCGCTGCTGACGTTACCGGGATCTGCAGCGCTGCGGCTCTGCGGGCCTTTAGCACCGCTCTCGCAGGACCTATATCACCGCTATTGTAGTCGGCCGGCTCGTGCCGCGGGAACCCGTGCAGCTGCGCGGGTTCGTGCAATTTTGAGATCGACCGACGCGGACGCGTAGACTTACAGGTTTGCCGGATACGAACATGCAGCAGATTCGCGTACGCGGCGCGCGGACGCACAACCTGAAGAACATCGACGTCGATCTCCCCAGGGATCGGTTGATCGTGATCACGGGGTTGTCCGGGTCAGGCAAGTCCTCGCTGGCGTTCGACACGTTGTACGCAGAGGGGCAGCGACGCTACGTCGAGTCGCTCTCGGCCTACGCGCGCCAATTCCTCTCGATGATGGACAAGCCGGACGTCGACTCGATCGAGGGGCTGTCGCCGGCCATTGCCATCGAGCAGAAGGCCACCTCGCACAACCCGCGCTCGACGGTCGGCACGGTCACGGAAATCTACGACTACCTGCGCCTGCTGTTCGCGCGGGCCGGGATTCCCCGCTGCCCCGACCACCTGATCGACCTCGCCGCGCAAACAGTGAGCCAGATGGTCGATCAGGTGCTGAAGCTCCCCGAGGGCACCGCCGTCGCGCTCCTGGCGCCCCTCGTCAGCGACCGCAAGGGCGAGCACGCGGACGTGCTCGAAGAGCTCGGCGGGCAAGGCTTCGTACGCGTGCGGATCGACGGCCACGTGCACGAGCTGGAAGCGCTCCCCAAGCTCGATCCCAAGCGCAAGCACACCTTGGAAGCGGTCGTGGATCGCTTCCGCGTGCGGCCCGAGGCCGGTCAGCGGCTCGCCGAATCCTTCGAAACGGCGCTGCGGGTCGCGGGCGGACTCGCGCGGCTGACGTTTCTCGATGAGCCGCTGCGCGAGGAAATCGTCTTCTCCAGCCGCCATGCCTGCCCCGTGTGCGGCTACAGCGTGCCGCCGCTCGAGCCCAAGCTGTTCTCCTTCAACAGTCCCTCAGGGGCGTGCCCGACGTGTGACGGGCTCGGCTCGAAGGAGTTCTTCGATCCGCAGCGCGTCGTCACCCATCCCCAGCTATCGCTCGCTAGCGGTGCCATCCGCGGCTGGGACCGCCGCAACACGTACTACTTCCAGCTCATCCAGTCGCTCGCGCGACACTACGACTTCGACATTGAGACTCCGTGGACCGAACTGCCCGCCCGAGTGCAGCACGTGGTGCTGTTCGGCAGCGGTGAGGAGACCGTGGAGTTCCGCTACGCCGAGGGCCGCGGGCGCATATCACGCAAGCGCCACAAATTCGAAGGCATCGTGCCGAATCTCGAGCGGCGCTATCGCGAGACGGAGTCCGTGACGGTGCGCGAGGAACTGGCGAAGTACCTCGGCATGCGCCCCTGCCCTGATTGCCACGGCACGCGTCTGAACCGCGCCGCGCGCTTCGTATTCGTCGCCGACCGCAGTCTCCCGGAAATGGCGCATCTCACGGTGGGTCGGGCGCTCGAATTCTTTCGCGCCCTCGAGCTGCCGGGCTGGCGCGGCGAAGTCGCGGCGAAGATCGTCAAGGATGTTGCCGAGCGGCTGCGCTTTCTCGTCGACGTTGGGCTCGACTACCTGACGCTCGATCGCAGTGCGGAGTCGCTTTCGGGCGGCGAGGCCCAGCGCATCCGCCTTGCGAGCCAGGTCGGCTCCGGCCTCACCGGTGTCATGTACATCCTCGATGAGCCCTCCATCGGACTGCACCAGCGCGACAACCGCCGGTTGCTCGGGACCCTCAAGAAACTGCGCGACATTGGCAACTCGGTGATCGTGGTCGAGCACGATGAAGAAGCGATCCTTGCTGCGGACCACGTCATCGACCTGGGGCCGGGAGCCGGCACGCACGGCGGAGAGCTGGTTGCTCAGGGCACCGCGCGCGAGATTCAGGCGAACCCGGCCTCGATCACGGGTCAGTATCTGAGCGGCAAGCGCGAGATTGCGCTGCCGCGTCTGCTCACCCCGCCGACACCGGGAAAGGAGCTGCGCATCGTCGGCGCCACCGGTAACAACCTGCGCAACCTCACCGTCAGCATTCCGCTCGGGCTGATGACATGCGTGACGGGCGTGTCCGGCTCTGGCAAGTCCACGCTGATCAACGACACTCTGTTCCGGCATGCCGCCGCGCACCTGAACGGCACGGTCCTGGACGGCACGCCGTGCGAGCGCATCGAAGGTCTCGAGCAGATCGACCGCATCATCGACATCGATCAGAGTCCGATCGGGCGCACGCCGCGCTCGAATCCCGCCACGTATACGGGACTGTTCGCGCCATTGCGCGAGCTGTTCGCGGTCGTGCCCGAAGCCCGGGCACGCGGGTACGACGCAGGGCGTTTCAGTTTCAACGTCAAAGGCGGCCGGTGCGAGGCGTGCCAGGGCGACGGGGTTCTCAAGGTGGAGATGCACTTCCTGCCCGACGTCTACGTGCCGTGCGACGTGTGCAGGGGACAGCGCTACAACCGCGAGACACTCGAGGTCCGCTATCGCGGCAAGAACATCTACGAAGTGCTGGAGATGACGGTCGAGGAGGCGCTGCGATTCTTCCAGGCGGTGCCCGGTGTGGCCGGCAAGCTCCAGACGCTGGTCGACGTGGGACTCTCATATCTGCGCCTCGGTCAGAGTGCCACCACGTTGTCCGGCGGCGAGGCGCAACGCGTAAAGCTCGCGCGTGAGCTGGCAAAGCGCGCGACGGGTCGCACCCTTTACATCCTCGATGAGCCGACGACCGGACTGCATTTCCACGACGTGGCCCAGCTTCTGGACGTCCTGCACCGCCTTCGGGATGGAGGCAATACGATTGTCGTCATCGAGCACAATCTCGATGTCATCAAGACCGCGGACTGGCTGGTCGACCTCGGACCGGAAGGGGGCGAGGGCGGCGGCACCCTGGTCGCGACGGGGACGCCGTACGATGTGGCCGCGAACGAGCGGTCGTACACCGGGCAGTTTCTGCGTCCGCTGCTCAAGCGCGGGCCGTCAGCGGCCGCTTCCGCGACCGGATAGACCATAATGCGGATGGGAACGATTCTCGTTGCAGATGCGAACAGTTCTCATCCATACTGTCTCTCATGGACGCAGTCGCCGCCCCGCCAGGCATCACACTTGCCCCGGGCTCCATCAGCCTCAGCTCTCTGACTCCGGGGACCCGGGGATCGGTGGTGGGCGTCGGCGCGGGCTCCACACTCGACCGCGCGCTGCAGCGACGGCTCATCGAGCTCGGCTTCGTCAGCGGCGAACCGGTCGAGGTGCTAGCGCAGGCGCGGCCAGGGGGTGACCCCTTCGTCGTGCGCGTGGGTCACACGACGTTCGCTCTGCGACGCCGTGAGGTGGAAACCGTCTGGGTCGAGGTCTCGCCCGCCCGCACGCCCCCATGAATGCCGCCATCGGCTCGGTGCCAGGCGTGAGCCTGTCGCTGATTGGCGTGCCGAATTGCGGCAAGACCGCACTTTTCAATCGTCTCACCGGCAGCCGGCAGAAAGTCGCCAACTACCCCGGTGTCACCGTCGAGCGCAAGGAAGGGCGCTTCAGCGGACCCTCTTCGGGGCGTGTCTATCGGGTGCTCGATCTGCCGGGTGCCTATAGCCTCGAAGCGGCGAGCCTCGATGAAGCCATTGCGCGTGATGTCGTCCTGGGTCACCACGCGAGCGAGCCCCCACCCGACTTGCTCGTGTGCGTCGTCGATGCCACTAACCTCCGCCTCAACCTGCGGCTCGTCCTCGACCTGAAGCGCCTGGGACGACCCCTCATCGTCGCGCTCAACATGAGCGACCTCGCGCGCACCCGCGGTTACCGCCTGGACCGTGCCGCTCTCGAACATGCGATCGGCGTCCCGGTGGTCGAGACCGTAGCCGTGCAGCAAGGCGGTGAGCGTGCGCTCGTCGAGGCGCTCGATCGTATGCAGGTCACCGGGCGCATCGGACGAATCGAGGCGCCGCCGGTGAGCAACGCGCAGGCGGAGGCGACGCAGCGCGAGGTGCGCCGTATCCTCAATGAGATCGGCTACCGGGTGCCGGTTCGTCTGAAGCTGCTGTCACGCATCGATGCGCTGGTGCTGCATCCGGTCGCCGGTCCAGTGCTGCTCGCCGCCGTGCTGTTTCTGATGTTCCAGGCTGTTTTCAGCTGGGCCGTCGTCCCGATGGACGCGATCAAGGCCGGCATCGCGGCAACGGGAAACTGGGTCGGCCACAACCTGCATCCGGGTCCGCTGCGCAGTCTCGTGGTCGACGGCGTCGTCGCCGGTGCAGGCAGCGTCCTCGTGTTCCTGCCGCAGATCCTGATCCTGTTTCTCTTCATTCTGGTTCTCGAGGATTCGGGGTACCTGCCGCGCGCGGCGTTCCTGCTCGATCGGTTGATGGGCAAGGTGGGGCTCTCCGGGCGCGCGTTCATCCCGCTGCTGTCGAGCTTCGCGTGCGCCATTCCGGGAATCATGGCGGCGCGTACGATTCCCTCGCCGCGCGACCGGCTCGCCACCATCATGATTGCGCCGCTCATGACGTGCTCGGCGCGCCTGCCCGTCTACGCTCTGCTGATCGGTGCCTTCATTCCGCATCGTGCCATCGGCGGCGTTTTCAATCTGCAGGGGCTCGTGCTATTCGCGCTGTACACGGCAGGCGTGCTGGCGGCAATGGGCGTGGCGTTCGCGCTCAAGCACACGGTCATGCGTGGCGAACACCGACCGCTCCTGCTCGAGCTGCCGGAATATCGACGCCCGAACCTGCGCAATCTCGCGCTCGGGCTGTGGGAACGCACGCGCATCTTTCTGGAGCGCGTCGGTTCGATCATTCTCGCCCTCATGATCGTGCTGTGGTTCCTGGCCAGTTTCCCGGCGCCGCCGGCGGGCGCCAGCGGGCCGCCGATCCAGTACAGCATCGCGGGAATGCTCGGTCGCGCGCTCGAATTCGTGTTCGCACCGATCGGTTTCAACTGGCAGATCTCGGTTGCCCTGGTCCCAGGGCTTGCCGCGCGTGAGGTGGCAGTCGGAGCACTCGGGACGGTCTACTCGATGTCCGCGGCCGGACAGGACGTCGCCGGTGCGCTCACGCCGATCATCGCGCGCAGTTGGAGCCTTGCGACAGGTCTGTCGCTCCTCGCATGGTATGTGTTCGCGCCACAGTGTCTATCGACGCTCGCTGTCGTCAAGCGTGAGACCAACTCATGGCGCTATCCTCTGTTGATGGCGCTCTATTTATTCGTGCTCGCGTACCTTGCGTCGTTCGCGACCTATCGCGTCGCCATGCTTCTGGGGGGTGGGTGATCCGTGGCGACGCTGTTCGAAGGGCTCATCGTCGGGCTACTGGTCGCAGGGAGCGTCGTGTTCAGCGCGTGGCGCATGCTGTCCGCGAAATATCGCCTGCGAATTCTCGATGTGCTCGCTCCGCCCGCAACCGGCCGCGCGCGCTGGTTTGCACGCCTGCGTCAGTCCGCGCTCGGGCAGCTCACGCACGGCTGTCACGCCTGTTCCCCGACTCAAAAAGCTGGCGCACTTCGCCGTTGATCACGCGTTCCTGGTAGTTGCCGCGTGTGTACGCCGCTACCACGCGCCGCCAGAAACTCACCGCTGTCGGATTGCGGAGATACTCCGTAATTTCCCAGCGTCCCGCGAAACGATTGAGGATCAGCTCCACGGCCGTGCGGCCGACGCCGAGCCGGCGCTGCGCCCGCGCGATGAAGAACTCCGCCATTCGATAGTCCACGGCGGGGCGCCCTGCCACCTGCGGCCCGCGCCCTACCATGGCAAAGCCGACCGGCTTCGAGCCTTGCACGATCAGGAGTGGAAAAGCGGTCGAATCCGAGAACCAGCGCGTGATCTGATCCGGTTCGCGGTGACCGACCTCACCTAGAATCGGGAAAATACCGGTGTTGAGCGGCGCGAGATCGTCCAGGTAGTCCCGATAAACGCTTTCGATCCAGAGCCGATCGCTGTCGGTATTTCGCGCGTCACGCACACTGACGGTCACGGAGCAGCTCGCTGTGCAATCAGACGGCCATCTTCATGGCGCGAGGACAAAATGACACGGCCCGAACAGGTGCTCGCGCGCCTGTCCGGGCCGTCTGTGAGCCTCGAGGCTCGGGCAGTAGCTCTTGCGATTTACTGCTTCGGCGGCTCGGCCGGTGCGGCCGGCGCGGCGCCAGCAGCGGGGGCGGCGCCATCGGCGGGAGCGGCGGGCGCGGCGCCTGCAGCGTCACCGGCAGGTGCGCCGGGAGCAGCCTCAGGAG
>FTFB01007071.1_pt1 | contig 13592 bp, 9 predicted proteins | sample 1658331 | NCBI WGS metagenome assembly FTFB01 (sample SAMEA3914816, study PRJEB12502) | metagenome | biome: forest; material: soil | place: USA | collected 2011-09-16 | depth 0.3 m | reverse complement strand
GTCTTACCGTGCGCAGCGATCGTGACCTCGGAGCGTGACGTGCGAACCCGCCGTGACAAGAGCGCCGCCGGACGGGCGTGCAGACCATTGCGAAGCGACACGGAAATGGTACGGCTCGCCTCCGCTTCCGCGGCACCGATGGCGGTGGACTTGGGAGCCACAGGCCGGCACGCGACCTCGAGCAGCACTGCGCCGGCGCTGATAGGCCCCGAGGGATGCCTGCGCAGAATCTGCAAGCCCTCCGCCGGCGTCACGACAATCGGAGTCATCAGGCTCTTCGCGGCGCGTGCCACGAAGTCCAGATCGAAGCGGATGACCTGCTCGCCGGCGCGCACGCGCTGGCCGGTCTTCACCAGACTCTCGAACCCCCGCCCACCCAGTTGTACGGTGTCGATGCCGACGTGCACCAGGACGTCGATTGCGTGAGCCGTGCGAATCGACACGGCGTGACCCCCAGCCGCGACGGTCATGATCTCACCGTGGCACGGAGCGGTGACGACGCCAGCCACAGGGTCTATAGCGAGGCCGTCGCCCAGCATGCACCCCGCAAATACCGGATCGGGAACTTCCGCGAGCGGCGCGCACCACCCGTCGAGCGGCGCGAGGAGCGTCAGCGTCGGCATTCGCTCGTCACTCCGTAATCTCCGCCCAGTCGAGTACCCACATCGGATCCAGCCGTGGCCGCGCGAATCGCAGGCAGATGTCGTGGCGGCCGGGTCGCGCCGGGAGGCTCGTTTGCGGCAGTGTCGTTTCCGGGGCGCCGGAGGCGGCTAGGGTGAGAGCCACAGTTGCAACGGGGCTTGTGCCGCAGCCGTCGATGCGTACCTCAAGCTCACCGTCGGGGGAGCGCGCATCTGCGACGCGGATTTTCTGCGCGTCAGCACCGATCTCGAAGTTGAATGGCAACGGCCCGACGGCCGTCACCAGCCGTGCCCCCCGGGTCAGGTCAGCAGCTCGGTAGATCCAGCAGGGATTCATGATGTCGACGGCGAAGATCGGGCGTTGCCCCGCAGCCGCGGCGCCCGGCTCGAGGAGGAGCGCGATGCCATCGCTACAGAGGTCGAGCTCCCGGCTGCTGCGCCGGGCCAATGTCGACGGCACGAGGTGCCGGTGCCAGATGCTGGATAACAGCTCGCCGCCGAGGAACGTCGCGGCGCTCAGTTCCGTCCCGGCAGGCACGTGCAGCGGCTCGGAATACGCCGGGGACTGCGCGGTCGGAACCTGCCCATCCGTCGTGTAGTGGATGTCTCCGAATCCTGCCTGGTTTGCGAGCGCTACGTGAGTCCCGTCGGGCCCCGGCGTGAGGCGGGCGTCGACGGCGAAGATGCTGTCGGCATAGCGGAGCCCGAGCGCCCGGTACCGCGCGAGCATCGGAACGAGTCGTTGCAGAAAGTCGGGCCAGCGCCTGCGCTCGGCTGGAGTCCAGCCCAGCTCGGCGACGGCGGCTGCGCGCGGCAGCGCCATCCACTCGAGGCGGTCCTCGGTTCTGATGTGCTCAGTCCAGAGATTGGCCTGCACGCCCAGCACGTGACGCTGCTGCCCCACACTCAGCGACCGGTCGCGCGGCTCGAACCTATAGACCTCTTCGAGCGAGATGACCTTCATCCGGCCCGGTGGCTCGGAGGGCAGGGCGCTTTGCCGATTGTCGAAGTAAAGAGTCGGCCAGGGCGCGAGCACCGTGTCGTTCCCGGCGATCGCCGCCGCGTGAGCGCCGCTCGTTCCGCGCCATGACATCACGAGGGCGTCGGTCGCGAGCCCGGGCCGCAGGATCTCGTCCCAGCCGACGAGGCGGCGGCCACGGCGCGCCAGAAAGCGGCCGATTTCCTGGGTGAAGTACGCTTGCAACCCTTCTGCATCGGCGATGCCGAGCGCGTGGGCCCGTGCTTGCACCGTCGCGGACGCATTCCACTGATCCTTGACGGCCTCGTCACCGCCGACATGGAGGTAGCGGCTCGGGAACAAGGCCATGACTTCCTCGAGCACATCTTCGAGGAAAGTGAACGTGGTCGGCTCGAGATTGAAAAGATACGTGTGCACACCCCAGTTCGAGGATACGACGGGACCCGGCCCTTCGGTCGAGCCGAGCATCGGGTACGCAGCGATCGCTGCCTGTGCGTGGCCCGGCATCTCGATCTCCGGGACGACCTCGATGTGGCGCGACGCCGCGAACGCGACGATGTCGCGGACCTCCGCCTGGGTGTAGTAGCCGCCGTAGACGGGGGCCGGCACTCCGGCTCCCGGCGCGTCTGCGCTGAGTGTTGCGGGCTTGCGCCATGCACCGACGCCGGTGAGTCGCGGGTACTTGCGTATCTCGAGACGCCACCCCTGATCGTCGGTCAGGTGCCAGTGCAGGACATTGAGCTTGTGCCACGCCATCCAGTCGATCATCGACTTGACGAAGGCGGGCGACTGAAAATGCCGCGCCGAGTCGAGCAGCAGCCCACGCCACGCGTACGCCGGGGCGTCGCGGATGACCTGCGCGGGCACGGGCCCCCCGCCGTTCCCCGGCGGCAGCAGCTGCCACAGCGTGACGGCCCCGTAAAAGAGTCCCGCACCGGAGCTCGCCGCGACGACGATGCGCCGCGGAGTGACCTCGACGCGGTAGCCCTCGAGGGCGAATCCCGGCCGCCGCTCGAACGCGACCGCATCGTCAGTGGCGCCGCCACGGTGTATCGACAGCGTGAGCCCGCGCGAGCGCGCAAGAAGATCGACGAGGTAGCGCGACGCGCTCTCCGCCTCGCGATCGCCGGCCGGAATGCGGATCGGTGTGCCAGCACCGAGGGTGAAGACGCCGTCAGCCGGAACGACCTCGGCCGGAAGGGGCACGATGCCCGGGGACACCGCGGCCGCCAGGTCGCTCGCGCCGAAGAATGCGAGCGCCGCGCTCACCCACGCGCCGCGTCTCGCTGCAGACCGCTCTCGCGCCATCCGAGCCTCGCCGCGCACCGTGCGCCCTCTGAGATCACACCCCGCGCGTTTGAGCATCTTGCAAGAATGCGGGCTCCTCCCCTTGCGTGTGAAGCTCAATTTTGCCGGGGGTTCGCGCCACCTGTGCTCAGAACTTGACGCGCACGCTGAAGAAATACTGCGCGCCGTTCTTGTAGAACGCGCGCGGCTGGTCCGTGTTGAGCGAGTAGTACTTGAGAGTCGGGTTATTCAGATTTTGGCCGTCGAGCGTGAGCGAGATCATGTCGTTGACCGTGTAATTGAGCGCCGCCGCGAGACTCCCGATTGCGTCCTGCGAGAATGCCGAATTCCGGTCGAGGCCGCTGAAGAACGCCGACCGGTACGTGTACGAGACGCGCGCGCTGAAGCGCCGATTCTCGAAGTACCCGCTGGCGCTATAGGTGTTCTTCGACGTGCCTACGAGACGATCATCCCCGTTCGTCACGAGTGAGGTTTGCTTGCCGTCGGCGTACGTGTAATTCGCGGCAATCCCGAAGTAGTCGTTGAGCGCCTGCTGGTACGCCAGCTCGACGCCCTGAACCCGGCCTTTGGCGTTCACCGGTACGGTCAGCAAGTACGGCACCTGCGCTCCCTGCGGAACCTGGCTGCTGAACGTCAGGTAGGTCTTGGTCGCTGAGCCGAAGCCGACGTAGTTCTGCAAGTCCATGTAGAAGAGCCCGGCCGACAGGAGCGAGCGCTTGGCGAAGTACCATTCGAGACCGGCATCCAGGTTGGTGGACCGAATCGGCTTCAGGTCCGGATTGCCGCCCGAACCGGTGCCGGTTCCGCCGACCGCGGCCGGAGGCGACAGATCGGTGAAGCCCGCGAGTGCCGAGTAGTCGGCGCGGGTCATGGTTTGTGACGCGGCGAACCGCGCCACCAGGTCCGGTGCCACGTCGATCTTCAGGTTGGCGCTGGGCAGCACGTCGTTGTAGGTGTGGTCGACCGGAATGCCGACGAATGGCCCGAACAGCGACGTCGTGATCGCGCCGGGGGTCGACGCATTCACCTGCGTGTACGTGACGGCGTGTTCCTGCGTTCTGACGAAGCGCACGCCGATGTCAGCCGACCAGCTCGAACCCTTGAAGTCCGCCTGGACGTAGGCCGCCGAGTTCTTCTCCTTTACGTCGAAGAGATACTGGTAGTACTCACGCGGCAGCAGCCCGCGTTGCACGAGCCCCGGCCCGTTGTAGGCCGCAAGCTGTGCCGGGGTCCAGAACCAGATGTCGGTCGGGATCGAACCGCCGAAAGAATTGAAGTTGCTCGGGTAGTTGACGTTGGTGGTCGGGTAGTTGGCCGGGCTCACGCCGCCGCCGTTCGGGCCGCTGAAGGTCGGCCCCTGCGCGATCGCATCGTTCGAGGAGCGCTCGTGGGTCTGGTAGCGCGCACCGAATCTAAGATCCGTCCACGCACTGTCGTGAATCGCGTAGTCGCTATCGATCTTGGCCCAGGTCTCTTTGTCCTTCACATCGACGTTCTGGGCGCCGAAGATCCAGCCGAACGAGACCGGCGTCCCGCCCGGGAACGGCGTCGTGTTGTTGGTCGAGCCGAGATTGAAGTTGGGACCCGCACCGATCCCCTGCAGCTGGAATCCGGCGCCAGCCCCCACACCCGGGCTCGTCTCCGACACATCCTGGGTGGGCGTCTTGCCGTGACCTTGGGACGTGCCGACCTGCCCGAAGAAAGTCAGGGCATCGCTCGTGCGCCAGCTGCCGTCGAGGCTGACGAAGTTGGAGTTCGCGCTCTCATCCGGTCGCGATATCTGGTCGTAAACACCGTAGACCGTGCCCGCCACCGGCGAGAAGGTCGCATGGGTGAGCGTGCCGTTGGTGACGACGTAGCCGGGATCCGGGGCCTGGCCGGCACCGTGGTTCACGAAGTGCGTCAGCCATTCGAGGTAGTTGCGGTTGTAGTTAGTCGCATCCAGCTTCGAGGCGAAGCCCGACAGATCGAGCGTCAGGCTGTCGGTGGGCTTGAACTCGAAGTCGATGAGACCGCCCTTACGCTCGCGCTTCTGCTCGAAGAACGCTGCGCCGATCAGCGCGGGGTAGAACACATTCGTCAGGTCCGGGTGCGCGGTCGCGATCGCGCTGCCGGGTGCGATCTGCTCGTAGCCTAGCAGCTCCACACCGTCGCGCCGCAGATGCCTGTTCTCGGAGAACAGCTGCAACATCACGCCGAAGTTACCGCCCTCGTTTTTCCAGTTTCCGAGTACGCTGTACTGCCCATCCGTCTTCGACGGCAGATCCGAGTACACCGCACCGACCGAGGCCTCGAGGGTCAACGGCTTGCCGAAATCGAGCGGCTTGCGCGTGATGATGTCGACCGACCCGGCGACGCCACCCTCGACGAGCGAGGCCTGCGAGCTCTTGTGTACGACCACCTGACTGACGAGCTCGGAGGGGAGCAAGGTGTAGCTGACGCTGCGACCGACTTGCTGGACCTGGTTCAGCACGAACCAGTCCCCGGCGGCGACACCGTGCCCGTTGATCAGCGTCTGCGTCAGGCTGGGGTTGGTGCCGCGCATGCTGACTCGGTCATTCTCGTCAAAGCCGCCTTCGTTCGCGCTCGCGGAGCTCGTCGTGACACCCGGCACGCGAGTCAGGGAATCAGCGACGTTCTTGTCGGGCATCTTGCCGATATCCTCGGCACTGATGACCTCCACCACTGAGGTGGCGGCGCGCTTCACTTCGAGCGACTGCTCGACGGAGTGGCGGATGCCCGTGACGACCACCTCCTCGAGATCGCGATTCGGCGCGTTCGACACGGGCTGCTGCTGCGCCTGGGCGGCGCCTTGGCGGCCGAACAGCGCCAGCGCTACGGCGGTTCCGATCAACGTCGACCTTCTGATGCTCATAGACTCGATCCCCTGACTTACGCATCTTTTGTGGCGCGCGGGGCGCCGCCGGTTCGTGGCCCTCACTGCTGTATGTCCTGAGGGACCAATTAAGTGCCAATATAGTACCAATAGTCGACTAAATCCACTAATATTGCGTACCACTTTCGCAACAGCTTTTTATTATCAACATAAACAATGTCTTCGGATGCTATGAATCCGGCGATGGAGACAAGTGGTATGAGATTGGTTATATTGAACGCGCTCGGATAGTACCGCTATGTCCCTTCTGAGTGTTCGAGGAGGCCCCTTGACGACGCACCTGCAGACCTTCCGGCCGCTCGACGCGAAGAGCAACTTGCCGCTGTACCAGCAGCTGCAGCGCTCGCTCCGCGACGCGATCGAGCGGCGCATTCTCGGTGCCGACGATGCGTTGCCCGCCGAACGCGACCTGGCTACGGATTTCGACGTTTCGCGCATCACGGTGCGCAAGGCGATCGATGGCCTCGTCAACGAAGGCCTGCTGGTGCGCCGCCAGGGATCCGGCACCTTCGTGTGTGCGCGTGTCGAGAAGAACTTCTCGAAGCTCACGTCGTTCTCGGAGGACATGCGCGCACGCGGCCGCAACCCACGTAGCGTATGGTTGCGGCGCTCAGCGGGAACGGTCACGCCCGAAGAAGCGCTGACGCTGCGATCGAGCCCAGGAACTCCGGTTTATCGCTTTCATCGCATTCGATTCGCCGACGACGCACCAATGGCTCTCGAATACGCCACGGTGCTCGCGTCGTGTCTGCCGTCGCTCGACGCCGTCGAGTCTTCACTCTATGAAGCTCTGGAGCGCACCGGCAACCGGCCGGTGCGGGCACTGCAGCGCCTGCGCGCCGTGCTCTTCACCGCAGAGCAGGCCGAGCAGTTGGGAGCGAAGGAGCACGACGCGGGTCTGCTCGTCGAGCGACACGGCTTCCACAAAGACGGTCGCACCGTGGAGTTCTCACAATCCTATTACCGCGGCGATACGTACGACTTCGTCGCCGAGCTCAGCGCAACGACGTGAGCCTTCCCGAGCACACGTACATGTTCCGCGAGGCGGCCGAGGCGCCGCAGGTAGTGAGCGAACAATTCGCGCGCAACCACACCGGTATGGAACAGGTCGCGGAAGTCTTGCGCGGGATGGCGCCGCGCGCGGTCGTGACATGTGCCCGGGGGAGCTCGGATCACGCGGCAACCTTCGCCAAATACCTCATCGAGACGCGCACGGGTGTGTTGACCTCATCCGCGGCGCCCTCGGTGAGCTCTCTGTACGCGGTGACATCTCTGCACGCCGCGAAGCCCGACTTCGACGGCGTCGTGTTCCTCGCGATCTCACAATCTGGCGCAAGCCCCGATCTACTCGCGGCCACCGAAGCGGCGAGAGCCGCCGGCGCGTACGTCCTCGCACTCGTAAACGCGAAGGACTCGCCGCTCGCGCAACTGGCACATCAGACGATTCCGTTGTGGGCAGGGCACGAAGCGAGCGTTGCCGCCACCAAATCGTACATCGCATCGCTCGCGGCCATCGTGCATCTCGTAGGCTGCTGGACTCGCGACAGCGAACTGCTCGAAGCGCTCGGGCGGGCGCCGCAGCAACTCGAGCTCGCGTGGCACCTCGACTGGAGCGCCGCCGCCGTCGGCCTGCAGTTCGCATCGGATTTGTACATCGTCGGCCGGGGCCTCGGCCTCGGTGCCGCGCAGGAGGCGGCGTTGAAGCTGAAGGAAACGTGCCGCTTGCATGCCGAGGCATTCAGCGCGGCCGAGCTGCGTCACGGCCCGATGGCCCTGGTGCGCAGCGGCTTCCCTGTCGTGTTGTTCGCACAGAGTGACGAGACGCGCGCGGGGATCGAGGCTCTCGCGGCGGAGCTCGTTGATCGCGGCGCCACGGTCATGCTGGCGGGCGGGGGGCAAGCCGGCGTCCTGCCGTTGCCGACGCTTACGGCTCATCCGGCCATTGAGCCAATGTTGTTGGTGCAGAGCTTCTATCGCCTGGCGAACACGCTTGCGATCGCACGTGGCGGCGACCCCGACCGCCCGCCGCACCTGCGCAAGATCACCGAGACCGTCTAATGCAGATGGCACTGACGAACGGGCGCGTGCTGCTCGGCGAGGGGTTCGCGGAGGGACTCTGCGTACTGCTGCAAGATGGACGCATAGTCGATGTGCTGCCCGATGACGACCCGCGCTGCCGCGCAGGTGAGCGGCGGGATCTGGGCGGGCACCTGCTGCTGCCCGGATTCATCGACATACAAGTCAACGGCGGCGGCGGCGTTCTGTTCAACGACGCGCCGGATGTTGCGGCGATTCGCGAAATCGGCCGTGCGCATCGGCAATTCGGCACGACCGGGTTCCTGCCCACCCTGATCAGCGATGATCTCGACGTGGTGGCTCGCGCAGTCGCCGGCGTGAAAGCGGCCCTCGAGGCGCGCGTCCCGGGCGTGCTCGGCATCCACATCGAAGGCCCGTTCCTCAACGAGGAGCGCAAGGGTGTTCACGACTCTGCGAAGCTCCGCGGTCTGGATCAGAGTGCCCTGGGGCTTCTGACCTCGCTCAAAGAAGGCAAGACCCTCGTGACCCTCGCACCTGAGGTCACCACACCCGAAATCATTCGGCGACTGAGCGCCGCGGGTGTCGTGGTCTCTGCGGGGCACACCAATGCAACGTACCAGCAGATTGCGCTCGCCTTGCGCAACGGTCTGACCGGCTTCACGCACCTTTTCAACGCGATGTCGCAGCTCACGGGTCGCGAGCCCGGCGTGGTCGGAGCAGCGCTCGAGGATCCGGACAGCTGGTGCGGTTTGATCGTGGACGGCCAGCACGTGGACCCTGTCGTGTTGCGCATCGCACTGCGCTGCAAGCGCAGTGACAGGTTCATGCTCGTGACGGACGGCATGCCGAGCATCGGCACCGCGAACAAATCGTTCACTCTGCAGGGCCGCTCGATCACCGTTGCGGACGGGGGCTGCTGGGACGAAGACGGCCGCCTCGCCGGGTCGGATACGGACATGGCGAGCGCCGTGCGCAACACCGTGCAAATGGTCGGCGTGGGCCTGCCGGAGGCGGTGCGCATGGCGAGCCAATACCCGGCAGCGTTTCTCGGGCTGGACCGGGAGCTCGGACGCATCGCCGCCGGCTATCGCGCCAATCTCGTACTCGCCGACGACGGGCTCAACGTCATCGAGACATGGATCGAGGGAGTCGCCTCGACCGAAGAACCGGGCGCCTAGGCACCCTCACCCGCCGTACGCGGCGACCGGAGCTCCCGCGAGCGATGGGCTTGTACCCTTCTTGAGTTCGAACTTCACGTTGTAGGTGAGTGAGGCCTCCCGACCTGACGGGTTGACGTACTTGAGCTCGTGCGCAAGACCAGAGGCTGCGGCACCGAACCCGTGTTCGAGCGGATCCTCGGTCAGGATCTCGCGAGAGCAGCAGGCGACGGGTCGATCGGACTCTCTCCGTCGGTGAAGCAAGAAGCGGCGGGGCGTCGCCTCGACCGTTCGCGCCACCTGCTGAGAGTGCTCCGGTAATTGTCGACCTCAGCGACGCCTTTTCGTTGACAGTCGCCGCGCGCCCGGTAACCATCGTACTGCCCAGCGAGGAGTGCCGCGCGGCGGCCTCGCAAGCCGGCGCACCTGTATGCGGGCGAACCTGTCTGCGGCGCACTACCCGCGGCGATATTCGAGAAAGCACATGAACGATTTCCTGCCCGGCGCGATTCGTCACGACTGGACACTCCCGGAGGTGGAAGCGCTGTTCGCGCTGCCATTCGTCGATCTGTTGTTCCATGCCCAGCGCGTCCACCGTGAGCACCATGAACCGAGCACGGTGCAGATGAGCACACTCCTGTCGATCAAGACAGGCGCGTGCCCGGAGGACTGTGCGTACTGCCCGCAAAGCGTCCGCTATGACACGGGGCTCGAGCGTGAGGTCCTCATGGAAGTGGCTGAGGTCCGGGAATGCGCGAGCCGCGCGAAGCAGGCGGGGGCGACGCGCTTCTGCATGGGTGCGGCGTATCGCTCCCCCAAACCCAAACAGCTGGCCGTCATCGCGGAGATGATCCGCGAGGTCCACGCTCTCGGCCTCGAAACCTGCGCAACGCTCGGCATGCTCACGCCGGCGCAGGCGGATGAACTGCGCGACGCCGGGCTCGACTACTACAACCACAATCTCGACACGTCGGCGGAGTTCTACGGCGAGATCATCACCACGCGCACGTACCAGGACCGCCTGGACACGCTCGAGGCGGTGCGCGAGGCCGGCCTCAAGGTGTGTTGCGGCGGAATCATCGGCATGGGGGAGACGGTCACGGACCGCGCGCAGCTCCTGCTGACCCTGGCCAATCTCCCCGAGCATCCCGAGAGCGTACCGATCAATCAGCTGGTTCAAGTTCCGGGTACTCCGCTTCACGGCCGCGAGGGCGTCGATCCGTTCGAGTTCGTGCGCACGATCGCCGTCGCTCGGCTGCTGATGCCGCGCGCGCACGTCCGCCTCTCCGCGGGACGCAGCGAGATGAGCGACGAGCTTCAGGCGCTGTGCTTCCTCGGCGGCGCCAATTCGATCTTTTACGGCGAGAGGCTCCTCACGACGGGCAATCCGGATACCGCACGCGACCAGCGCCTGTTCGCGCGGCTCGGCCTCAAGGCAGAGCCGAATCCAACGCAACGCACCGATCGCCTCAACGACGCAGCACACGCTGGCCCCGAACATGCGCGCAGCACCGGCACGAGCAGCGCGGCGCCGGCAAAAGCATCCGCATGAGCGAACCGGACATCGCCGGACCCGCGTACCATCATGAAGCACGACCCGTCCGCGCTTGAGGCGGCACTTGCGCAGATCAGCGGCCAGCGACTGAAACGATCACGCCGTACGGTCGAGGTCTTTCCGGACACCGCCAGTCGCGCCGCCGTCGTCGTCGACGGTCGACGCCTCGTTGATTTCTGCAGCAACGACTATCTCGGTCTCGCGCGCCACCCATCAATAGCCGCTGCGATGGGCGAAGCGGCAGCCCGCCTGGGCGCCGGAAGCGGCGCCTCGCATCTCGTGACCGGCCACGGCATCGAGCACGCGCGGCTCGAGGAAGAGCTCGCCGAGTTCACGGGTCGCGAACGAGCCCTGCTCTTTTCCACGGGCTACATGGCGAATCTGTCCGCCGTAACGACGCTCGCACACCGCGGCGAGCTCGTGCTCCTCGACCGCCTGAGCCACGCATCGCTCATCGACGCAGCTCTCCTCTCGGGTGCTCGTACCAGCCGTTACTCGCATGCTGATGCGTCGGCGGCTGAACGCACGCTGGCCGAGAATTCGGTGGCGGCGGCAGTTCTCGCGACCGACGGTCTCTTCAGCATGGACGGCGACCTCGCGCCGCTTCCCGCCCTCGCGCGCTCCTGTACTGCGCACCGGGCGTGGCTGATCGTCGACGACGCGCACGGCCTCGGTGTCGTCGGCCCCTCGGGCCGCGGCACGGTCGAGCACTTCGGGCTGCAGACCTCCGAGGTTCCGGTGCTCGTCGGCACGCTCGGCAAGGCGTTCGGAACCTTCGGCGCATTCATCGCCGGCTCAGCGGATCTCATCGAGCTGCTGGTGCAGAAGGCACGTCCCTACATCTACACGACCGCGTTGCCGCAGGCCGTCGCAGCAGCAACGCGCAAAGCATTGGCCATTGCGCAACGCGAATCATGGCGTCGCGAGCGCGTCCTCGCGCTGACCGCCCGCTTGCGCGCAGCCGCAACCCAACTCGGTGTGACCCTGGCGGCGTCTGAGACGCCGATCCAGCCGGTAATCCTTGGCAGCTCCGAGGCTGCGCTGCGCGCGCAGGACGAATTGCTCGAGCGTGGTTTCTGGGTCGTCGCGATTCGCCCGCCCACGGTGCCCCGCGGCACGGCCCGGCTGCGCATCACACTCTCCGCCGCACACACCGAAGCGCAAGTCGACGCGCTCTCGGAGGCGCTAGCCGCGAGTTGCGCGCACGCACGTGCGGAACTGGAAGCGCAGCAGTGAGTGGTGTGATCAAGGAGTTGCGTCTCGACCGCGCGGGTGTGCGCGCCTCGTTCGATCGCGCGAGCGCCGCCTACGAAGCTGCGGCTGTTCTGCAAGCGCGTGTGGGAGACGAGCTGCTGGACCGGCTTGCCTTCTTCAAACTCGAACCCGATGTCATCCTGGACCTCGGCGCGGGGACCGGTCGCAGCGCGCGCGAATTGAAGCGACGGTACCGCCGCGCGACCGTGATTGCCCTCGACATTGCGCCCGGGATGTTGCGCGAAGCCCGCCGCAATCTCGGACTGTTCAGACGCTTCGAGCGCGTGTGTGGCGATGCCGCGCGCCTCCCGTTACGGGACGCAAGCGCAGACGTGGTGTTCAGTAACCTCATGCTCCAGTGGTGCGACGAACTTGACGTCGTGTTGACTGAAGTGGGGCGTGTGCTCAAGCCGGACGGCTTTTTTACCTTCACGACCTTCGGCCCCGACACATTGCGCGAGTTACGCGCCGCCTGGGCTGCGGTGGATGCTCATAGTCACGTCAACGCCTTCATCGACATGCACGACGTGGGCGATGCGCTGAAGCGCGCTGACCTGTCGGAGCCCGTCCTCGACGTCGAGCGCGTGCAGCTCACCTATCCCGATGTGCTGGGGCTCATGCGTGATCTGAAGACCATCGGCGCGCACAACGTCACGGTCGGGCGCCCGCGCGGCCTTACGAGCCGCTCGAGCCTCCGACGCGTGCAGGAGGCTTACGAACTGGCACGCCACAACGGACGCATTCCAGCGACCTACGAGGTGATTTACGGGGCCGCGTGGGGCGCCGCTGGGAAGCGCGGCGCACCGATGATCGCCGGTGAAGCGCGCATTCCTCCGCACGCCATCCGCCATCGAGACTCCCGGTAGATGCATTGCCGCCGCGCGCAGCCCGCAAGATGATCGCTCCCGCGCGCGGCATATTCATCACCGGCACCGACACCGGTGTCGGTAAGACCACGATAGCGACCGCTCTCGTGCGCGCGCTCGTACGTGCGGGCAGGCGCGTCGCTGTCATGAAACCGGTTGCCGCCGGCGCGGACGCGACGCCCGCCGGCCTTCGCAATGCCGACGCGCTAGCGCTCCTGAACGCCTCGAACGTCGAGTCGCCTTACGACTGGGTGAATCCGTGGTGCCTGCCTCAACCTGTCTCGCCTCACATCGCCGCGAGCGACGCGGGCGTTGTCGTGGACCTGACCCTCGTCAAGCCGTATTTCGAGAAGCTCGCCCAGGCTGCGGACGTCGTCATCGTCGAGGGCGCAGGCGGCTGGCTCACGCCGATCAGCGCAACCGAAACCATGGCCGACATCGCCGCAGCGCTCGCGCTGCCGACGGTGATGGTTGTCGCGCTGCGACTCGGCTGCCTGAACCACGCGGCGCTCACCGCTCGAGCCATCGCGGCGAGCGGTGTGCGGCTCGCGGGTTGGGTCGGAAATCACCTGCAACCACGCTTCGAACGCGCCGCCGAAAACATCGCGACGCTCGAAACGCTTCTACGCAGTGCACCGTTGGACATCGTGCACCACCAACCAGCACGTGCCGACTCGTTGGAGCTGTGCGAGCACGCCGCGAACCGGCTGCTGAGGGCCCTGTGGTGATGCACGCCCGCTCTGCTGTAACATTGCTCACCGCCGCGGAATGGGTTTTTTCCTGCGTGGCCAGTACGTTGCAGCGTATCGAGATCAGCCCCAACTGCTCCTTGAGCCTTGGCGGCGCACTCCTCTTCTTCGGGAGCCTATGCTTCGTGTCCTTCACCATCGGCGGGGTTC
>FTFB01006222.1_pt1 | contig 13635 bp, 11 predicted proteins | sample 1658331 | NCBI WGS metagenome assembly FTFB01 (sample SAMEA3914816, study PRJEB12502) | metagenome | biome: forest; material: soil | place: USA | collected 2011-09-16 | depth 0.3 m | reverse complement strand
GCCGGCCGTGAAGTCGGCGCGGCCGAGCAGCGCGGCCGTGTAGCCGTTCTGCGCGGCGCGGCCGGGCTGGAACGACTTCGCCATCGAGCCGAACATCTCGCGGATGCCGGCGGCTTGCGTCGCGGCCAGACCGAACGCCCACACCATCTGCTTCGTGCTGAGCCCGAGCAATTTGCCGACGGCGGCCGCGGCGCCGAACACGCCGGTGGTCGACGTGATATGCCAGCCGGCCGTGTAGTGCGCGGGGTACACGGCATTGCCGATGCGCGATTCGACCTCGAAGCCCAGGATGAACGCATGCACGAAGTCGCGGCCCGAAACCGGGTTCGCGCTGGCGTAAGCGAACAGCGCGGACGCCACCGGCACGCTCGGGTGAATGTAGTTCTTCGGCAGCGTGTCGTCGTACTCGTGTACGTGCGAGCCGATGCCGTTCATGAGCGCGGCGTGCAACGCGTCGAAGCGTTCGGCGCGGCCGAGCACGCACGCGGTCGCATTGCCGGAGTAGGGCGCGAGCGTGCGGATGGCCACGTCGAGTGCAGGCTCGATGCTGCCGCCGAGCGCACAGCCGAGATAATTGAAGATGGCGCGCTTGGCTTCGTCCTGCACGTCGCGCGGGATCGCTTCGAGTTTGCTGTCGACCACGTAGGCCGCCAGCGCTTCAGTCACAGACATCGCACTCCCCTGAAATCGAAGACGGAGTCAGGTCTTGCGGCGAGGGGGCAAGACCTGACTCCGTCTTCAGCTAGTTCACGAACCTTAGGCAGTAGATCGGCGGCAGGTAGTGGCTGACGTTCTGCCAGCTATCGCCCTGGTCTTCGCTGACGAACAGGTTGCCGGTGGTGCTGCCGAACGCGAGTGTAGCGCCATCGGCATCGATGTCGAGTCCATGGCGATAGACGAGGTCGTACGCATGCTGCTGCGGCAAGCCCTTGCGCAGAACTTCGAAGCTCTCGCCGCCGTCGCGCGTGCGTGACACGACGAGAGCGCCATCGACCGGGTAGCGCCATTGATCTTTTCTGCCGGGCACGAACCATGCGGTCAGCGGATCCTCGGGATCCACGACTACGGGGAAGCCGAAGACCGACGGCTGTGCGTTCTTGATCTCCGTGCACGTGAGGCCGCCGTCGGTGCTGCGGAAGATCCCGTTGTGATGCTGGATCCAGATGTGATCGGGTTTAGCTACACACTGCGCGAGCCGATGCGCGTCCTGACCACGTCGCTCGTACGCTTGATCGGGCGGGGCATACTCGGCACGCAGCCCCTGTCCGTAACAGTCCCACGACGTGCCGCCGTCGCGGCTCATCCACAACCCGCCGCACGAGACGCCGATGCGGATCACGTCCGGATCGCGCGGGTCGACGAGCACGGAGTGAATGCCGGGATAGTCGGCGCCGCCGCCCATCCAGAACTTCCGGTCGGGATGTTTCCACAGGTTCTCGACGAACTGCCAGCTGTCGCCGCCGTCGCGTGAGTGGAACAGTCCGCCGGGGATCGTGCCGCACCAGAGCTCGCCGTCGCGCGGCGAGCCCTCGAGTGCCCACACGCGTTTCGTGTCCCACGGGATCGGCGTGCCGCGCATCGGGTCGAGATCGACGACGTCCTCGGGCTTCGCCGGGAACGCCGGTGCCGGCCGCTCCTCCCACGTCGCGCCGCCGTCGCGCGAGCGTTTGAGCTTCACGCCGAAGTGGCCCATGTCCTGTGCCGCGTGCAGGGTGCCGTCGCGCTCACCAAGCACCATCGTCACCGGGTCGCCGAGCAGCTCGGCGCGATCGATGCGCCACTCACGGCCGTGGCGACCGACCACGAACACGCCTTTGCGTGTGCCGACCAGCAATTTGCCTGTCATTGTCATCCCCCTGAAAGCGCCTGAAAAACATACACTTCGCTAGTCGGTTGCAAGTGATCCGTCAACTTGCGGCGGTCGCGCAGATTGCGACCGTCGACCAGCACTTTGACGTGCTGCCGAACTTCGCCCTGGTTGTCGAGCACGTAGTCGCGAACGCCGGGCCACGACTCGAAGTAGCGCTCGAGCAGCTCGGCCACGGTATCGGCCGCGATCGCGGCCGTCGGGCAATCGGTATGGCGCGTCAGATTCTGCGTGAAGTGCAGGCTCGCCACGACCGCAGTCTCAGGCTGCGGAGCGTGCCAGCACGTGGAACGGCGTCAATGCCGGCGTACGACAGTTCGCGAGCGGTACGAGCACCGTCGTCACGAGCGCGTACTGGCCCGTCAGGACCGAATGGCTGATGCCGTCGGTGAATACCATCCAGGCCGACAGCGGCGGGAAGTGAATCTGCTGATAGTTCTCATGACTATCTCGGAACCCGAGGTTTTCCTTCATGAAATTGTGGATACGCCGCATCGAGCGATCGTAGGGGCTGGAGTCAAGCACGCGAGCGAGCGGGTACAGCTTCCCGACGGCGCCCACGACGCCGCTGTACAGCGTATCGATCGGGCCTTTGTCGATCGTCACTCGCGGTTTGCCGCCGCGCGCCGCGTCCCAGATCTCGGGGTGGCGGCTCATGATCGCGTTGAAGCTGCCTTTCGTGCCCCACACCCGGTCGCGCTCGGGGTGGATGTTGACGAAGAAACGCAGGATTCGCGCGCCGTTGGTGGCGCCATAGGCGCCGGCGTCGATGTGTACGAGCTCGTTGCTCGAGCGCGGTTTCAGCTTGCGGCCCTGTTCTTCGATCGAACGGAAGCTCGTGGTGCCGAGCGTCCAGTTCGGCACGAAGTCGGGGCAGGTGCGGCGCAGAAACGCTTCGACGCGCCCGCCGTGCGCGCGCAGGATCTTCTCGATGCGTTGTGCGACTTCGGGTGCCGCTTCGAACCGCGGGATCGAATCGGACTCCGGGTGATAGCTGATGTTCTTGACCTGCAGCTCGCGCGGCAGACCCGTCCGCATGAACTCGAGATCGGCCGCGCTCGGTAGCTCGACAGGGCAACGGTCGTAGAACACGACCTCGGCGCGTTCCATCGCGTCCTCGGTTTCGGGCGGGCCGGCGCTGCTGAAATCGCGTAGGGCGTAGCGTTCCACGGTCGGTGACCTCACTGATGGGGCTTCACGCCGCGCTGCTCGAAGGCGGCATCGAGTTTTGAAACGACATCCGCCACCGTGATCAGGCTCATCGCCGCGGGATCACGCACGCGTTGGCCCCAGCGCAGCGTCTCGATAGGTTTGCCGAATTCGCGCTCGACGGCTTCCGGGTATCTGTCGACGACGAGATGCTGACTGAAGTACGGCCCCGTGCGCTGGCGGTTCGACGTGGCGTACAGCCCCACGACGGGCGTGCCGACGGCCGTCGCCATGTGCGCGGGGCCGGAGTCCGGACACAGCACGACGCTCGCGCGCTGCAGGATGGCCAGCAGCTGCTTCAGGTTGGTCTTGCCGATCAGGTTGTTCGGTTGCGACTTGGCCATGGCGGTGATCTCGCGGCCATAGGTCTGTTCGATGGCGGTGTTGCCGCCGGTGACCAGAACTCGGGCGCCGTAGCGCTTCGCCGCATAATCCGCGATCTCCGCATACCAGTCCACCCGCCAGTTGCGGTAGTTGCGGAAGCGCTGGCCCGTGCACGGGCTGATCACGAGCGTCGGCGCGCCTCCGGCGAAATACGGGGCGATCGCCGCAACGTCGTCGGGGCCGACCGGAATGTCCCATCGCGGCTTGCCGTGTGGCACGCCGATCAGCTCCGCGAACTCGAACAAACCGTCCATGACGTGCCGCTCGCGGCGTGGCGGCAGCCGTGTGTTCGTGAACAGCCACTGGTGATCACGGGCACGCGCTTTGTCGAAACCGACTCGCAGCTTCGAGCGCACGGCCAGGCTCACGATGTTGGCGCGCGCCGACGCGTGCATGTGCAACAGGGCGTTGAAACGCTTACCCCCAAGCGCGCGGCGCACGGCGCCGTAGCCCCTCCAGCCCAGCGCCTTGTCGAGCACGACGAACTCGACGCCCTCGAGGCCCCTTAGTAAGGAGTGCTCGGTCTTGCCGATGATCCAGGTTAGCTGCGTGCGCGGCCACGCGTCTTGAATCGCACGCACGACCGGCACGGTGTGACAGGTATCGCCGATGGCGGACAGTCGGATGATGCAGAGCGACGCGGGGGGTTGGCCGAAAGGCAGCTGCATGCCGTGGGGCGGAGGCTCCGGAAAACGAGCGCCATCGTACACGATCGCTGCGTGCGGGCGGCGGACGGGCCACCGCCCGCGCGGCGCGGCGCGCTACGGTTGAGCGGCGCGGCGCTCTGGCGTTACCAGGTGAGGCTCGACGAACGACGCGAGCTGCACTTTGCTGAGCGCTCCGACCTGCGTCGCCACCGGCGCGCCGTCCTTGAACACCATCAGCGTCGGGATGCTGCGCACGCGGTAGCGGCTCGCTGCAGCGGGGTTCGCGTCGATGTCGAGTTTCACGACCTTGAGGCGCCCGGCATAGGTTTTCGCCGACTCGGCGACCAGGGGGCCCACCAGTTTGCAGGGGGTGCACCACGTCGCCCAGAAATCGACGAGCACCGGCTCCGCCGAGGTCAGGACCTCAGTACCAAAGCTGTCGTCGGTCACATCGTGCGTGGTCATTGGCGCTTCTCCTTCAAGGTTGTGAGGCACAGCAGCAGTCTATTAGATACGAAAATAGTAACAATCTGGCAGAATACGAATTGACTGTTCAATGGATAGAACAATGGCGATCAACAAGCTGCTTGCGATGGAAGTGTTCGTTCGCGTCGTGGAGACAGGCGGTATCACGCGTGCGGCGGAGCGCCTCCGGCTGCCGAAGGCCAGCGTCACGACGCTTCTACAGAAGCTCGAGACCACGCTCGGCGTGAAGCTGTTGAATCGCACGACGCGCCATGTGAGCACCACGGCCGACGGCGTGGCTTACTACGAGCGTTGCGTCGCGATCCTGGCGTCGATTCGCGAGACCGAAGAATCGCTCGCGACGCAGCGCTCGGCGCCCCGCGGTCGGTTGCGCGTCGACGTGTCGACGCTGATGGCGCGCTCGGTGGTCGTGCCCGCGCTGCCGGACCTGTTCTCGCGCTACCCCGACATCGAGCTCGCGCTGGCATGCAACGAGCGCCGTGCCGATCTGCTCGAGGAGGGCATCGATTGCGCCGTCTGGAGCGGCGAGATCGAAGACACGAGGCTCGTTGCGCGGCGCGTCGGGTATCTGTACTTCGCAACCTGCGCCGCGCCTTCCTACCTCGCGGCACATGGCCAGCCACAGCATCCCCACGACCTCGCCCAGCATCGGTGCATCAACCGGTTTGCGCCGGGTACCGGCGCCGTCGCGGCGTGGACATTCTCGAGGGACGGCGAACGCGTGGAAGCCGCGTTTCCGGGCCACGTGGCGCTCGACGACGAGAACAGCTACGTGGCCGCAGCCGAGGCGGGGCTCGGCATCGCGCAGATCCCGGCCTTCGTCGCGAAGGACGCGATCGAGCGCGGCGCTCTCGGGCTCGTGCTCGGGGACTGGTTTGCGGAGCCCGCGCCGCTGCACATCGTCTATCCGCAAAACCGCCATCTCTCGAACAAGGTGCGCGTGTTCGTCGACTGGGTGGCCGAGCTGCTGCGCCAGCACGACGGCATCCAACTACGTTCGATGTTACCGGCGGCCGAGCGGCCGCGCGTGACTGCACAGTGACCGGCGCCCCGATTTGTGATCGCCAAAACGAGAATCAGCCCCACGCTCTCCGGTACAATCGCGGCTCCCCACGGAACTCGCGCAAACCCGGCGTGGCTTCCCCACCAGATGGAGCTGGACCCGTGCCGATCGCCACAACCGCCCGCCGCGGGCGCAAGCCGCTACTTTCAGCGCTGCTAGCCGCTACGCTCGCGGCCTGTGGCGCGCCGCCGCATCCGTCGGCGCCGCCGCCGACGGAAGTCGGCACGCTCGAAGTGCAACCGCGCGAGCTTCCTCTCGCGCTCGAGTATGCCGCGCAATTGCGTGGTGTCCGCGAGGTGGAGGTGCGCGCGCGCGTGTCGGGCATCCTGCTACAGCGACGTTACGAAGAAGGGCAGCCCGTGAAGGCCGGCGAGCTGCTGTTCCGCATTGATCCCGCGCCGTTTCGCGCCGACGCGGATCGCGCGCGCGCGCAGCTCGGTGTGCAACAGGCGAGCCTGCAGCAGGCGCGCCGCGAGCGCGATCGACTCCTGCCGCTGTTCGACCAGAGGCTCGTGAGCCAGCGCGACCGCGACACGGCTGTTGCGGCGTTCGAAAGCGCGGACGCCGCCGTAGCCGCCGCCGAGGCGGCATTGAAGACCTCCGAGCTATCGCTGTCGTACACGGATGTTCGCGCGCCGATCAGCGGGCTCACGAGCCGCGAAGCGCGTTCCGAAGGCAGTCTCGTGACGGCGGGCGACGACACCGCTCTGCTAACGCACATCGTGCAGGCGGACCGACTTTACGTGGAGCTCGCGCTGCCGGAAGGCGACGCAGAGCTCGTGCGCGCCGCGAGCTCCGCGCGCTCCGGCAGCGTCGTCGTACGCGTCGTCGACGCGCGCGGCGCACAGATCGGGCCCGACGCGGCGATCGAATTCATTGCGCCACGCGTCGACGATTCCACCGGCACGATCGCGGTGCGTGCGATTCTCGACAACACGGGCGACGTATTGCGACCAGGTCGTGTCGTGCGTGCCCGTGTCGACGGCGTCAACGTGCCGAGCTCGCTCGTAATCCCGAAGCGCGCGCTGATGCACGGAGCGCAGGGGTCGTTCGTCTGGATCGTGGGCGCCGGCGAGCAGGTGGGGGTGCGGCCCGTGGAGCTCGGCGCGTCCGCGGGTAACGATGTCGTCGTCGCGAAGGGGCTAACGGCCGGCGACCGCGTGGTCGTCGACGGAATACTCAAGGTCCAGCCCGGTGCCGGCGTGCACGCGACGCCTATCGCGGTGGATGTCCCGCCGCAAACGAACCCGGCAACGGTCGCGCCGTGATCTCGAACTTCTTCATCGACCGGCCGCTGTTCGCGACGGTGGTGTCGGCGTTCATCGTGATCGCCGGTCTTGCGGCGTTTCGCGAACTGCCGGTCGCGATGTATCCGAACGTCGCGCCACCACAGATCGGGGTGAGCACTGTTTACCCCGGAGCGAGCGCGGACGTCATCGCGGAGACGGTCGCCGCGCCGCTCGAGCAGGCGCTGAACGGCGTCGAGAACATGCTGTACATGCGGTCGGGCAGTTCCTCGACCGGCTCGCTCCAGATTGCGCTGACGTTCGCTGTCGGTACGAACCCCGACCTGTCGATGATCAACGTGCAGAACCGCGTGCAGAGCGCGGTGCAGCTTTTGCCCGAGGAAGTGCGCCGGCAAGGCGTCACGGTGGCAAAGGCGTTGCCGAGTTTTCTGATGATCCTGACGTTCGATTCACCCGACGGGCGTTACGACAGCCTGTTCGTGTCGAACTATGCGACTCTGAATGTGATCGACGAGCTGCGCCGCATCCCGGGTATGGGCAACGTGCAGGTGTTCGGAGCTCGCGACTACTCGATCCGAATCTGGCTGAAACCCGACCGGCTCGCGGAGCTCGGCCTCACGCCGGCCGACGTCGCGGCCGCGGTGCGCGAGCAGAATACGCAGTCGGCGGCCGGCCGCCTCGGCGACGAGCCGATTACCGAGCGCGTCGACCTCACGCTCAACGTTACTACGCAGGCGCGGCTGACGGACCCGGAAGAGTTCGAGCGCGTCATCGTGCGCGTGGGCGCCAACGGCGAGATCGTGCGCTTGAAGGACGTCGCCCGCGTCGAGCTCGGTGCGCGCGACTACACGTTCGGATTGACGCGCAAGGGTAGGCCGGTGACGGGCGCAGCGCTGCAGCTCGCGCCCGACGCGAACGCGTTGCAGGTCTCGGCCGCTGTTTACTCGAAGATGGACGAACTGGGCGCAAAATTCCCGGCAGGCCTCACGTGGTCTATCCCGTACGACACGAGCAAATACGTGCGTACGTCGATGCGCGAGGTGGCGTACACCTTCTTCGAGGCCCTCGCGCTCGTGTTCTGCGTGGTGTGGGTGTTCCTCCACAACCTGCGCGCGACCGTGATCCCGTCAGTGGCCGTACCGGTGTCGCTGATCGGAACGTTCGCCGGCATGTATTTGCTAGGCTTCTCGATCAACTCGCTGACGTTGTTCGGAATGGTGCTTGCGATCGGGATCGTCGTCGATGACGCGATCGTCGTGCTCGAGAATGTCGAGCGTCACATGCGCGACGATCACGTCACCGCTCGCGACGCCACGCGACGCGCGATGGCCGAAGTGAGCAGACCGGTGATCGCGATCGTGCTCGTGTTGAACGCCGTGTTCCTGCCGGTAGCGTTCCTGGGCGGGCTCGTAGGTGAGATGTACCGTCAGTTCGCGATCACGATTGCAGTGTCCGTCACGATCTCGGGCTTTGTCGCGCTTACGCTCACGCCCGCGATGTGCGCGGTGCTGCTGAAGACCGGTGAGGTCGAGCCCCGTGGTTTGCTCGCCCGCTTCGATACGGGGTTCCACAAGCTCACGGACGTATACATGGGCGGCGTGCGCTGGACGATGCGTCACGGCAGGGTCGCGATAGCCGGGTTGGCGCTGATGGCAGTCGCAATCTGGTTGCTGGAACGCGCAACGCCGAGCGCGCTTGCGCCAAGCGAGGACCAGGGCTACGTGATCGCGATTGCGGCGCTTCCACCGGCTGCGTCGCTGCAGCGCACGCGGGCCGCGCTCGCGCAGTTCGACAAAGCGGCGTTCGCACACCCGGCGTTTGACGACAACATCACGGTCGACGGTCTCGACGTTCAGACCGGCGGCCAGCGCAGTAACGCGGGTGTAGCGTTCATTCTTCTGAAGGACTGGTCCGAGCGGCGGAGTGGTGCGCTCTCGGCGAACGCCGTCACGGGTGCTCTCTTCGGCGCCGCTGCGGGAATCAAGGACGCGTTCATCTTTCCGGTGGCACCACCGGCCGTCCCGGGCATGTCGAATACCGGCGGCCTCGAGGGCTTCGTGCAGTCGCGCAGCAACGACTACCGGGCGCTCGAGCAAGTGACACAAGCATTCGTCGCCGCGGCCGCGAAGCGCCCGGAGCTCCAGGGTGTCGGCACGACCTACTCCACGGAAGTGCCGCGCGTGAACGTGGCGCTCGACATCGAGAAGGCGAAGCTGCTGCGTGTGAGCTTGGACGACGTGAACCTCACGCTGCAGAGCACCTTCGGCGCGCTCTACGTCAACGACTTCAATCGCGACGGACGCGTGTACCGTGTGCTGATGCAATCGGACGCGAAGTTCCGCGCGCATCCGGAGGATCTGCGCAACGTATCCGTGCGTTCGGCCGACGGCTCGATGATTCCGCTGACGGCAATCGCGGCCGTGCACGAAGCGACGGGGCCCGATTCGATCGAGCGCTTCAACCTGTTCCCATCCGCGCGATTGTTCGGCGGGCCGGCGCCGGGCTACAGCTCGGGCCAGGCGCTCGCCGCCATGGAAGAGCTGGCGGCGAAGGTGCTGCCCGAAGGCTACACACTCGCCTGGTCGGGCGAGTCGTACCAGGAAAAGACGAGCGGCCAGAATACTGTCGGCATCTTCGCGCTCGCGGTGCTGATGGTGTTCCTGATTCTGGCGGCGCAGTACGAAAGGATCAGTCTGCCGTTCGCCGTGATTCTCGCGGTGCCGTTCGCCGTGTTCGGCGCGTTCCTCGCCGTGTGGCTGCGCGGCCTCTACAACGATTTGTACCTGCAGATCGGACTCGTGACGCTCGTGGGACTCGCGGCGAAAAACGCGATTCTGATTGTCGAGTTTGCGGCGCACATGCACCGTGAGGAAGGCAAATCGCTGACGGAAGCCGCGACCGAGGCTGCCCGCCTGCGCTTCCGGCCGATCGTCATGACGTCGCTGGCATTCATCCTCGGTGTGCTGCCGCTGGCCCTCTCTACGGGTGCGGGCGCCGGCAGCCGCCACTCGATCGGCACGGGCGTGATCGGCGGCATGCTCGCGGCCACATTCATCGCCGTGCTTTTTATTCCATCGTTCTTCATCTGGACTTCTCGCGCGGGTGATGCCGTGCGCCGCCGCTTCGCCGGAGGCGGCTCGCCGCCACCGCCATAGAAGGGGCGATCATGATCACCGAGTTTGCCGAGATTCGCGATGCCGTGGCGCGTCTCTGCGCCGACTTCCCGGGCCTCTACTGGCGTGAACGCGATCGTGTGCGGGCGTACCCGAAGGAGTTCGTCGACGCGTTGTCCGATTCCGGTTTTCTCGGGGTGTTGATCCCCGAGGAATACGGCGGCTCAGGCCTCGGTGTGCAAGCCGCGAGCGCGGTGCTAGAGGAAGTGCACCGCGCGGGTTGCAATGGCGCCGCGTGTCACGCGCAGATGTACACGATGGGCACGCTGCTGAAGCACGGCAGCGACGTGCAGAAACGCGACTATCTGCCGCAGATCGCTTCGGGTGCGCTGCGGTTGCAGGCGTTCGGCGTCACGGAGCCGACGAGCGGCACCGACACGACGCGTATTCGCGCGACGGCCGTGCGTGACGGCGACGTGTACCGCGTCAGCGGGCAGAAGGTGTTCATTTCGCGCACGGAGCACTCCGATCTTATGCTGCTGCTCGCGCGCACGACGCCGCGCGACCAGGTCACGAAGCCCACCGACGGCATGTCCGTGTTCATCGTGGATCTGCGCACGGCCGTCGGCAACGGCCTCACGATCAAGCCGCTCGTCACCATGATGAATCACGCGACGACCGAGCTGTTCTTCGACAATCTCGAAGTGCCCGCGGCGAATCTCGTGGGCGCGGAGGGCAAGGGTTTCGGCTACATCCTGGACAGCATGAACGTCGAGCGCATCCTGATCGCGTCCGAGTGCATCGGCGATTCGCGCTGGTTCATCGCGAAGGCCACGGCGTACGCGACGGAACGCCAGGTGTTCGGTCGGCCGATCGGCCAAAACCAGGGCATCCAATTTCCGATCGCGCGGGCGTACGCGCAGACTGAAGCCGCTGCGCTGATGGTCAAGAAAGCTGCGGCGTTGTTCGACGCGGGCGAGAAGTGCGGCGCCGAGGCCAACATGTCGAAGATGCTGGCCGCCGACGCGTCGAAGGAGGCGGCCGACGTCTGCATCCAGACGCATGGCGGCTATGGTTTCGCGGAGGAGTACGACGTCGAGCGCAAGTTTCGCGAAACGCGCCTGTACCAGGTCGCGCCGGTGTCCACGAACCTGATCCTCTCCTACATCGGCACGCACGTCCTAGGCATGCCCAAATCCTTTTAGAAGAAGCGCGGCCCCACGCTGTTCTCCCACGGAGCGCGACCGATCCCCGGCGTCGCGGAGGCGCACGCGTCTCGAATGTCCCGGCCGAGACCGTCGGCGCACAGGGATGTGCGCCGCCGAGCCCCAGGGACGGACTTCCGGCGTGTCGAGGACGGGATATTCGAGACGCGTGCGCCTCCGCGGCGCTCGGGATCGAGTGGCGAGCTAACTAGCAGAGCACGGCGTGGGATTGCGCTTAGAAGCGTCCCGCTCGCGCTTGAACTGCACCGTCCGCACCCAATGCCCCGTCAGGTACTTCGGGTCGGCAACATAGAGCTGGATCACGAGGTACTGGTTGCCGTCGTCCTCCACGATCAGGTTGTAGTACTCCGTCATGAAGGCGTTCTCGCTGAACGGCACACCGTTCTTGCGCAGATAGCCCGCGCGCAGATTGTTCGTTTCCACGCGCAGCGTGCCCGCGCGCTTGATCTGGCCGAGCGACGTCGGCCCCGGGTAGAACTGTTCGGTGGTGCCCGAGAACTGCCACGAGGCATTCGACCACCCCTGCCAGCTGCGGGCGCCCTGCGCCTCACGCTGGTTGAAGTGGAACAGCCGCGTCTGCATGCCCGTGTCGACGTCGAGCTTCAGCGTGTTGTCGTCCTGCCAGCTGATCTGCAGGCGACTTGGCAGGCGCATGATCGAAGGTGCCGAGTAGGCTCTGCATTCCTCGCCGGCCGTTTGGTCGCGGGCCGGATCCCAACCGTCGGCCGTGCGTTTACCTTCGGCGTTCAGCGGGATGTACGAGTAGTCGCCCTTCGCGGGCGTGATCATGCGGTACACCCAGTCGTCGGTGATCAGCGAGACCCAGTTGCCCGTGATGTCCATCGGCGCGCCGGCGCGCGGAGTCGCGGGCGCCTTCGGCGCCGCCGCGCGCTGTGCCTGCGCCTCCGCGTGCGACGGAAGAACGCATGCCGCGAGTGCTGCGCTCAACATGACTCCGAGTGTCTTCGTTTTCGTGATCACTTCGGGTGTTCCTTCAGGCTGCGGTACACGGCCGTGATGAACATCTCCGTGGTCCAGGGGCCCGTCTTCGTGCCGAATCGGCCTTCGTAGCCGAACGTCGGCCGCTTCTCCAGAACCTGTTGCAGCGTAAGTCCCTGGTCGATCAGCGCCTTCGTCTGGTCGCGGATGATCGTCAGCATGTCGCGGTAGTAGCCGACGTCGGCCGAATCGCCGAGACGGCCGTGCGCCGGCACGATCATCGTGCCGCCTTCGGTGCGGAACTCGGGGATCGCGAGCTTCAGGATCGTGTTCAGCGCCGCGAGCACGCCATTGATGCTGCCGCCGGACTCGACGTCAATGATCGGAAACGTGTCGAGGTTGAACACGTCGCCCGCCGCGATCACGTCTGCGCTGCGGAAGTAGACGAAGCTGTCGCCGTCCGTCGCCGCATTCGGCATGTGGACGATCTGCACGCCTTCGTCGTTGAAGAACGTGCTGATCTTGTAGTCCGCAGTGAAGAAGGTTTCGGTCGGCAATGCCTCGAACGGCATGCCGCGCGCCTGCATACGGTTCAGCACGTTCTCGTGCGCGAGCACCGCCGCGCCATTCGACGAGTCAGAGATCGTGCCGGCCACGTTGCCGCCGGTGTAGGTCGTGCCCGCCGCCGCGATTTTCTCGTTGCCGCCGACCGAGGGCGGCAGCGAGTTCGTATCGATGATGTAGCGGATCGGCTTCGGCGGTGCGTGTGTATTTACGGGGAAGCGCGAACGCGTTTCCGCGCCGCCTCGTGGCGGCGTCAGCACGTCGAGGAAGCCGAACGCGTTCAGTTGCGCTTGCAGATCTTGTACCGCGGCCACCACGCGCGCGCTCGATTGCGCGTTGCCGGAGTTCACGAGCATCACGCCGTCCGGGCCCACGGAAGCCGTGATGTTCGTGCCGGCGCCGACCAGCATCCAGATGTTCTTGCGGACTGGCCACCAATGGACCTCGGCCGACGCCTCGGCCGCGCGCGCCGCTTTTTGAGCTTGGGCGGTGGCCGGCACGCTCCAAACGATTGCGGCGAAGCACGCCGTCGTCGTAGCTGCGAACGCGGCGGCTCGGTGCTGCGGGCTGCGGCGTGTCGTCGTCAGCGCCATGGTTAGTTGCCCCGGCGCGGCGCTTGCCGCGCCGTCGTGCTCTGTTCGCGCTCGAGCTTCTGGCGATACTCGGGGTACATCGTCTCCGCGCCGTCGAAGTACAGCGAGCGTGGCAGGCCGTAGTAGTCAGAGAAGCTGAAAATCTGGTCGTTCTTGCCGGGCAGCCAGTTCGGCACGACGCCGTCCTTGCGGACGACCTCCGTCACGACCGTGCAGGGGTACGGCGGCACCTGCTGCGCGAGGTTCAGCCGATACTCCGTGCTGCGGATCAGCGGCTCGGTCAGATACACGGGGTCG
>FTFB01008061.1_pt1 | contig 13645 bp, 10 predicted proteins | sample 1658331 | NCBI WGS metagenome assembly FTFB01 (sample SAMEA3914816, study PRJEB12502) | metagenome | biome: forest; material: soil | place: USA | collected 2011-09-16 | depth 0.3 m | reverse complement strand
TCCACGCTGAGGGACGTGCCATCGAGCGCCACGCCAGCGAACAATCCGCGGGAGCGCGAGTAGGAATACACCTCGGCGGCGAAATTCTGGTCTGTCGCGACGGAAGCGGAACGCCCCACGGGGCCTGCGGCCACCGCAGCGTCAGCACCAAGCGTGAGCTTGCCGCCCGTGATGCCTTCGATGCCCGCGCGTGTGGTGAAGACAAGCACGATGTCCGTGGAAGTGCCGCCCCACTGCCAGCCGATGCTGGCGCCGGCGAGCGTGACGAAGATGGGGCTGGTGAACCGGCCATCTTTGTCCCGCACGACCAGGGCACCCTTGCCCCAGCGGCCGCCGCCGATGAACGCGAGCTTGGTAACGCTCGGCACCACGACGATGCCGTAGGCGCGATCGAGAAGCCGGTCGGGAATGGCAGAGTCGCGCGACGCGCGGATCTCTTCGAGCACTTCGGTCGCCATGAGCAGGCGGCCCTGTTCGCGAGCTTGTGCGTGGACGTGGGTAGTGGTGAAAGCGAGGGCGAGGCCCATCAGCAGAGCGGAAAGCGCGGCGCGATTGCGCATGCGTGTGTCCCCTATTGGCTTGGCCTGTGGCCACATTCCTGACGCGCGCGAGCTTACAGCAATAGCTCGCGCAAGTTGAGCGCCCCGTTGAAGGCGCTCGTCAGGCCTCGAGGGTCAGGCCTGGCCCGTCAGAACCAGATGGACACGAACAGCTGGAAAACGTTCGCGTTGAGCTTGTACAGCGGCTCGCCACCGGCCGGAATGCCATTGCCGGGGTTCGTGACCGTGGCGTCGCGGAAGTTGTCGTAGTTGATCATGAGGTGATCCAGGCGCGCGTTCAGCGTGCTTTTCTGGATCCACCTCGACGCCCAGGGAATGTTGAACTCGTAGGCCGCGCCCACGCCGACCGTGAAGCTGTTGAACTGCGAGAGCTCTTTGTCGCGCGCGAGGAAGTTGGCGAAATTCTGGCGCGGGAACAGGTCGCTGTAGAAGTCCGCGGCGTTCTGGCGGTAATAGCGCAGGCGGCCGTCGAATATCCAGCGCTTCCAGGCGGGATGGGTATAGGTCAGGTCGAGCGTGTGGGCGCCGACACCCCAGGTGTCCGTGTAGAAGCGGTAGTTGCCTTCTATGGCTGCGCGCCAGGGCAGGTAGTACTTCAGCAGCACGGCAGCGGCACTGCTGGTGTGGGTGCGCGGGTAGATCTCTTTTTCCAGCGCGAATCCGCGTGGATCGCCCGGTGACACGTAGCGCACGGAGCGGTAGGGGCTGTTGAGATAACCCTCGTCCGTGATGGCTTCGAAGTTGAACCCGCCAAGCAGGTTGCGGGTGAGAATCTGGGTGACGCCCAGCGTGTAGGCCCTCGTATCTGCCTTGTCTGCGAACGTGGGATCGCGGGTCTTGCTGCCGTCGGCGTTCTTGATGTTGCGGAAGACGTCGTTCCAGCCGCGGCGGTAGCCGAGCGTGACGGTGGTCAGGTCGCCGAACATGTCCTGCGACAGCGAGAAATACGCCGTGTCGGCGATGTAGTCGCTTTCCTTGCTGTCGATGACACCCATCGTGTAGGTGGTCTTGCCGTGCAGGAATTCCAGGCCCAGGCTCTTCTGGGTGCGCTGTTCCTTGTATTGGCTGGCGGAGAGCTTCACGTCGATGGACGCGCTGGTGACGAAGTCCATGTAGTAATTGGCGGAGACCGCGAAGTGCTCGCCGATCTTCTTGCGCACCAGCACCGAGGGGCCCTGGATCTCGACGCCGCCGCCCTGGTAGCGGTGGTAAAGCACGTCACCACGGTCTTCGGCCAGCACGCCCGCAAACGCGGCGCCGCCGTGGCTCGTGGCCACGAGAGCGAGCAGGGCCAGCGCGAGCAACTTACCCGGCTGGCCCATGAGAAGGCGCATCAGTTGGCGCATCTGTCGCACGTTTCCGGACGTCGTCAATTACAACCGCATCCGCCGCCGGCCCCGCCGGTCGCGCCGCGCGCGCCTTCGCGCGCGTCGAACACGTGGTCGAGGTAGGCCGACGATACCGGATTACGGTCGAGCGCCATGATCGGATCCGCGAGATGCTCGCGCTCGTAAGGCTTCACCCACGGCTGGATCGAGCAGCCGCCGACGGCGGCGAAGGCCGCAAGCAGCAGGGCAAGCCTTGCGAGGCGGGCGGCGTTCGGCATGGCGCTCAGCATGGCATCGGCTCCTATTTCTCGCGCATCAGCATGCGGATGCTGTTCATGTATTCATTCTCGTCGCCGGCCTTGTAGCCGCGATGGACGACGCGGAGGTTGCCCTTCTTGTCGACGAAATAGGTGCTCGGCATCACGGCCACCTTGTAGAGGTTGGTGACGTCACTCTTCACGTCGTACAGCACCGGAAAGCTCACCGGCGTCTTCTTCAGCCAGTCCGTTGCGCCCTTCGGGTCCGGCTCGACGTTCACGCCGAGCAGGGTGAAGTCCTTGTTCCTGTACTGCTTGTAGATGCTCTCGAGGAGCGGCATCTCTTCGCGGCAGGGCCCGCACCAGGTGGCCCAGAAGTTGATCATGACCACCTGGCCCTTGAACCCCGAGAGCTTCACGGGCTTGCCGGTGTTCGAATCCAGCACGAAATCCGGCGCGGGACCGGTGGCATCCGCGGCAGCGAGCACGGGAGCGGACGGTGCCGCGGCAAACGCGATGAACGCGGCGGCGGCAAGGACTGATGCGAAGCGACGTTTCATAAAGGCAGCCATTCCTCTAGAAGAATACGGTCAGGCCGATGTTGGCTTCGAGGTTGTTGGTGAGCTTCTTCTCGCCCAGCAGGTCCGAGTCGAAGACCCGGTCCTGCATGCGCACGTGGATCGCGAGCCAGTCTGTCGGCAGCACGCGATATCCCGCGCCGAAACTCACCGCAAACTTCTGGTCGCCGGCGAAATCCACGCTGCCGATGCCGCCCAGAAGGTAGAAGCCACTCGTCATGGCGAGGTTGCGACCGAGAAAGACCTCACCCGGCAGGAAGTTGTAGCCGAGCGCGAGGTTGTAGTACGTGAATTGCCTCTCAGCCCCGGTAAGCAGCTGGATGTTGCCGCCGAGCGTCTCGAAGCTCGTCTTGCCGGCCTGGGTGCGGCCCGCTTCGGCCTGGAAGAAGAAGTCTTCCGTGACGTGGTAGGCCGCGGTCACGCCGTACACCGGGTTGGTGCCGAAGTCTTCGACCGACAGGGCGCCGAACACACCGCCGATCTCGATGTTCTCGGTATCGATACGCGGCACCTTCACCTTGCGGCGGGCAACCTGCGGCTCGATCACGCGCGGCGGAGCCTGGTCGGCTTCGTCCGTGTTGGCCTGACTGTCGCCCTGGGCGGACGTGTCTTCCTTGGGCTCGTCGCGGTCGAGCCAGTTGCGTAGGGAGGCGCAACCGGAGAGCGCCAGCACGACGCTCAGAAGAAGAATGCGAATCCCAGTTTCCATTCGTCTACCTTCTCATTGGCGTTGCGGCTGGTGAATATCATGTGGCTCTTGTACTCCGCGCGCGCGAAAAAGCGGCGCGTGAGGTAATAGCGGACGCCGCCCCCGACGTACGCGGTCTGGTCGTTGCGGTCGAGCGGGGCCACGAGCGTGGCCTTCGGCTCGATGTGCACGATGCCGGTGCCCAGCATGACGAACGGCGACAGGCGCCACTCCGGCATGAAGACGTGCGTGAGGCCGAGGTCGAGCACGGTGCCGTTCGAGGCATTGCCGAGGAACTGCCCCACGGAGAGCTCGATGGCGAGCTGTGAGTTGAATGAGTATGAGCCATAGGCCGAAATGAGCGTGGCGCCGCTGTAATCCCCCGCGAAGATGCCCATCTCACCGTCGTGAGACGTGAAGCCGGCGCGGTCGCCGAGCGGGAAAGTGAACGGTGAGCCATCTGCCAGCACCACGCTGAGCATGTCTTTGTACGACGCCCACCCTTCGACGCCGCGGGTGGTGCGCACTTTGAACCAGTCCGTGCGCCGCTTGAGGATGTCGACGCCTTCATCGCGCGGCACGACCTGCGTGACCGGGTAGCCGCGGCCCGGGCCCGTGTGCAGCTCCAGGTAGGGCGCAGTGACGAACACCTGCAAATATTCGCGCGCGCCGCACAGCGAAGGTGCGGCGACGAGTGCGAGCAGCAGGGGCAGTAGGCGCGCGTACCGTCGAAGAGCTTGCAAGATTCCCCTATCAGTTGACCGGCACAGCTGGGTCGAACGGATTGTTGAAGTACTGTGCCCCAATATCCAGCCACTCTGACAGCAAGCGAAGCTCGGTCGGGCTCAGGTAGCCCCTGTGCGTGCTGCTCGACCCCGAAGCGAAGCGACCCAGGAAGGCGCCCGACAGACCACCGCGTGCGGTGCCCGGGGTGAGGTATGGGCCCACACCCACTGTCACCGTCGTCGGATTGCCATTCTGGTCCGGCGGGCCCGGCACGAGGAGGTCCTGCACCGCGCCGCCGACCAGCGCCTGTGCATTATCGCCGAAAAATAGTTCGCGGTACGAGCGCAATTGCAGCGGCTCTTCGTCCGACGCCACGGCGGTGAGATCGAGCTGGGCCGCGGGCACCTGTGCAGTGTTGTCGGCGGGGTTTGTCTGCGAATGGCAACCGCTGCACTTGTGGTTGATGACGACGTTGTTGGCGTCCACGTCGGGTATGCCGTCGGCCGGGGCGACGTCGACGAACCGGTCTTTGGCCCACAGCGGCTGGATGTGCTGCGTGTAGTTGATGATGATGCGGCACTGGGCAGACCACGCCGTCACGCACGCGCCGCTCGTGGGCGCCAGCGTGGTGAAATTGGCGGCGTCTGCATAACTCAGCAGGATTGGCGGGTCCACCGTGCGCTGGGCCGGATCGCTCCACACGTCCGTGAACACCACGTTCATGCTCATGTTCAGGTCGGCGCAGCGGGGCGTGCCGCCCGAGCAGCTCTGGCGCGCGCGCGTCTGCGCCATGGTTTCGCCCTGGTCGGGCGAGAACGTCGCGATGGTGCCGGGAAACGCCTGGCCGGTGGCCGGCGCGCCCGTATTCACCGCGGTGAAGAGGCCCGAGCGGCCGTGTGAACGCGGGTTCTGCGGGGTAGCCGGGTTGTGGCACCCATTGCATTCGCGCACTTCCCCCGGGCGAAGCTGCAGCCAGTTGCTGTGCACGGGCGAGATGCGGCGGCCATTCGCGTCCAGGATGCTGAACTGGAAGGCGACGTTCGCCGGCACTTTGATCTTCACCGAGCCGTCCGGCTCGACCGGCGCGTAACCGAGGATCTCACGCATGAAGCCGGTGACGCCGAACGCGGCGTTGGCGATGTTGCGCACGTCCCGGTCGGGTTGCGATGCCGGCTTTTCGATGCGGATGAAGCGTGCCGGCCGGTTGGCTGCCGGCGTGACCATGGGGTTGCGGACCGCGGCGAGGTTCGGCGTGGCGGTGTCGGTGCCGTCGAAGTCGTAGACGCTCTTGATCGACAGCACGCCGACGCCTTCGCCCACCAGCGTGGATTCGAGGCTGCCCGGCGCGATCACCTGGTCGAGGATCACTGGCGGCGGCGTGCGCGGCTGCGCGGCCACCACGTCGGTGATCATCACGCCTTCCGTCGGTGTCATCACGGGCAGCAGGGTGTTCTGGCCGGGGTCGAACATCCAGACGCTGTAGATGGACGGGGCGACCATCACGTTCGGGTCCGACAGACGCGAGTCGGTGCAGGGCACGATTGTGGCCGGTGTCTTCGTGTTGTCGAGCAGGCGGCACTGCGACCAGCTCGTGAGGATGCGGTTGGTGCCGTCCCACAGCGGGTAGCCGGAATTGAAGCGCCCACCGGGCGAGGGCCCGTCGATGGTGCGCACGTCGTTCGTGGTGGCGCGCGTCTGGGCGGGACCGTTCATGCCTGCGCTTGCCAGCACTGCCTGGTTGTTCTCCACGTATGTCTTCGTGTCGATGATGACGAGGTCGCCACCGAAGTCGTTGTCCGTGTTCTGGCGCACGAGCGTGAGGATGCGGCCGTTCAGCATCTCGCGCGGGTGCACGAACTGGATGGGCTGGTTCGCCATCGTGCCCGTGTCGTGGCTGTTGGCGCCGTACAGGAGCTGCAGGTCGGTGCCGTCGGGGTGGGCGCTATAGAGATGTATGCCGTCGTTGCCCGGGGCGTGGTCCCAGCGGCTCCAGACGAGGCGGCCGTCGGTGGTGACGGTGGCGTCGCGGTCGTGGCTCTGGTTGAACGAGATCTGGTGCGGGCTCGAGCCATCGCCGTTCATCACGTGCAGGACGAAGGCGGATTCGCTTCGATCGTCCGTCTGTGCTTCGAATGCGGGCTTGTTTTCGTCGAGCAGCACGCCCTTCGATGCGCGCTGGCGGGTCGACGAATAGACGATGCGCCCGTCGGGCAGGTAGTGCGGCGAGACGTCGTTGCCTTCCGAAGCGGTGACGTCGGACTTGATCACCCGGTGCAGGTCGTCGGCGCCGATGTCGTATTCCCAGATTTCCCAGACCGGCGGGTCTTTCTCCTTCTGGTTCACCTTGAGCGGGCCGCGCATCGCAAAAATGACCTTCTTGCCGTCGAAGGAGACGTCCACGTCCTTCACGTCATAGGGCTTGGCGGTGGTGACGCGCGCCGTGATGTTCGTTTCCGTCGCGCCGGGGGAGGCGCGGTCGCGCTTGAACAGGTTCGCGGCAGGCGCGGTGTCGCGCAGCTGGCGCAGGTCGTCCGTGTTCACCGGAATGGTGCGCTTCACATAGAAAATGGGGAAATCGACGGTGGCCGGGTCGGGTGTCTGGCCACTGCCGACATTGACGCTGCCGCCGCCGCTGCAGGCGCAGAGCGCAAAAGCGAGAAGCACCGCACACAACGCGGCGTTGCTCGCTCCGGGGCTCACGATGTGGCCGACAGGAGCCCGGGTGACCGCATTCACGATTTCGCGCTCGACCTTCATTCAAGAACACTCCCGAAACCTGCGGCACACAAGGATATCGCCGCATGAATGTAACGTAATCAACCTTCGCCGAAGCGTCTTCGACAATCTGCCGAGGACGTCACGCCGTAGACGCGCGCTTCGCGTTTCCCTTCGGCCCGGACTACACGTCCCGGTCATTTGCTCCGGCCCGTCATTTCGTCGGCTGAGGCTTCATCAGTGACGTCGTGCACAGGTAGTCGTTCAGGTTCTCGCACGATGTGACGTCGCTCCCATTTGCGGCGGGAAGGATACCCGGAGCCCCGCGGGGGCAGGACCTGTCTGCGTGTGGCGACGTACGGTGCTTGAGACAAAAAGGACCTTGAAAAAGCGTGGGTATAGTCCGCCCCGCATTCGACGGCAGCAGCTTCGTGGGAGTGGATGGGTGCCATGATCAACATGAACCTCGAGAAAGTGCGGTCTTCGCGCCGTGTCACGGCAGTGGGCGCGGCCTGCGCCCTGCTCCTGTGCGCTCACGCGGCCGGCGCCGATCCCGTCTCGCGCGCACAGGCGAAACGCATGTTCGATCGCATCGCGGGAGTACCGGCCACCGACGCGCAGCTCGATGCCATGGTCGCGACGGGAGACTCGGTGCAGGCCGCGCTCATCGCCACCGAAGACCCGGCGTTCTACAACGTGACGCTGAAGAACTTCGTCACGCCCTGGACCAACCGCGACCAGACCGTGTTCGCGCCCCTGAACGACTACACCGCCACCGTCATCGGAATGGTGCGCGACGACGTGGCGTTCAACACCGCGCTGTCGGCCGACATTCTCTACACGGTCAACGCGAGCGGCCTGCCGGCCGTCTCAGCCAGCAACAATGATCACTACGAGGCGGCGGAGACTCAGGGCATAAACCTGAAGACCGCGCTTCAGAAGAACGCGCAGAGCGCGGTGTACGGCATCCCCACCGCCGGTACCGCTGGCCTCCTCACCACGCGTGCCGCTTCCGCGGCGTTCTTCATCGCCGGCACGAACCGCGCGATGTTCCGCTTCACCATGGTGAATCACATGTGCCGCGACATGGAGCAACTCGCGGATACCAGCCGTCCGCCGGATCGCATCCGCCAGGACGTGAGCCGCTCTCCGGGCGGCGACAGCCGCATCTTCCTGAACAACTGCATCGGCTGTCATAGCGGCATGGACCCGATGGCGCAGGCCTTCGCGTATTACAACTACGATGAAGTGCAGGGAAAGCTGGTCTACACGCCGGGCGTCGTCCAGCCGAAGTACTTCATCAACTCCGACAACTTCAAGCCGGGGTTCATCACGCCGAACGACAACTGGGAGAACCGCTGGCGCCACGGCCAGAACTCCATCTACGGGTTCAGCGACTCGCTGCCTGGCAAAGGCACTGGCGCTGGCGCGAAGTCGCTGGGCGATGAGATCGCGAACAGCACGCAGTTCGCGCAATGCCAGGTGGAAAAGGTCTTCAAGGCCGTCTGCTTCCGGGCGCCCACCGGCACCGACCATGCCCGGGTGGACAGCATTCGCGCCAACTTCATTGCGGGCAACTTCAAGCTGAAACAGGTCTTCGCAGAGACCGCCGACGTCTGCAAAGGCCAGTGAGGGGACTCGCAATGAACAGGGAGAACAACGTGAATTCCTTCATCGCTGGTTCCGCTCGCGTGGCGTCACGCTCGCTGCGGCTGGGTCTCGCGCTCTCGTTCGCGGCGGTGTTGGCCGCTTGCTCGGGCGCTGGCGCTCCGACGGTCGTGAACCCCGTTACTTCCGCGCCTCCAGTCGCCGATTACGCGGGCCCCGCTCCGCAGAATGCCGACGTGCAGGCGTTCAAGCTGAATCTCTGGGAGAACATCAAGGCGAACAACCGATGCGGCGGCTGTCACACCGCCAACGGCCAGTCGCCGCAGTTCGCCCGCAACGACGACGTGAATGCCGCCTACCAGGCCGCCAACACGGTCGTGAATCTCGCGCAGCCCGACCAGTCGCGCATGGTGCAGAAGGTGGCTGGTGGCCATAACTGCTGGCTCGCTTCAGCATCGGCCTGCGGCGACACGCTCACCGTCTGGATTCGCAACTGGGCCGGCGCTTCCGCTTCGGGCGGCAAGCAGATCGAGCTGAAGGCGCCCACTATCAAGGAAGTCGGCCAGAGCAAGACTTTCCCCGGCGACTCGACCAAGTTCCAGCAGAGCAAGCTCTGGAACGATCCGGCGAACCCGCCCGGCCTGCTGCGCAAATACTGCTCGCGCTGCCACGCGCCGACCGCGGCAGTCCCGGTGCAGCCGTTCTTCGCGAGCGACGATCCGAACGAGGCGTATGCCGCGGTGCGCTCGAAGATCAACCTGGATAACCCTGCGATGTCGCGCTTGGTGATCCGCCTGCGCACGGAGTTCCACAACTGCTGGAGCGACTGCGCCTCGAACTCCAACACCATGGAAGCGGCGGTGAAGTCGTTCACCGACCTCGTCGCCGTGTCGCAGGTCGACCCCTCACTCGTCACGTCAAAGGCGCTCACGCTGTATGACGGAACGGTAGCCGCTGGCGGCAACCGCTTCGACACGAACGTGATCGCGCTATACGAGTTCAAGACGGGCACCGGCAACATCGCCTACGACACGAGCGGCGTCGAGCCGGCCCTCAATCTCACGCTCGCGTCCTCCGACATGTGGGTCGGCGGCTGGGGCATCAACGTGAAGGCCGGCCAGAAGGCGCAGGGCTCCACGACCGCCAGCAAGAAGCTCGCGGACCAGATCAAGTCGAGCGGCGAGTTCAGCATCGAGGCCTGGATGGCCCCGGCGAACGTCGTGCAGGAAGACGCGTACGCGGTGAGCTACTCCGCGGGCACGATGGCCCGTAACGTTACGCTCGCCCAGCGCGCCTACCAGTACGAAGCGATGACCCGCACGAGCGAGACGGACGCCAACGGCAAGCCGACGCTCCTCACCAATGACAAGGATCGCGACGCGCAGGCTTCCCTGCAGCACGTCGTGCTCACCTACGACCCCGTCAACGGCCGCCGCCTCTACGTGAACGGCCAGTTCACGGGCGACATCGACCCCAAGGGCGGTGGCGGATCGCTTTCGGACTGGGATGACAGCTTCGCGCTGGTGCTCGGCAACGAGACGTCGTCCAACCGGCAGTGGCAGGGCGTGCTGCGCCTCGTCGCCATCCACAACCGCGCGCTGACTCAGCAGCAGATTCAGCAGAACTTCGCGGCGGGCGTGGGCGAGCGCTACTTCCTGCTCTTCAGCGTGAGCCACCTGGTTGACGTGCCACAGGCGTACCTCATGTTCGAGGGAAGCCAGTACGACAGCTACAGCTACCTGTTCACCAAGCCCACGTTCATCAGCCTGGATCCGAACGCGACGGTGCCCAACATCGACCTCTCGGGCATTCGCATCGGCGTGAACGGCGCCGAGGCGCGCGTCGGCCAGACCTACATTCCCTTCAGCGCCACGATCGGTGGCGCGAGCTACCAGAAGGGTACGGGTCAGCCGCTCTCGAACACAGGTGCGGTCATCTCGCTGGACAAGGGCCCGTTGGCCGACGAGTTTTTCCTGACGTTCGAGAAGATCGGCACGCATACGCACGCGGTGTCGGAACCGAGCGTGCAGGCTCTCCCGCGTCCGGACCCCGGTCCGGCGCCTGACGCTGGCATGCGCACGTTCGACGAGATCAATGCCACTTACTCGAAGCTGACGGGCGTGCCGATCACGACGCAGACGGTGGCGACGACCTTCGCCAACGTGAAGCAGCAGCTACCGACGGTCGAGTCGATCGACACGTTCCTCGCGTCTCACCAGACCGGCATCGCGCAGCTCGCCATCTCGTACTGCAGCGCCATGGTCGACAGCGACTCGCTGCGCAACGCGTTCTTCGCGCCGGCGATCCTGAACCCCAATCAGGGATCGGCTTACTTCGCCAACGATGCGAACCGCGACCCCGTGGTCACGGCGGTCATCGACAAGATCATCGGCAACGTCACGACCCAGCCGGATTCCGCTGTGGTGGATACGGCGATCCGCAAACTGCTGGGCACGATCGCCGCCAACCCGGAATCCATGGCTAATCCCAAGGGTGCCGGTAACGCCATGAAGGCCGCCTGCGCAGCCGCACTTGGCAGCGCCGCGACGACGCTGCAGTAAGGGTTCGAGGAGTCACAGACATGCTCATTCGCAAGAAACTTCCCCGCGCTCACGGCCTCGACGAGCCGATCCTGCACGACGACCACCCGCGCCCGGTCACGCGGCGAGACTTCGTTGCATCGGGCCTCATCACCGGGCCCGCGGTGGTCGCGGCAACCGGCCTGCTCGGCATGCTGGCGCGCTCCCGCAATGCGCAGGCCGCCAGCAGCATGTCTCCGCAGATGCAGACACTGACCAATTTTTCGAACTGCAATGTCGTGCCGGGCAAGATGAAGATCCCCTTCATCTGCTTCGACCTCGCCGGTGGCGCCAACCTCAATGGCTCGGAAATCCTGATCGGCGGCAAGGGCGGCCAGCTCGATTTCCTCTCGACGGCGGGTTACGCCAAGCTCGGACTGCCGGGCGACATGGTGCCGAACGCGCCCAACGCGGCGAGCGCCACGAACAACTTCATCAGCAATGCCTTCGGCGCCGCCTGGCATTCCGACGGGGCCATCCTGCGCGGCATGCTCGAGCGCACGTCGCCGACCACGCAGGCGTTCACGAATGGCTGCTCCATCGCGGCACGCTCCGAGAACGATACCGGCAACAACCCGCACAACCCGATGTACGGCATCCTGAAGGCCGGCGCGGGCGGCGAGCTGCTGAACCTCATCGGCTCGCAGTCGTCGGACTCCGGCGGCAACTCCATGGCGCCTGCCGCGATGATCGACCCGGCGAACCGGCCCACGAAGGTCGACCGCGCGAGCGACGTCACCGGCCTCGTCGACACGGGGGAGCTCGGCAAGATGCTGCCGAAGGGCGACGTCAACGCCGTGCTCGAGGCGATGACGGAATTGTCCGGCGGACTGACGAGCGGCAGCATCGACGGCACCAGCAAGCTCGGCCGCACGGACTTCGGCCTGCCCGCGCGTGACGCGGCGATCCAGAAGTCGGTGCGCTGCTCCTACGTCAAATCCGCGGATCTCGCCGACCGGTTCTCGGACCAGTCCGCCCTCGATCCCAATGCGGATGCGTCCATCGTCGACCCGACCGCCTCGCGTGCCACGGCCATCTTCGGCAGGGCCGAGTACGACGGCGATGCCGAGTTTCGCAAGACCGCCGCAGTCATGAAGATGGTGATCAGCGGCTACGCCGCCGCGGGCACCATTACGCTGGGCGGCTATGATTACCACGACGGCACGCGCGCCTCGGGCGAAATGAAAAACCTCCGTGCGGGCCGCTGCATCGGCGCCTGTCTCGAATACGCGGCGCGCAAGGGCGTGCCGCTCATGGTCTACGTGTTCAGCGACGGCTCGCTTAATGCCACGAACATGGTGGACAGCACTGTCAACGGCCGCGGCAAGTTCGGCTGGCAGGGCGACAACCAGTCGACCGCGTGCTCGTTCTTCCTCGTCTACAGCCCGAAGGGCCGCCCGGCGCCAACCGTTGCGGACTCCTCAGGGGGCCTGGGCCGGCAGATTGGCTATTACCGCGCGGACGGCTCCATCGAAACCTCCTCGCATCCGGGCGCCAACGCCGTGAACCTGCTCGTCGAGACCGTGGTGCTCAACTACATGGCCCTGCATGACGAGCTGGGCGCGTTCCCGACCACCTTCATGAGCCAGGGCCTCGGCGGCGATGCGCTTCGAAACAGCCTCGTGGCCTTCGCGCCCATCGTGAGCCACGTCATCACCGCGTAAGACGGCAGAGGCTCGATCGGACCGAACCGGTGAGCCTCTCCGATCGACGCGCCTCGCGTACCGACGAGCTTGCCCTTTGCCCCATCCGCCGCGGGCTTGCGTTTGCGCGGTGTGGCCCCGGCGCTGCGCGCGCTGTCTGCCGGCGAACGATGTCTCCCGGATCGAGTTCGCGGCTGTCGCGCTTTCCCGACGTTTCTCCCAATTCTTTGAATCGATGCACGAAGTTGCGCCCACGTTCGTTGACATTGTTAAGTTCGCTATGCGAGGGTTGCTCGCGCCAACTGTCGCAAGCTTTGGCGAAGGATTCCTTGTGGATGAGCAACAGCCGCGGTGCTCAGTCGTGTCGCGCGTGAGTGCGCATCCGGACAGTCATAGTGACGTACGCTAGACGTCTCTTTTTTGTCTCTGCGCTGTGCGCGGGCGGGCTCGTGGCATTCGCTTCGGCGAGGGCCGCGGCGCCATACCCGCTCATCGGGCGCGAGGCGCCGGACTTTGCGTTGCACGCCCTCGTGGGCAGCAACGTGCGTCTGTCGGAAGCCCTGGGCGATGTCGTGGTGGTGACCTTCTGGGGCAGCCGTTGTGGCCCCTGCGGCACGCAGCTCGGCGCGCTCAATCGCAGCCTCTCCACCTACTCGTCGGTGGGGTTGCGTGTGTTCGGTGTCGGTGTCGATGACGACCAGGCGAGGGCGCTCGAATATGCGAAGGCGCAGTCAGTGTCGTTTCCGTTGCTGCTCGACCCTGCGAAGTCGGTGAGCCGGCTTTACGAAGTCGACAACCTGCCGATGACGGTGCTCATCGATCGTGGCGGCGTGGTTCGCCACGTGCATCGCGACTACAGCACCAAGGATGAAGCGCTGTACCTGAAAGAGTTGCGGGCGCTGCTGAACGAATGATCGGAAGAAATTATGCCGTGTGATTCGTCATTTTCACGCCGTCTGCGTG
>FTFB01007371.1_pt1 | contig 13662 bp, 7 predicted proteins | sample 1658331 | NCBI WGS metagenome assembly FTFB01 (sample SAMEA3914816, study PRJEB12502) | metagenome | biome: forest; material: soil | place: USA | collected 2011-09-16 | depth 0.3 m | reverse complement strand
CGGCGCGGCAGCCGGAACTACCGCACTAAGCAGGCTATTGGGCCTTCAGCCTCACCGCGCGGCCCGTGCGGGCCGCTTCGTAGATGGCCATCATGATCCGCACGTCGCGCAGCCCTTCTTCGCCCGCGACTTTGCTCTGGTGGTTCTCGAGGATGCAGCGCGAGAAGTCGTCCATCTCCAGCTTGAACAGGTCGTCGGAGGGAAGGTTGATCTGCTTGCGATCGCTGCGCTCGCCGCGATTGCCGCTGTAGAAGAACGCGGGCTCGAGCCCGAACCAGCCTTTTTCCGCATGCACGCGAAAGCGGCTCGAAACGCCGGTTTCATATGACGTGCTGCAATTGGCAATGGCGCCGCTGGGAAAGCGCATCTGCCAGACCATCGACTCGTCGACTTCCGCATATTTCTTCGGGTTCGTCTTGCCTTCGATCGCGACCACTTCAACGGGCTCTTCGCCGGTGAGGTAACGCGTGGCCTGAAGCGCGTAGATGCCCACGTCCATGAGCGCGCCGCCGCCGGAGAGCGCGCGCTTCAGGCGCCACTGGCCGGGATCGCCGATGCTGACATTGAACGTCGACTCGACGATCTTGATATCGCCGAACTCCTTCGCGCGCGCGATACGCACGCACTCGAGATGGTTCGGGTCGTACTGGCAGCGATAAGCAACGCCGAGCTTGCGATTTGCCGCTTTCGCGTCGCGGATCATCTGCTCGCACTTCTCCACGGAGACTTCCATCGGCTTTTCGCAGAACACGTGCTTGCCTGCTTTGAAGGCGGCCGCGGCTTGCTCTGCGTGCAAGGCGTTTGGTGTGACGATGTAGACGACGTCGATGTCGGGGTTGTCCGCGAGCTCATGCATCGTGTCGTAGGTGACGATGCTCCTGTCGCTGAGGCCGTATTTCTGTTTCCACTTGCTCGCCTTGGCGGGTGTGTCGGTGATGACGCCGGCGAGGCGGCTCCACTGCGCCTTCTGCAGGGCGGGGGCGATCTGGTTTTCGCTCAGACCGCCGAGGCCGCAGAGCGCCCAGCCGAGCTTTTTCTTCGCACCTTGTGCGATGACCTCGGACGCCTGCAGTCCGAGCAGCGGAGCTGCCGCGAGCGCGGTGGCCAGCGTTCCGGTGTGCGCAAGAAAATCGCGGCGGGTGGGAGCGCCCATGAGCCGTGCCTCCGTGTTGTTGTGCTAGGCGCGCGGTCGGATGCCTTACGCTAACACGCGCTCCAGCACCCGCGATGGCGGTGCATGTGGGTTCGAGTTGTGACTACTTGCCGTCGTTGCCTAACCGCCGGTAGTACTCCGCTACCGTCTCGCGATACTCCGGCGAATCTTCCGCAGGCCGTGTTGCGCGTGTAGCTGCAGGCGACTTGTTCTTCTCGGAAGCGTTCAGCGCGGCGAGCTCGAGCTGGTCGACGAGCCCGACCATCTTCGCGTACTCGTTTTCCATCGGGTCGCCGGTTGTGGAACGGCGCAGGCGATTGGTGAGCTGGCGAAGCGCGGCGATCTCGCTGTCGGACAGCGAGCCTTCCGGCAAGCGATCTCCCAGCTCACGCAGGCGACGGGCGAAGGCCTCGGCTTGCCGGCGATACTCTTCGGGATCGACGGGGCGAAGTGCGGTTGAGGGCAGGGGCGGGTTCCAGTAGTCGAGGCGCGCGCGGTCGCCTTCAATCCATGGTCGCGCGCCGCCGCGCCAGCCGTTGGCGGGGCCACCCCAGTAACCGCCGCGTGCGCCGTAGTCGGCGCCGCCGTTTGCGTAGGCACCGCCGCCGCCTGCGTTCGCGCCGCCTTGCGGGTTGCCGCCGCCATTGGCGCCACCTTGCTGGCCTTGCGATCCCGACTGGCCGCTCTGGCCTTGACTCTGCTGGCCTTGTTGCCCCTGGCCTTGCTGACCTTGTCCCTGTTGGCCTTGACCCTGCTGACCCTGGCCCTGCTGGTCCTGGCCTGGTTGATTCTGACCCTGCGCATTCTCGCCCGGTTGATCGCCGCCATTCTGCTGGCCCGGCGCGCCCGGCTGGTTGCGCTGGCCAAGCTGCCCCGGCTGCAACTGTCCGTTGCGTGCGCTCGCGAGCCGCTGGCGCGTGATGTCGTTCGGATTGAGCTCGCCGTTTGGCCCGCGGGCATTACCGCCGGCGGCGAGCCGCTGTTGCTCGGCCTGCGCAAGCTGCCACGCGCGGCGCAACTCGCTCAGCTCTGCAAGAAGCTCTTCGGGAGTCGCTTGTTCCTTGCCGCCCTTTCGCTTTTGCTGGGTTTCGTTGGCAGCGATCTGCGCTGCGCCCCGGAGATCGTTTTCGAGCGACTCCATCGCTTCGGTGATCAGGCGTTCGCGACCGGCGGCCTGGATCCCGCGTCCCCGTTCGAGCTCCATCGCGCTACGTGAAAGTCCGGCGTTGAGCCCGGACTCTGCGAGATTCTCGGATGCCGTGCCCACGTTCGCCGCCGCCTGCGGAGCGTCTTCCTTATGCGCTCGCGCCGACGCCTGCATGTCCCGCTGCAGCGATTCGAGCTCCTGCTGAAGGGCGCGCTTCTGTGCCGCCAGCGCCTCGGCGCGCTCCCAGCTCAGCCCGCGCGTGCGGTTCTGGCCGTTCGCGGAATTGCCGTTCTGTCCGGAGTCTGCCGGCTGTGAGTAAGCCGACAGCATCTCGGACTCCTGCTTGCGCTGCTCTTCAGTCATGCGCCTCGCGCGCTCCGCGAGATCGTCGAACGAGCCTGCCGTGCCGTCGCGCCGGCCCTGTTCCATTTTCTCGAGCGCCGCCTTCAGGTCGCGGCTCGCCTGCGCAGAACGCGTGCCGGCCGATTGCGACTGCTGCTGGCCGTTGGAACCCTGTGCTCCCTCCGAGGCCTTCTGCATATTCTCGAGGGCCTGCTTCACCTCATTCAGCGCGTTGTTCGCCGCCATCCGCGCGGACTGCTGGCTCGAGCTCTCGCGACCGCTGTCCTGCTGTGTGCCATCGCTCTGGCCCTGCGATGACGGGTCATTCGAGCTCTGGCCCGGCCCCTGGCCTTGTCCCTTCGAGCCGCGGGAATTCGCACTCTGCTGGCCATTCTGCTGCGCGTTCTGCTGAGCGAGCTGTTCCAGCTGTTTGCGAAGCTGCTCGGTTTCGCGCTTGAGCTGTTCCTGCTGCCAGCGATCGGATTCGCGCGGCTTCTGCTGCTGGTTCTGCTGCTGGCGCGCGAGCTGTTCCTGCCGCCGCGCGAGCTCGCGTAGCTTGCGAATGGCTTCTGCCAGCTGTTGCGGGGATTCGTCCTTCGCCGCGCGAGACTCCGTTTCGTACTGGTTCTTTTCGAGGTCCATCTCCAGCTCGAACATCTCCGCGAGGTCGCGACCGGCCTGGCTGCCGCCACCGCCGCCTTGCGCACTCCGGAACTGAAGCTCGATGTCGGAGTAGAGCGCTTCGGCGCGCAGCAGGTGCTGGAGCGCCTTCTGTTCCGACGGAATGGCCTGCGGAAAGTCCGCATCGTTGAGGTGCTTCGCAGCCGGCGACATCGCCTGCACGGCCTGCTGAAGGTTTTCGACGAGCGCCTTGTTCTTCGCGTCTGCGTTGTCGACGCCGCGCGCCTGCGCACGTTGCACGAGCGTGTTCGCCTGGTCCGCAAGAGTGCCTTGCAGCTCCGACAGCATGCGTGCGTTATCGCCAATGCGCTCTGCTTCGCGACCCTTCGAGTTGTCTTTCGCGCGCTGCAGGTTCCACGTTGCGAGCAGGATCTCGCGCTGGCGCTGCGAAATGGCGTTCTGTTCATCGCCCGCACCGCCGGCCCCGCCGCCGCCGCCGGCCTGTCCCTGAGTGAAGCGGCGCTCGAACGGCTGCACGTGAATGAGGAACAGGTCTGTCTGCACTTCCTGTTTTCGGTCTTTCGCCACCGCGTAGTACGTGACGATGTCGCCCGGAGTGAGGTGCGCGTCGGCGCCCAGGTTGGCCTGCAGCTCGCCCATGTCCTCCAGACGCATGAGCGCGCTGTTGTTGACTTCCTTGCCTTTAGTAGCGCCCTGGTCGAGCGGCTTCACCTGCCACTCGCCGCCGTTCACGGAGTAATGCAGCTCCACGCTCTGCACGCGGAAGTCGTCTTTCGCATGCACCTTGATCGGCACTTCTTCGATGCTGCTCGCCTGCCAGTCGCGGCCGGGCTTCGCGATTTCGATCGTCGGCTTCTGGTCTTCGACGATCGAGATCTGGTACTCGTCGGTGAGCGGCACCAGTTCGTCGCCTACGCGCGCATGAATGCGATAGCTGCCGGCTTTCGCCAGCTCCAGCGTTCCGCGGCTCCAGTTGCCATCCCGCGTGAGATCGGACGAAGCGTCGTTCACCTTGAGAGTGGGAGAGTCGAGCGGCGCGCTCGTCTGCACTTCCACCGTTACCTTGGTGCCGGCAACCGCCTGGATGTCGCGATAGCTCTCGTCTGTTTCCTGCGCGAGACCCGTCCACGACGGGTAGTTGTAGGTGAGCCGCATGCGCTCGATGCGCGGCACGTCGGCGACAAAGATCCGGTGCTCGGCGCTCTTCGCGCCTTGCGACACCACGTAGTACGAAAGCGGCTCGCGCAGCGCATAGAGCGTGAACTCGAACTCGCCGCTCGGCGCGGCTTTCATGGGCGCGCGCTCGTAGCTCCTGGAATCCCCGAAGCGCACGAAGACTTCGGCGTTCTGAGCCGTGAAGCCCTGCATCGTCGCGCGAATCGGCACGTCCTGGTTGCGGCGAATGGTGGTGTCGCCTGGCTTCACGAGAATGGAGCGCGCGGTGATCTTTTCTTTCGGAATGGTGGCTCCGAACCAAAGGTTGCGGCTACCGAACCCGAACCCTGCGCGGTCGAACACCATGAGCCCGACGAGCACGGCCAGCGCCGCCGCCGCGACTCCAGCAGGCACCCACAATCGATGGCGAGGAACAGCGGCCTCCGGCGGCGATTTCTCGGCAACGGCGAGCGCGTCTTCCGCCAGCAGGTCGATGAGTGGCGCGGGCTCGCCCTGCTCACGCCGGCGCGCCAGTTCGATGTAGGTTTCGACACGACCGCCCTGCGTGGGCAGGTGGCGCTCGAATGCTTTGGATCGATTGCGCGGCTGGAGCGCGAGCAGTGGGCGCCAGAGCATTGCCGCTGCCGCGACAATGAGCGACAACGCGAGAACGATGCGTGCCGCCATCACTTGCGACGGCGGGAAGCCGGGGTCGCGCAACATCCAGACCGCGACCACCGTGACGACCAGCGCTGTGAGCGCCACCACCGCGCTCGCGCGCGCGACGACTGCGGCTCGCAGCCGCTGCCTTACCCGATCAAGGTATTGCTCAAGACGCTCGCGTGCGCTCAAGACGTCACCCCGCGCCGTACATGTAAATGTGAGTTGGCCACCAGTGGCTCGATAAACGCAAGCGTAACCGCGATCAGCAGTAGCCATGGCCAGATGGATTTCTGGTTGGCGCCGTCGCCGGCGGCCGCCTGCGCCGTCTGCGTGGGCGCTGTGGCGGCCGGAACCATTGGCTTTTGCATACGCGTCCATTGGCTGACACTGTCAGCAGACAACGGGGAAAGGTCGGATTCACGTGGATCCGCGTTCACCGCGATCCAGTCGCTGCGGCCGCCACCGCGCACTTCATAAAAGCCCACCTGGTCGGCCAGGATGCGGGGCCGCTCAGTTGTGTCGCCGAGCGCCGTCGCGCGCCTGCCGCGCGGATCAAACACTTGAGCGCCGTTCGAGGCATTCACGCCCAGCGGCAGCACTGACCCGACGAGCGCGTTCGGCGCCGCCGCGGCCGAGGTGAGGTAGCGGGCGGCTTCGCCGATGAAGCGCACGAAGAGGGGATGGATGGCGAGGTCGTTCCATTCGCGGTCGAGCGGCGAAGTGAGCACGAGCAGGCGGCCCGCGCCCACGTGCCGCTCGATCAGCAGCGGCCGCCCGTCTTCGAAGCGGATGAGCGCGGCGTCGCCATCCTGCGGTTCCACCGCCACGTATCGGAAAAACCTCACGCTGCGCCAGCCCTGCGCGTCGCGCAGCGCCGGGTGGCTCTGTTCGACAGATGAGACGCGCCCCGTCCATCCGCCGCCTTGCGCGTTGAGGTTGCGGTCGGCGCGCACGTGGCCACTGAGCGGAATCTTGTCGAGTCGCGCAGCGCGCGGCCCGAGCGTCATGAGCACCGTACCGCCGCCTTCCAGGTAGTGCTGGATGGCGCTGACGCTGGCGCCAGAAAGCACACCAACGTCTGACACGACTAGCGCCGAGTAATCCGCGAGCGCGCGTTGGCTGATCGCGTCTGAACCGGTTCGCTCCACCGCCAGGCGTGGATTGGTGAGCGCGCCCACCGCGGCGGCGAAATAGGAGACGTCGTCTGCGCTCGCGCTCGCGCCAATGATGAGCGCGCGCGGTTCGCGATGCTCGATCACCGAAAAGAACTGATCGTCCTGGGGCAGGGCATCCGCCGGCTCCAGCGACACGGTGGCGCGGTGTGCGCCGGCGCCGAGGTTGAGGTCTGGAAACAGCGCCGACGAGGATGTGTCGGCCGGGGCCGGCGCCTGTTCCGGTTCCGCGTCCGATGCCAGCACCGCCGCGGATCCGGCAGACAGGTCCGGCGTCGGCGGGGCGGGCTCCCGAGGTGGAGTGAGCTGCTTGCGGCCTTTTTCCTTGCCATCGATCGAAAGCACGACGGTGCGCGGCGCGCCGGGCGCCGCCAGGCCCGCGACTCGAACCTCGAAAACGTTCGCGTCTTTTGCCGAGGGGCCGAGGCTCTTCACGTATTGGTTCGTTGCCGGCGAGGTGCCAACTTTATCCAGGACGAGAGTGACGCCGGCGGGCGGCTCGAGGTCCGCAAACTGCAGGGGTGTCGCGGATTTCTGCAGGTCGGTCACGACGTGCAGGTCTGTCTTCAGCCGTTCCGTGCCGAGCCACGATGGCGCGCTCGTCATGAGCATGCCGTAGTCGAGCCGGGAAAAGCCGGGTTTGAGCGTGGCCACCGCCGATCGCAACGCTTCGGCGTTGCTGCCGCTCACAGGCCCCGCCACGACACGCACGCGCGAGTCTGCCGAGACCATGATTCCCTGGTCAGAAGGCTTCATGGCGCCGATCAGGCTTTGTGCCTTCTCCACCGCTTTCTGCCAGCGGTCGCCCTGCTGCATGGAGAGAGACGTATCCATCACGATTACGTGGAGCTTGCGGTCCTGCGCTTCGAGCGGCGGCGTGTGCCATGGAAGCAGCGGCTGAGCGAAGGTGAGCGCAATGAGCAGCAGCAGAAGGATTCGCAGAGCGAGCAACACCCAGTACTTCAACGTGTGTTCGCGGCTCTGCTGAATGCGGCTCTGCTCGAGAAGCATCAGCGACGCGAACGGCTGCTTCGTGCGCGTGTCGCGCGCGAAGCGATGCAGCCAAAGCGGCAGCCCCACCGCGAGCAGTCCTACCAGAAAGAGTGGGGCGAGGAACGCCATGCTCAGTGCCGCCCGCGGAACATGAGATAGCGACGCAGCGCGTTGTCGAGCGGTTCGTCGGTGCGCGCGAGTACGAGATCGGCGCCCACGCCGGCGGCTGCGCGACGAACCCCGGCGAGATGTTCATCCAGCTTCTTGCGGTAGTCGCCATCAAGGTAGGCGGGCGACACTTCCATGGTCTGGCCGGACTCCATGTCTTCGAACAGCACGGAATCACGCCACTGCGGATTCAACTCACCGGGGTCGAGCACGTGGAAGAAGACCAGGTCGTGTCCGGTGTAAGCGAGCGGCGCAACCGCCTTGCTCATGGCGATAGGGTCGCAGTACAGATCCGAGATGATCGCCACGAGGCCGCGGCGGCTCAGGTGCTCCCGGAACTTGAGGAAGCAGCCTTCGAGATCCGTCTTCTGCCCCGGCGTCGCGGTGTCGAGCGCGTGCAGCACCCCGTGCAGACTACCCGATCGGCCCGATGGCGGGCGGTAATGGCGAATGGCTTCGTCGAACACGATGAGCCCGACGGGGTCGTGTTGCTTCGATGCCAGGTATGCAAGCGCGGCGGCCAGATATTTGCCGTACTGAAGCTTGCTGACCTTGCCGGACTGGTAACCCATGGACGCGCTCGCGTCGAGCAACACCATGAGACGCGTGTTCGTTTCACCTTCGTAGCGGCGGATGTAGGTGCGCTCGGTGCGCGCGAACACGTTCCAGTCCACGAAGCGGGGGTCATCGCCTTCGCTGTACGCACGGAACTCGGCGAACTCCTGGCTGAAGCCGAAGTGCGGCGATCGGTGCAGGCCGACGAGAAAGCCTTCCACAGCCGTGCGCGCGACGAGCTCGAGATTGGCGAGCCCGGCGAGCACCTCCGGCGTGAGAAGCCGTGCGGCGGCGTCGCTCACGCACGCGCTCCATTGCGAAACTCACTATCGAGGAGGTCAATCAGAATCTTGTCGACCGTCATCCCATCGGACTCCGCCTGGTAGTTCGTGAGCACGCGATGTCGCAGCACCGGCAAGGCGAGCACGCGCAGGTCTTCTTCATTCACGTGATAACGCCCGGCCATCAGCGCGCGGGCTTTCGCGGCCACCGTGATGAACTGCGTGGCACGCACGCTGGCGCCGAATCGAACGTAACGCTTCACCGACTCCGGCGCGCCGGGTTCACCGGGGCGCGTCGCGCGCACGAGCGCCACCGCCTTGCGTTGCATGGCTTCCGAGACAGGCACCTGCCGCACCAGCCACTGGAACTTCAGGATCTCTTCAGGCCCCGTGCAGGGGTCGACCGTCGGCAACGACATCTGGTTCGTGTTGCGCTCCACGACAAGCCGCTCGTCTTCGGCGCTCAGGTAGTCGAGCAGGATGTTGAACAGGAAGCGGTCGAGCTGCGCTTCGGGCAGCGGGTAGGTGCCTTCGAGCTCGATGGGATTCTGCGTGGCGAGCACGAAGAACGGCGCTTCGATCACGCGCGTGTTGCCGCGCACGGAGACCGTTCTCTCTTGCATGGCTTCGAGCAGCGCGGCCTGCGTTTTGGGCGGCGTGCGGTTGATCTCGTCTGCCAGCAGCACGTGGGCGAAGAGGGGGCCCGGCACGAACGTCCAGCGACGGTGGCCGGTCGTGGGGTCTTCTTCGATGATGTCGGTGCCGGTGACGTCCGTCGGCATGAGGTCAGGCGTGAACTGGATGCGCTTGAAGGAAAGCCCGAGCGCGTCCGCAAGCGTGCGCACCAGCAACGTCTTGGCCGTGCCGGGCATGCCGGTGATCAGGCAGTGGCCGCCGACGAGCATGGTGAGCAGCAGGTGCTCCACCACTTCATCCTGCCCGACGATGATTCTGCGCACTTGCGTACGGATGGCGTCGAGCCGGTCGCGAAAGCGCGCAACGAGCTCACGTGCCTCGCCGCCGGCCAACCCGTCGCCCTGAGTCGATGTCACTACGTCATTCATGGAGTTGTCTTTCCGGAGATTTCGAGCAACAGGTCCTGGGCGGCGCGGAAGTGAGGCGCGGTCTCCAGCGCCTCCAGCAGGTGGCGCCGGCTATTCGCGCGGTCGCCCAGGGAGTTCAATGCACGCGCGATGCCAAAATTGGCCGACGCCGTGTCCTGGGTGTTGAGGGCCAGTAGCACCTTGTATTCACGCAGGGATTCCTGCGGCTTGCCGGTGGCGGCAAAGCGCTCGGCAAGCTTCGAATGCAGCGTTCCGTCGAGCGGCTCGATCAAAACCAGTGCGTTGTAGACGTCGGCCGCTTCCTGCGGGTTATTGGCCTCTTCGAGCCATTTCGCGAGCGTGCGCAGGGCGGTGGGGTTCCAGCCGCCGAGACGGCGATAGTCCTGCAGCGCCTTCACGGCGTCGGGCCGCTTGCCGGTCTCGTCGAGCGCACGGGCGAGCACGAGATACGGGCTGCCGTCGAGCGTGAAGTCGGGAAACTGGTCGATCACCTTGTGCGCCTGCGTGATGACCGCGGGCCAGTCCTTCTTGTCTTCGGCGGCGAACGTCGCGGCCATGCCGTCTTTCCATTGCTTCGGGTCCTTGAGGTAAGGGCCGAAGCGCTGGTTGAGGAACGTCGCGAACTCCTTGTCGAAATCCTTCGGCGATATCTTGAACGTCGCTTCCACCGCCGCGGCCGTGGTGGTGTCTTTCGTGAACTGGCGAAGCAGCGCCACCAGCTTGTCGAAGCCCCACTTCTGCTCGATGAAGTAGCAGATGAGGCCGCCCTGGTTATAAGAGACCTGCACCTGGTCCTCATAAGCCGGCCGGATGAAGCCCTCGTCCAGCGTCGCGACGGGCAGGAACTTGCCTTCGTGGAAGACATCCAGCGCGCGCGGCGTGACCGCGATGCCGGGCGTCGGGCCCGTGCGCCACTCTTCGAATACCGAGATGCCTTCGCTCAGCCATCGCGGCACGCGATGGTCTGTAACGGACAGCGTGAACACGTGCGCCATCTCGTGCCAGAGCGTGCTGCCCCAGTGGAAGTCGCCTGCCGCCCGGCCCGACGGACTGTCCATCGCGACGAGATAGCCGAACGTGACGCCGAGCAGTCCGATGCCCGGCAGTCCGGCCGTGCGAACGGCGAAGTCGTCGTGGTTCGGGTAAACCTCGATCGTGATCGGCTGCCTCGGCTCGAAGGCATAGCGTTTGGTGTAGGTGCCAATGGCCTGCTTCGCCACTTCTTCCACGTAGGGGCGCATCGCGTCGGCTTCTTTCTTGTCGAGCCACGTGACGATGTCGGGCGCGTTCGCACGCGTGACGCTGAAATCCTTCAGCTTGTCGAGAACGCGCAGCGTGTTCACGGTGGTCGCGCTGAAGGGGTCGCCTGAATAGGCCTTTTCGAGCGCGGCACGCGATGCGTCCACTTCGCCGAGACGCAACAGGTTCACACCGAGCTCCGCCTGGGCTGACCAGCGATCCGGCTGTGTCTGCACGGCCTTCTGCAGCCAAGCGCTCGCCTCTTGATAGCGGCGTCGCATGATCTCGTAGTGCGCGAGCGTTTCGTACACGCCACCGAAGTGCGGGTTGTAGGCGAGCGAACGGTCGATCCATTTAGTCGGGGTCTCGTCGCCTTTCAGCAGGTCGAGCGCCGCGAGCAATTCGTAGGCTTCGAGCGGCGGCTGCTTCTGTTCTTCGGCGAGCGCCACGGCGCGCTGCAGGGATTTTTCCGCCGTGCCGTGCTTGCCGTCGTCCAGGTCCATCCGCGCGGACAACAGGTGCGCGCCGATCAGCGCGTTGGCCTGCGCGCGGTCGCGCTCGCTGCTCTTCTCTATGATCTCGCTGACGATGGGGCGCGCGTCGCCATCGAACTGATCGGAGAGCAGCTGCGCCATGGCGAGGCGCGCCTGCACATCATCGCCATCGATTTCCAGGGCTTCGCGAAACAGGTCTGCGGCATCGCTGTTCTGATGCGTTTCGAGATACAGCCGTCCCCACCGCACGCGCGGTCGCACCGCTTTGTCGTCGGCCTGCACGGCGGCCTTGAAGAGCTCGTTCGCACGGCGAACGTCGCCCATCGCCCACGCGGCTTCGGCTTGCACACCGTTGTCGCGCGAAGAGTTCAGCAATTTTTGATAGCAGCTCTTCGCTTCGGCCACGCGGCCGTGATCCCGCGCGTCGTCGCAGGCACGCAGTTCGGCCGGGCGACGCGAGTCGTAGTCGAAGTCCTCCGCCGCAGTGGTGTGGAAGGCTCCAACCGCCAGCGCGAGTATCAACCCGCATTCACCGAATCTTGGGCGCATTGCTGCCTCCTGCCGCAGGACCGAGCAACACGGCCTTGCGATCGTCGATGCGCTTGTCGAGGCGCGCAAGGCTCAGAAGTACTTTCTCCAGCTCATCGTAGTACTGGTCCTCGCTGAGCGACGCCTTGCGCGCCTTCACCTGGTCGAATTGCTGCTCGAGCGTGGATTGCTCTTTCATGAGGGCATCGAGTTGCGCATCGCTGGGCAGCAGTGCGGAATTGCCGAGCCGCGCGACGACCAGCCGGTCTGCGATCTTGCCGTCGAGGCGTGGGTGCTCGGTGGCGAGCGAGGCGTCGGACTTGAAAGCGTCCGCGACTTTCCGCGAAGCGAAGTCATACGCTTCTGCCGCGGTGACGATTTCGTTCTTGTCGCGATCGGCCTCGGGCGAGGACAGCGCCTGCACCCAGTATTCCGCGAACCGAGTGGCGTTACGCTCCGAGCCGCTCTTCGTTGCTGTAATGACGACACGGTTGGGGCGCCGCCAGGATTCGACGACTGAGCCACTCGAACTGGTGGCGTTCACCACCAGCATCTGGCTGGCGGGCATCGAGTCGAGGAACGCAACGATTTCTTTGCCGGTGATGTCGGGCCCCGGCAGGTTGAAGCGATAGTCCTCGCCGTCGAACGAGCCGTGGCCGATGAGCTCGACCACGACCTGGTCGTCGCTTTGCACGCTGCTCGCGAATTTCTTCAGCTCGCCGTCGAGGTGGGTGCGTCGCGCCTGCTCGCCGGTGAGCACCACGATGTCTTTCTGCGCCGCGCCTGTGTGCGACGCCGCTGCCGCTGCGGCCTTCGCCTGGTTCTGAAACTTCTGCTCGTAGTCCGGCTCGCCGCCGAGCCCGCTCACGATCAGCACGCGCACCGCCGAGTGCGCCGGCCACGCCGCGAACGACAGGACCAGCGCCACTGTGAGCAGGACTGCGCGCGCGAGCGTCACAATGTCTTCCACCTCAGTCTCAACAGCCACTCGCCCATCTTCAGCAACAGCAGCAGAAGAAAGAAGGCGGGGAGGTTCCACAACTCAAGGGTCTGCCGCTCGACGATACCTGCTTTGGAGTACCGCATGGCCTCCGGCAGGTCCGCGAGCTGATCCAGTCTCCAATAACGACCGCCTGTCGAATCCGCAATGCGCTGGAGCAAGGATCGGTTCTGTTGGGTGCCGAAGTGCTCCACGACTCCGTCATTGCGGCGGAAGTGTGTTTCCAGCGAACCCACGTCTGTGTTGCCGGTTCTGGCTGTCATCGAAACCCGGTAGAGACCCGCCGCCGACGCATCGACGGAAGCGGTATAGCGCCCATCTCCCTGCCCGGACGGCGTCATCTGCAGCTGTTGAGTGTTGCCGTCGTCGCCCGTCACCGTCAGTGCGACCGCCGCGTCGTTCACGGGTTCGAATTTTTCGTTGTGCAGCTCGGCGTTGATGGGCACGCGACGCTGGTCGTCGAACACTTTGGCGCCAGTGGTCAACGAAAGGCGTGGGGGCGCATCGGCCGCCACGGCATGCAGGAGCTGGCGCCAGAAGGTGTAGTGGCGCTGGTCGTCATGGGGCAGGCGCATCTTCCAGCGCCAGGTGCTGCCGGTGGTGAGCAGATAAGAGGTGCCGCGGCCGTAGTGCTGCCAGACGAGCAGCGGCACTTCTTTATTGCCGGCCTTCGCATCGAGCAGTACTACAGCGCCGGGCTTCAGCTTGCCGACCGGCTCGAGGTCGCCGAAAGGGGGCAGCTCGTTCCAGGCTTTCACGTTTTTGGTGGCGTCGTCGTCGAAGCGCGTAACGGGCGATTCCGCGCCGTATTCGGTGAGCACCGCCTTGCCGGACACGAGCGCGAAGCTCTTCGCATCCGCAGACGCGAGCTGGGCAGGCAGCGCCTGCGCCACAGGTGCCAGCCCCCACCCCCCGTCGGACAGCCCATCGCGGCCCGCCAGCATCAGCAGGCCGCCACCCCGGCGGTCTACGAAGTTCTTGAGCGCCTCGTGCTGCTCGGGGCTGAGTGCCGTGGCTTCGAAGCTCCCTATGACGACCGCGTCGTAGGCGAACAGCTCTTCGATTT
>FTFB01010234.1_pt1 | contig 13685 bp, 6 predicted proteins | sample 1658331 | NCBI WGS metagenome assembly FTFB01 (sample SAMEA3914816, study PRJEB12502) | metagenome | biome: forest; material: soil | place: USA | collected 2011-09-16 | depth 0.3 m | reverse complement strand
TCATGATGGTTTGGCAAGCGCACGCAGCGACGCGCGTCGTTTGACCCCTGCCGCAGCCGATGTCGAGCACGTGCTCGTGGCTACGGATGGCGCAGGCCCGGAGCAAGGCTGCGTTGTGCGATTGCAGTTCGGTGTCGTAATCCATGTGTCGCGACTGTCGGTACCGTCCATCGTCGGACCGATTACACTGCGACTTTGGCGGTGGAGTCGAGAGGTAGCGCGGTGGTGTGCGCCGATCCGTCGCCTCGCTCAAGGCCCGCTTCAGTCGCTGCACGCTGCGCTTCGAGGGACGGTTGCCCAGATAGCAGCGTCCGCTCGGAACGGCACAGCAGTGACCAATTCCGTCGCTGGAGCCCGGTGCTAGCCGAAGGCTGCGAGCTCAGAAAATGATTCCTCTCCTCCCGATTGTGACCGTCGGAACGAGATCCGCGGCCTTTTGGTCCACCGGTACAAATGACTGCCTCCTGAAGCACACCGGCGGTAAGATACGAACTATTCTCATCTGTGCCGGTCCACTGTTCGCATGGCTAACCGAATCGGTTTTTGGAGTCTGGTCCTCCTCTTCTGTGGCGCCGGTCAGGCATGGACAGCGGCCCGGGGGGCGGAAATTGCCGATCCGCGCCAAGCCTGGCAACTCCTGGACTACATCGCGATTGACTATCGAGGTGCCGTAAGCGACGGCGAGATTGTCGCACCGGGCGAATACGCTGAAATGCAGGAGTTTGCGGCCAACGCACAGACCCAACTCGCGCGACTGCCGGAGAAGCCGGGCCGCGATGAGCTCCTGAAGAACGCCGCTACTCTCGTCGATGCCGTTCGCACGCGTAGCTCGCCTGAGACGGTCGCCCGGCTTTCGCGACAACTCGCCGATGGCGTGCTGGCCGTTTATGCGGTGCCCCTCGCCCCAACGGCAGTACCCAACCTTGCGCGCGGCAAGACACTGTTCGAATCCACGTGCAGTTCTTGTCACGGCCCGCGTGGCGCCGGCGATGGGATCTTGGCTAAGACCATCAGCCCGCCGCCGATCGCATTCACCGACGTCAACCGGTCGCGCGAACGCAGCCCCTTCAGCTACTACCAGGCGATCAGCCAAGGCGTTGAAGGCACGGCGATGACGAGCTTCGCGGCGCTTCCCGAAAGGGATCGTTGGGCTCTCGCGTTCTACGCCAGCACGCTCGCGTACTCCGAGGCCCAACGACGCGAAGGTGAACGCTTGTGGGGTGAAGAGCCCAAGGCCCGGGAAGCAGTCCCGAACCTTGAGGCGCTGTCGAGTCGGAGCGAAGCCGAACTGGCTGCGGCACTGAGCTCCCATGCCGCGCCGATCGCCGCATTCCTGCGTAGTTCGCCGACCGCGGTTGCAGGCGACCTCGCCGGCGGCGTGGGGCTGATGCGTACACGGCTCGCGGAAAGTCTCAAGGCGTATACATCCGGGAACGTCTCCAGGTCCCAACAACTGGCACTCTCGGCGTATCTCGATGGCTTCGAGCCTCTTGAGCCAACGCTTGCCGCAACGAACGCCCCGCTGCTCGCGAAGGTGGAAGAAGCGATGGCGGCATATCGCAGCGACATCGAACGCCACGTGTCCGCAGCCGACCTGACCTCGCGCGTTTCCGACATCGACGGACTCATCAGCGCCGTCGAAAACAGCCTGGAGGAGCAGCGCGCAAGCGCATCGACAGCGTTTCTGGGCAGTTTCGCGATTCTATTGCGCGAAGGCGTCGAGGCGCTGCTGATCGTGGTTGCGATCGTGGCGTTTCTTCGAAAGACCGAACGGCGCGATCTCATGCCATATGTACATGGAGGCTGGATTGGCGCATTGGTCGCCGGGTTATTGACCTGGGGAGTCGCAACCTATCTCGTCGCAATCACCGGCGCCCACAGGGAAACCACGGAAGGGATCTCTTCACTGCTTGCCGCAGTGGTGCTCCTTAGCGTGGGACTTTGGATGCATAACAAAAGTCTCGCCGGACGGTGGCAGGAATACTTGCGGGACAAACTGTCACATGCGCTCTCGCAGCGTTCTGCCTGGTTCCTGGCGGGGCTGGCGTTTGTGGCCGTTTACCGCGAGGTTTTCGAGACGATTCTTTTCTATGCAGCGATGTGGACCCAGGGTGGCCATCAGGCCATCGTGTTCGGCCTCCTCGCCGCCACCGTTGCGCTGCTCCTGATCGCGGTCGCGCTGTTGAGGGCGACACGGCGATTGCCCATCGGGGAGTTCTTCAAATACAGCAGCGTGCTGATCGCCATTCTCGCCGTGGTGCTCGTTGGCAAAGGAATCGCGGCGCTGCAGGAAGCGGGTTGGATGAACATCCGCGCCATCAATGGTCCCCGTGTGACGGCGTTGGGCATCTACCCGAACCTCCAATCCGTACTTGGGCAACTGGCTGTGATTGCACTCGTCCTGATTGGCGTCGCCTATAACCGCGCTGGCATGCGGCAAGCGCGTGCGCTAGGGCCATGACCCGCTACCTCAGGAAGCCGAGATCGCCAAAGGTGTTTCGACGCGCTCGCGTTGATACACCAGCCGATATAGGGCCGGCGGGGATGAAGCCGCAATGAATCCCTCGACCCTGAGCACGGCACCGTCGGCGAGCGACGGCGCAATCTATACGTGTCCCATGCATCCTCAAGTGCGTCAGGTGGGACCAGGTAAGTGCCCGATCTGCGGCATGACACTCGAACCGCTCATGCCGATGGACGCCGAGGACGACGGCGCGCTGCGCTCAGTGCGGCGGCGGTTCTGGATTTCAGCCGCGCTCGCCTTGCCCGTGCTCGTCGTGGCCATGCTGCCCCATCTGCTGAATCTGCATCTTTCACTCGCGGCGGCCCAATCGGTGCGAGCGGTTGAACTGATCTTCTCGGCACCTGTGGTTCTGTGGGCGGCCGCGGATTACTACCGGCGTGGATGGACGGGCGTGAGGAACCGTTCACCCAACATGTATACGTTGATCGGCCTCGGAGTGATCGTTGCTTACCTCTACAGTCTGACTGCAACCTTCGCACCGGATCTCTTTCCGGCCGAGATGCGCGACGAACATGGCATGGTCGGCGTGTACTTCGAAGTCGCCGCGGCGATTGTGGCGCTGGTGCTGCTGGGCGAGTGGCTGGAGCTCGCCGCGCGCGGACGGACCAGTGCTGCGATCCGTCAGCTTCTGAACTTGGCACCGAAGACCGCGCGGCGCCTTCGGTCGGACGGTACCGAGGAGGACGTTCCACTTGAGGCGATCGCGGTGGGTGATCGAGTGCGCGTGCGTCCTGGAGAAAAGATTCCCGTGGACGGCCGCATTGTCGAGGGGCGCTCGACGGTGGATGAATCCATGCTCACCGGTGAACCGCTGCCGGTAGAGAAAGCACCAGGCGATCGCGTTGTGGGCGCCTCGATCAACCAGACGGGAAGCGTTGTGATCGTGGCGGAGCGAGTGGGCGCAGACAGTCTTCTCTCGCAAATCGTGTCAATGGTCGCCCAGGCGCAGCGCTCGCGGGCGCCACTGCAACGATTGGCCGATCGTGTGGCGGCATGGTTCGTACCGTCTGTGATCGCGATCGCGCTGGTCACATTTGTCGTCTGGTGGATCGCCGGACCCGAGCCGCACCTGGCCTATGCGCTCGTGAATGCCGTGGCGGTACTGATCATTGCGTGTCCCTGTGCGCTCGGGCTTGCGACCCCGATCTCGATCATGGTGGCGAGTGGGCGCGGTGCGCAGCTCGGCGTGCTGTTCCGGGATGCTCGGGCCATCGAGGCACTCCGGGAGATCGATACGCTCGTGGTCGACAAGACAGGCACGCTCACACTGGGCCGACCCGCGCTCGATCGCGTGTTGACCGTTGGGTCGTGGACGGAGAAGGAACTGCTGGCACTGGCAGCGGGACTCGAGCGCTTGAGCGAACATCCCCTCGCCCGCGCCATTGTCGACGGGGCCAAGGCGCGCGGCGTCGAACCCGCCGAAATTAGCGACTTCGACTCGATCACTGGTCGCGGCGTCAAGGGGCGCCTGGCAGATCGCACCATCGTCATTGGCAATCCCGCTCTCATGCAGGATGTCGGCGCCTCGGTCGATCCGATTCGAAGCGAGGTCGATACGTTGCGCCGTACGGGTCGCACGGTCATGTTCGTTGCCGTCAACGGTACACTCGCAGGAGCCATTGCCGTTGGTGATCCCATCAAGGAGAGCACGCCTTCCGCGCTCGTCGCGCTCAAAGCGGAAGGCTTGCGGATCGTGATGCTCACCGGTGATGCGCGTACCACGGCGGAAGCCGTTGGCAAGACTCTGAACATCGACGAGGTGATCGCCGAAGTGCAACCGGCTGACAAAGCCAATGTGATCGAGCGCCTGCAGCGGCAGGGCCGACGTGTGGCGATGGCAGGCGACGGCATCAATGATGCGCCGGCGCTCGCGCGAGCGGACGTTGGAATCGCCATGGGTACGGGCACCGACATCGCCATGGAAAGCGCGCAGGTGACACTCGTGAAAGGCGATCTCAACGCCATCGTCCGGGCGCGGCACCTGAGTCGCGCCACCGTGCACAACATCCGTCAGAACCTCGGCTTCGCATTCGGCTACAACGCACTCGGCATCCCGATTGCGGCCGGAGTGCTGTACCCGTTCACGGGGCTTCTTCTCAGCCCGCTGATCGCCGCCCTCGCGATGAGTCTGTCGTCGGTCTCCGTGATCGGCAATGCGCTTCGCTTGCGCGGCGTTCGGGTGTAGACGGATCAGGGCAGCTCGTTGCGCGGACCCGCGCATGAGTCACGGTAGCGCGCACTCGGAGCGGTTCGGGTCAGTCGACGAAGCACCTGACTATCCCTCCGCACGGCCCGGCCCGATGGACCAGCCCGCCACGGTTAGATTCTGCGCGCCGATAACGTTTCGCCAATTCGCATCACCCGTAAACACCCGATGCGCGCGACGTCGCAGCTCGGAATCCATGCTAGCCACCATGGTGGGCGTAGACCGACGTGGTACCGTCTTTTGAAACCAGAAACACGTCGTACCGCTTGTTCTGCCCAGGCACTTCCATGCCCGGCGAGCCTGGGGGCATCCCCGGAACCGTGAGGCCCTTCGCATCCGGATGCTCATGCAACAGGCGCTTGATGTCCTCCGCGGGGACATGCCCCTCGACGAAGTAACCACCGACTTCTGCGGTGTGACATGCTCCCATGGCGACCGGTATCCCCACCCGTTCTTTCGTTGGACCCATGTTATCGATGTTGTGAACCTCCACCGTGAAGCCGGCATTCTGCAGATGGCGGACCCATAGCTTGCAGCAGCCGCAGCTCTCATTCTTGTAGACGGTGACCAGATCCTGAGCGTTGGCGGAGGTCTCCGGCGCGCGCGTGCATGCCGCCATAGTGAGCAGCCCGAGTACCAGGATCGCGTTTCTGAGAATCATAGTGGGCATCTCCTTCTCGTGGTTGCGTACATCAGATTCCAACTCGCTCGGGCATCGCGGCTTGCTCCGCATGCAGCAATCTGCGCCGCAGCACGAGCAGATACGCAGCCGGAATGACGAGCATCGACAGGAGTGGTGCCGTGATCATTCCACCGACCATCGGCGAGGCAATGCGGCGCATGACCTCCGATCCTGTGCCGCTGCCCCACATGATCGGCAGCAGGCCCGCGATGATCACCGCAACCGTCATCGCGATCGGCCGCACACGCAGAGCCGCGCCTTCGACGATCGCCGCCACCCGCTCCTCCTCGTTCGCGAGCGGCGCCCGCGCCACGCGTTCGGCCACCGCTTGGTTCAGGTACACGAGCATGACGACCCCGATTTCCGCCGCCACGCCGCCTAGTGCAATGAAGCCGACCGCCGAAGCGATCGACATGTTGTAGCCGAGCAGGAACATAAGCCAGAACCCACCAACGAGCGCGAACGGCAGGGTCGCCATGATGAGGAGCGCATCGCCGAAGCGACGGAACGTGAGATAGAGCAGGACGAAGATGATCACGAGCGTTGCCGGCACGACGATCTTCAGTTTCGCAGTCGCGCGCTCGAGGTATTCGAACTGACCGGACCAGGAGATCGAATATCCCGGCGGAAGGCGGATCTCTTTGGCGACGGCGCGCTGCATGTCGCGCACCGCGGAGCTGAGATCGCGGCCGTGCAGATCAATGTATACCCAGCCGGACAGGCGCGCGTTTTCGCTCTTGAGCATCGGCGGGCCATCGGTGATCCGGATCGCCGCGACATCCCCGAGCCGGATCTGCGCGCCGCGCGCCGTCAGCACCGGCAGGTCGCGAAGCTTCTGCACCGAATCCCGGATCTCGCGCGGATAGCGCACGTTGATGGGGAAGCGCTGCAACCCTTCCACGGTCTCGCCGATGTTGTCGCCGCCGATCGCCGCCGAGACGATGCTCTGCACGTCGGCGATGTTGAGGCCGTAACGTGAGGCGGCGAGGCGGTCGATCTTCACATCGATGTACCGCCCACCGGAGAGACGCTCGGCAAACGCGGAGGTCACGCCCGGCACCTGCTTGACGACGCGCTCGACCGCCGAGGCCAGGCGATCGACTTCGTGCAAATCCACGCCCGCTACCTTCACGCCGACCGGGCTCTTGATGCCGGTCGCCAGCATGTCGATGCGGTTGCGGATCGGCGGCACCCAGATGTTGGAGAGCCCCGGCACTTTGACGAGGCTATCCAGCTCCTGCACCAGCTTGTCGGGCGTCATGCCCGCTCGCCACTGGTCGCGCGGTTGGAACTGGATCGTGGTCTCGAACATTTCAAGCGGCGCGGGGTCGGTTGCGGTCTCGGCGCGGCCGGCCTTACCGAACACACTGGCGACTTCCGGCACCGTCTTGATGAGACGATTGGTCTGCTGAAGGAGCTCGCTCACCTTGCCGGCTGAGATGCCCGGCAGGGCGGAGGGCATATACAGGAGATCGCCCTCATCAAGCGGCGGCATGACCTCCCCGCCGATGTGCATGACCGGGTACGCGGTGACGATCAGTACGAGGAGCGCGACGCCCAGCACAACCTTCGGGTACGCCAGCACGCGCGCAAGTAACGGTCGATAGACCGCGATCAGACCGCGGTTGATCGGATTGCTGTGCTCGTCGGGAATCCGGCCACGGATGAGATACCCCATCAGCACCGGGACCAACGTCACCGCGAGCCCCGCCGCCGCAGCCATCGCATAGGTTTTCGTGAACGCGAGCGGCGAGAACATCCGTCCTTCCTGCGCCTCGAGTGTGAACACCGGCACGAACGAGAAGGTGATGATGAGCAGCGAGAAGAACAGCGCCGGTCCGACCTGAGCGGCGGCGTCGCCGATGACTCGCCATTGTTCGGCGCCTTTGAGCTGCGAATCTGGGTGGGAGTGATGCCAGGCTTCAACGTGCTTGTGCGCATTCTCGATCATCACGACTGCCGCATCGACCATCGCGCCGATCGCAATCGCGATGCCGCCGAGTGACATGATGTTGGCGTTCACGCCCTGGTAGTACATGACGATGAACGCCATCAGCACACCGAGCGGGAGCGATACGATCGCGACGAACGCCGAGCGCAGATGAAACAGGAAGGCCACGCACACCAGTGCCACGACGATGAACTCTTCTATGAGCTTGTCCTGCAGGTTGTCGACGGCGCGGCGAATCAGGTTCGAGCGGTCGTAAGTCGGCACGATCTCGACCCCGCGCGGCAGGCTCGTCTTGAGCTCCGCGAACTTCGCCTTCACGGCATTGATGGTTTCGAGCGCGTTCTTCCCCGAGCGCATGATGATGACGCCGCCGGCAACCTCCCCCTCCCCGTTGAGCTCGGCGATGCCCCGGCGCATCTCGGGGCCGAGCTGGATGCGCGCGACATCCCCGAGTTTCACCGGCACGCCGGACTCCGTCGTCATCAGGGGAATGTTTCGGAAATCTTCGAGCGACTCCAGGTAGCCGGAGGCGCGCACCATGTACTCGGCTTCACCGAGCTCCAGCACCGAGCCCCCCGTCTCCTGGTTGGCCTTCCGCACCGCTTCGATCACCATCTCGTGCGAGATGTTGAACGCACGCAGCCGATCCGGATCGAGCACGATCTGGTACTGCTTCACCATGCCGCCGACGGACGCCACCTCCGACACGTTCGGCACGGACTTGAGCTCGTACTTCAGGAACCAGTCCTGCAAGGCACGAAGCTGCGAGAGATCCATCGTGCCGCTCTTGTCGACGAGCGCGTACTCGTAGACCCAACCGACACCGGTCGCGTCCGGCCCGAGCGAGGCTTTCGCCTGGCTCGGCAAGCGCGATTGCACCTGGTTCAGATATTCGAGCACGCGCGAACGCGCCCAGTACGGATCGGTGCCGTCCTCGAAGAGGATGTAGACGAAGGAGTCGCCGAACATCGAATAGCCGCGCACCGTCTTCGCGCCCGGCACGGACATCATCGTCGTGGCGAGCGGATAGGTGATCTGGTTCTCGACGATCTGCGGCGCCTGCCCCGGATAAGTGGTGCGGATGATGACCTGTACGTCCGACAGATCGGGGATCGCATCGAGCGGCGTTCGCAACATCGCCCACACGCCCCACCCCGCGACCATGAGCGTCGCCAGCAGCACGAGGAAGCGATTCGTGATCGACCAACGGATGAGGCGCGCAATCATCGCGGCTTCTCCTGTGAGGGTGGGCCGCCGCCCGCTGCTGCGTCCTGGGGTGCCAGTCGACCTGCGTCCCCCAGCCGATTCACCGTAGACTTGAGGCTTGCTTCGGAGTCGATCAGGAACTGGCCCGAGATCACGATCGACTGGCCTTCCGTCAGTCCCGACAAAATGGCTGTGCGGCCATCTTGCTCTGCGCCCGTCTTCACGTTGACCACATCGAACCCGCCGCCGTCGCGTGCGGCGACCACGACCGTGCGCTCACCGGTTGCAATCAGCGCCTCACTCGGGACCACAAGCTGCGGCTCCGTAGCCGCGCCGGCAAAATCGAGCGTGACGAACATGCCCGGAGAGAGCTTGTATCCGGGGTTTTCGAGCGCAATGCGTGCCGTGAGCGTGCGGGTCATCGGATCGACCTGCGGAAGCAGTGCGATCACGTTCCCTTTGAAAGCCGTTCCGGGCCATGACGCCGCGGTCGCCTCCACCATCGATCCGAGCGGCACGCTCGAAACCCTCGCTTCCGGAATCTGCGCATTGACCCAGACGGTCGTGAGGCCGTTGATGCGAAACAGGCTTGCGCCCGACATGAACGACGCGCCATCGCGCACACCGAGCTCGGTCACGACGCCATCGATCGGGGCCATCACGGTGATGCTCGCGCTGGGCTTGCGCGAGGTCTCAACGGCGCGAATGGTTAGCTCCGGCACGCCCAGAATGACGAGCCGCTGCCGGGCGGCATCCCGCATCGCCTGCGCGCGCGATGAGCTCGCATCCAGGAGCGCGAGGTACTCCTGCTCGGCCTCGAGCCACTGGGGAGCGAGAATGTCCGCGAGCGGCTGCCCGCGACGTACACGCTCGAGTGGCGTTTTCACCTGGAGGCGCGTGACATAGCCCTCCACTCGCGACTGCACGAGCTCGAGCAGCCGCTCATCGAAGGCGACATTTCCGATTGCACGCAGACGCGTGCTCATTGCCACCTTCTCGACTTTCCCAAGCCGGATGCCGAGATTCTGCACGGCGTTCGAGCTGACCCGCACATCGCCACCCTCACCCGCTTCGTCGGCATAGACGGGCACGAGCTGCATGTCCATGAAAGGCGATTTGCCTGGTTTGTCGAATTTCTGCGCGGGAACCATCGGGTCGTGCCAGTAGAGAACCTTGCGCTTGCCGGCGCTGGCCGGTGGATCGGCAGACGCTGTGCTTGCCGCCATCGCCGCATCGGATGACATCGTGCGATGCGCCCACTCGTAACCGCCGGCGGCGCCGAGCGCGAGTAGCGCGACGACGGCGGCCGTCAACATGACGACATTGCTTCTTGTAATTGTCATTTCGGAGTCCCCGAATCGTGTAACAGGTGCAGGAAGACCCACGCACGCGCGACGGTGCCCTCAAGCTCCACGTAACTGAGCTGCGCGCTGATCTCTTCAGTCAATGCTTCGACCGTGCTGCGCAGATCGCCTCGCCCGGCGCCGTAGGACACAACCGCGGCGTGGGATCGATCGCGCGCCAGGGGAATCAGGTCGTTCGTGTAATGCTGGAGGCGCTCACGGCCGCGGCGCCACTGTGCGAATGCCGCCTGCACTTCAGCCGTATGCATGCGGATTTCGGAATCGCGCATCGCCTCCTGCGCGCGCACCATGGCGAGCTTCTCGGCGATCATCGGGTTCTGCCGATTCTTCGGAAACAACGGCAGGCCGACGCGGAACTCGAGCGCCACCATGTCGGAGAAGTCGGGGCCGCGCTTGATGAACGTGAGCTCGGTGCTCCAGTCCGGCCGCTTCTCGGCCCGCGCCAGTTCCACATCGGTTTTCGCCGCGTCAATCTGCGCCAGGAGGGGTGCGAGCGGGGCATGTTCGGGCACGCCGGCCACGAGGGCTTCAGTGGAATGCTCGAGCTCGCGGTCGGTGGGGATGGCTGCGAACGGGCGCTCCGCCGCGGCGCCAATCCAACGTGACAGCTCGGCGCGCTTCATCTCCGCGTCCTGCTGGAGCGCGAGAATCCGGTCTTCGAGCCCGGCGACGAGACTTTGCGCAGCAAGCGCTTCCGCTGCCGAGGCCCGGCCGCTCGACAGCGCCGCGCGAGCCGATGTCGCCTGCAGATCAGTGTCCGGTTTGAGCTCGCGCAATCGCGCGAGCGATTCCTCCGCCGCAGCGCCCGCGATCCACGCCTCGGCGACGGCCTGGGCTGTCTCGAATCGAGTCTTGCGAAGTTCCGCCTGCGCAATGTCGATTGCGCGTTCGGCCCGCTCACCCTGGAGCCGCCGTTTCTCGCCGTTCGGAAAGCTCTGCATCACGCCGATTTTGCGCATCGTCATGAAGTCGCGCGTGAGGGAGAACCGGTCGGAGGTGTTGATCGGGAGATTGTCGACGCCGGTGATGAGCTCCGGGTCGGGGAGCCGCCCTGCACTTGGCGCGACCGCCTGCGCCGCCTCCAGCATCGCTGCAGAGGCCGCGACCTGCGGGGTTTCATTGACCGCCTGGTCGATGGCTTGCTCGAGCGTGAGGGCGCCCTCGTCGGCGGCGCCCGCTGCGAGTGGCCAGAGCAGGATGAGCGGAAGAATTCGATACCACATGATGGAAACGCTCCGCCGACTGTCCGATGACAAATCAGGATCAGTCTGCAGGGGAACCCCAACGACACCATCGAGGCCGCCGCGCACGGGCATGCCCGTGGGACCAGGCAATCGATGGGTGAGCAGAGAGTCCGGCGCTATGCCGGAATCGCGAGAGCTGGCGTTATAGACGCAGCCGTCGAGTGTGCAGGTAAGTCAGCGCCGCGTCCGTGCGAGCCTGCGTTGTGTCCCGTCGTGTGACAGGTGGCAGAAAGTTGAATGGAGGAAGCGTCGCAATCCAGGCGATAGCGATGATGGGGTCCGGCGAGCCGGAATCGTGCGGCTGGACGTGCGTCGTTCGGACAGTGTCGGCCGCGGCTGCGGGTGATGCCGCCGGCGCACTGACGCAACAAAGCATCGCAAGAGCGCTCAAGTCCACGCCCGATCCCTGGCCGCTGCACGGGGAAGTTTCCCCGTGTGGACAGCAATCGCGATCGGAAGGCTGCACGCAAGCAAACGCAGGCGACGCGGCCCAGACCAAGCCGAGACATACTACCAACACGCTTGCCAGCCGACGCAACACCCGTTCGAGCTCCGAAATTCGATCGCCTTCACGATGGGTCATACAGGGAGACCGGCACGAAGAGTCAGTCATTTCCCGGCAACAAGTCAACTGACGAGTTCACAGGCGCGCTGGCCGATGCCTGGAAAGCATGGCGGCCGGCGCACTGCAGGGAGGCGTGACGCACTTACCGCTGACGAGGGCCGTACGTCTCGCTGGCGGCGGATCGCTTCGGCTTCAGGAACGGCATCGAATCGATGCTTGAGACAGGGGTTTCGCCGTCGCGGATTCGGGCACCGGGCTCGATGTGGCGAGCCTCGGGTCGCGCTGGACGAACGCGCTTCTGCCGCGCGACTCTAGAGGCACCGTAGCGGAATCCAACGGTGACGTCATCGTCCAGTCTGGGCATGCGTCCCGAGATTTGCGCCTCGACGCTGATGCGTGAATCCGGCTCACTTGGACCAAGGGGCGCTGGCTTGCGCACGTTTCCCACAAAGAAACACCTTATCAACGAAACGCGGATTGTTCGACGCAAGACAGGCGACTAGCTTTCGTCGGCATGATTTCAGGAACTGCGAGAAAACCGTGAAACAACCCGATACACACAGAGAAAGTGAGATGAACAGCCCGCCGCGGAGCAAGCTCGGACGTACTGCAACTCTTCGCGGTCACGACGAGCGCGCCCCAGTTCGATTCGCGTACACGGGCAGCTATGACCGCCACCTTCTCTTCGATAACGTTATCGACCCCGCAACTGCAGGACCACGCCAACGATTCGAGGCTTTCGCCCGCTCGGTACGCGATGTGCTATCGCAACGATGGATAGACACTGAGAACGCCTACGTGCGGGCGAACCCCAAGCGCATCTACTACCTCTCCATGGAGTTCCTCATTGGCCGCACGCTCGCGAACAATGTGACGAATCTGCACCTCGATGCGATGGCGAAGCAGGCTGTCGAAGACAAGGGACTCGACTGGGCCGGGCTCCTCGAGCAGGAACCCGACGCCGGACTGGGCAACGGCGGACTCGGACGCCTGGCGGCCTGTTTCCTCGACTCGATGGCGACTCTGGAGCTGCCCGCGATGGGTTATGGGCTGAGATATGAGTATGGAATGTTCACGCAGGTTTTCAGCAACGGCTGGCAACAGGAGCGACCCGACAACTGGCTCGAGCATCCGGACCCCTGGGAGGTTCCACGGCCGCGCGAGAAGGTCCTCGTCAAGCTCAATTCCGCCTTTGAGGTATGCGGCGGCAGATTGCGCGCAATCGTAGGCAAGCCGTCGAGCCTCATCGGCGTGCCCTTTGATCGGCCGGTCGTCGGTTACGGGGGCAAGACCATCAACACGCTGCGCCTCTGGGCGGCGTGTGCCCCCGACTCCTTCGATTTCCAGGTATTCAGCCACGGCGAGTTCGTCGGCGCGGTGGCCGAGGCCCTCGAAGCCGCGTCCCTCACGCGCGTGCTGTACCCGGACGACTCGACCAGCATGGGCCAGGGTCTGCGCTTCGTGCAGGAATACTTCCTCGTTGCCTGCTCGCTGGCTGATCTCATACGTCGCTTCCGCCGCACCAATGCCGAGTGGAGCGCCCTACCCGAAAAAGCCGCCATCCAGATGAACGACACGCACCCGTCACTTGCAGTTCCGGAGCTGATGCGGATTCTGCTTGATGAGGCCCACCTGGAATGGGAGCAGGCGTGGGATCTCACACGAAGAACTTTGGCCTATACCAATCACACCCTGTTGCCGGAAGCGCTCGAGAAGTGGCCGCTCGCGTGGTTCGAAGCGCTGTTGCCACGTCATCTGGAAATAATCCATGAGATCAACCGGCGCCTGCTGGATTCGGTCCGCTCGCGATTCCCGGGCGATGGCGGGCGCGTTGAGCGCGTGAGCTTGATTGAAGAAGACCGGCCCAAGCACGTTCGCATGGCGAACCTCGCAATCGTCGGCTCGCACAGCACGAACGGCGTCGCCGCGATTCACTCGGAGCT
>FTFB01006909.1_pt1 | contig 13686 bp, 11 predicted proteins | sample 1658331 | NCBI WGS metagenome assembly FTFB01 (sample SAMEA3914816, study PRJEB12502) | metagenome | biome: forest; material: soil | place: USA | collected 2011-09-16 | depth 0.3 m | reverse complement strand
GGGCGAGCTCGAAACCGTCACGACCTACGACCTGCCCATCAAGGTCGTGGTGCTCAACAACTTCGGCGACGGCATGGTGAAACAGTGGCAGAAGCTGTTCCACAAGGGCCGCCTGTCCGCGAGCGATCGCTCGCTGCACAAGAAGGATTTCGTCAAGGCCGCGCAGGCCGACGGGTTCCGTTACGCCGCGCGCCTCGATCGCAAGGAAGACGTGCCGCGCGTGATCGAGGAGTTCATGAAATTCGCGGGCCCCGCGTTCCTCGAAGTGATGATCGACCGCGACGCCGGCGTGTATCCGATGGTCGGCCCCGGCCAGACGTACGAAGATATGATCACCGGCGACTTCATCCCGTCCCGTCACAAGGTCGAGATCAAGACGCCGGGGGCCTCGGAGATGTTCTGATTCAGGTTGCGGGCTCGCCTTTCGAGCGGCCCCTGAACAGCCGCGCGAGATAGCCGACCACCGCGATCGCCCCCGCGATGATGATTTTCTTGGCGGCAATGATCACCACGATCAGCTTGGCGAACAGCCCCATCTTCGCCGCGACGCCGCCGGCAATCAGCGCGCCGATGCCGTAGGCCGCGAGCTTGTCGGTGCCCTTGCTGTAGTCCTCATAGCGCTGGCCGGCATTGAAATCCGCCTGCCCGATGAGCGACAGCATGTCCTGCCGGATGGCGCCGAGCTGCTCCATCGACGCGACTGCGTTCATCGACAGCACGCCTTCGCGTCCGAGCACGCGCACGTCGTAGTTCAGCGTATGCCCGCCGTCGCCGAACTCGAGATCCTTCGCCCAGTACATCTTGTGCGTGCTCGCGTCGTACCTCGGCTCGGTAGCCCAGCCGACGAGGTTCACCGAGCCGTACCCGGCCTTCACTCGCTCCGCGTTGGCTTCGCTCGTGGCCTTCTTCATGTCGGCCATCAGGTCCTTGTAGTCGATCTTGCGGGCGTCGGAGTCGTCGACGTGTCCATCGTCGACGTAGGACAGCACGACGGCCCAGCCGCCCTTCACGAACGGATCTACCGCCGTCGGCACGACGGCCCCCTGCGTGTCGTTGACTGCGTCGGGCGGATTGCCCCAGGCGACGAGCAGCTTCGCGGTTTCCTTCGGATCGAGATAGCGATAGTCCTGGTCGAGGCGAAGCGTCGCGACCTTGTTCGGCAGGACGACCTCGCCCGTCTGATAGTGCAGCGCCGGTGGCGCTGGAGCGTCGGCGGGGGCTTCAGGTACGGCTGCTGCGGCGAGCGAGCTCGCGGCGACGAGTGCTACGAAAAGACCTGAACGCGAGACCATATAGTTGTGCTCCCTGCCACTGAAATCTTATGGAGGATGGAGACTTTCCCGGCCTCGGCTAGACTACGTGCCTCCACCGCCGGCCGCCAAGCTGTTCATTACTTATGAAGTACCTGCACACGATGGTGCGCGTCACGAATCTCGACGCGTCGCTGAAGTTCTACTGTGACGCGCTGGGTCTGCGCGAAGTGGCGCGCAAGGAAGTGCCGCAGGGCCGCTTCACGCTCGTGTTTCTTGCGGCGCCCGGGGATGACGACGCGCAAGTCGAGCTCACCTACAACTGGGACCCGGAGAGTTACGCGGGCGGCCGCAACTTCGGACATCTTGCTTACGCGGTCGATGACATCTACGCCACATGCCAGCGCTTGCAGGATCACGGCGTCACCATCAATCGCCCGCCCCGCGACGGGCACATGGCGTTCGTGCGTTCGCCCGACAACATTTCCGTCGAGCTGCTGCAGAAGGGCGGTGCGCTGGCCCCGGCGGAGCCGTGGAAATCCATGCCCAACACAGGGCAGTGGTAGCCGCGCCGAAACAGGCGACGCCGGGCGAGGAAGCTCGCCAGTCACGGTTGAAGGGCATCGCCTGCATGCTCGTGGCGGTCGGCGTCTTCGCCTTCATGGATTCGCTGCTCAAATTTCTCACCGAGCATTATCCAACGATGCAGGTGAGCGCGATGCGCGGTTTCGCGTCGCTGCCGTTCGTTCTCTTGCCGCTCGTGTACACCGGCAGGTACGCGGAGCTGAAGCCGGTGCGATGGAAGCTGCATCTGATGCGCGGGCTGCTATCCGTGTTCCTGCTCGCGACATTCGTCTACGCGATCCGGGTGCTGTCGCTTGCAGATGCGTACTCGATATTCCTGTCCGCGCCGTTGCTCGTCACGGCGCTGTCGGTGCCGATCCTCGGTGAGAAGGTGGGTTGGCATCGATGGCTCGCCATCGCGGTGGGCCTGTGCGGCGTGTTGGTGATGTTGAGGCCGTCCAGCTCGAGCCTCATGACGGTGGGCGCGCTCGCGGCGTTTGTTTCCGCGATCGCTTACGCAGTGAGCGTCGTGAGCGTGCGAGTGCTTTCGAAGACGGAATCCAACACCAGCGTCGTGTTCTGGTCGATGGCAATCATGACGCTCGTGAGCACGCTCTTCGCGCTGCCACACTGGCAGCCCATTCGAGTGGAGCATTTCGGCGCAATCGTTGCGACCGGCGCGCTCGGCGCGCTTGCCGTGCATCTGCTCACCCTCGCGTATCGTTCGGCGCCTGCGTCGAGGATCGCGCCGTTCGAGTACTCGGCACTGCTGTGGGGTGTCGGGATCGACTGGCTCGCATGGGACACGCTGCCCGGCACGCGCGTCTACATCGGCGGCGGGATTGTGGTGCTGAGCGGCCTGTACCTGATCTGGCGCGAGGCGCGCCGTCACATCGAGCCCGCCCGCACGGCGACGAGCGGTGCAAGTCCGGGTTAGCGGGCCGCGAGCTCCACGACGAGCTGGCCGTTCTTCTGCGTGCCCCTGAGGCCCGTCGTCGGCAGCACCGCCGCCAGCGCTTCATCCGGATCGAGCCCGGCGATCGAACCGCTCAGCACGGCGCGCCGCGCTTCCGCGGCGCTCTGCGATGTGGTGAACACCACTTCGAGCCCGGTCTCGCGGCCCACCCAGGCGAGGAAATCGCGCACGGGCTTGCCGTTGATATCGAACTCCGGCGCCGCCCTCGACGCCCAGTCCCATTCGTCGCTGCTGGGTTCGATGCGCGCGCTGTTCTCGACTCCTGCGCGGGATACGAGCAGCTGATCACCGACCTCGAGCGTGCGCGCTGGCCCATTTGCGGGCGTCACGTCGACGCGTCCTTCACGCACACGAATGCGCGTGCCGTCCGGCAGGATGCGCGCCTCGTACTGCGTGCCGAGGTGCCGCACGATACCTGCCGGTGTTCCCACCTGCAGCCGTGCCGCGCTCGGGCCCGAAACACCCGAATCGATGTACACGGCACCGGAACTCACGTCGACGCGATCCGGGCTGACGAGCACGATGCTCGTGTCGTGATCGAGTCGCAGCGACACACCGTCGCGCAGCGCGAGCGCGACGCGGCCATCCGCGCCCGTGTGAAGGGTTTCGCCGACGCGCAGGCCCTTCGTGCCCGCAACGTTCTGCCAATCCGCTGAAGTCTCGTCACGGAACTGTACGACTCCGATGGCGCGGCTCACGTTGGCCATCAGCTCGCCCGGCGTGCGAATCAGGCTCCGGCCGACGAACAACGCAACCGCTGCCACCGCAATCGACGCCGCCGCTGCGAGCCATACGCGCCGTGTGCGCCGACGCTGGTGCCGCTCCACAGTCGCGCGCCACTCGGCGTGCACGGCCTCGTACACGGCACGCGTCACGTCGTCCGATGGGTTCGCTCTCCCGCCGGTGGCTCGCAGTACACGAGCGATGTCTGAGTCTTCGTGCTCGGCCATCTGAGCTCTCCTTCAGGATCCCAGCGTCCGCGCGACGTCTTCCGCGGCGGCCCCGAATACGCGTTCCAGCGCCTCGCGGAACGAGACGCGCGCGCGGGCGAGCAGCGACTGCGCGGCCGTGTGCCCGATACCGAGCCGCTCGCCGATCTCCTCGACCGAGTGGCCTTCCACGTACTTCCACTCGAGTGCGTCACCGTAGCGCGCCGGCAGTCGATCCAGCACTGACTGGATGAGCCGCCCGAACTCCGCCCGACCGTAACTCTTCGCAAGGTCGTACTCGTCCGGTGCTTCGATGGACTCCATCGCGGCGCGCAGCTCGGGCTGGTCGTCGATCAGCACGACCCGTTCGCAGCGGCGCTTCTCGGCCCGCACGCGGTCGACGATCTCGCGCCGGCAAATCTGGCACAGCCATGTGAACAGTGCGGCTTCGCCGCGATAGTCCGCGAGCTTGCGCATGGCTTTGGTCAGCGTGGCCTGCACGACGTCGCGGGCGGCTTCCTCGTTGCGATCCACTCGCGGCAGGGCGAAGCGGTAGAGGCGCGGGAACAGGCTCTGGAAAAACGCCTGGAACGCCCGCTCCTCGCCGGCCAGCATGCGCCGGATCAGCTCGGATTCGTGTGTCAGCTCGGGTTCCATGGCCAGCGACTAGTTATAGCGCCGTTGCCGGAATAACTCGAACGCGGTCTGGTAGTACGCCACCGCCAGGTCGTTGAGCGCCGGATTGAGCGGTGCGGGCCGGTAGGTGTCGGTTGCTTCGTCGTAGAACACGTTCTGCACGGTCTTGTTGAGACCCAGGATGGCGAGCTCGCCGTTCTGGTAGAGCGCGACGTCGTGGTTGTGGCTGAAGAACGCGACCCGCTGCCCCGGTGTGTCGCTCAGGACATCCTCACCGAAGAACGGCGCGTGATAGGAAAACCCCAGGAGGCCGAGCGCCGTCGGTGCAATGTCGATCTGGGTCGTCAGCGTGTCCACACGCGCGGGCTGCAGGTGCTTCGGCGAGTAGAACACCATCGGGATCTCGTAGCTCTTGAGCGGGATGTCCTCGCGCCCGTACACGCGCGCGCCGTGATCGGCGACGATGATGAAGATCGTGTCGTCGAACCACGGATGCTTGCGCGCCTCGCGGATGAAATAACCCTGCGCATAGTCGGCATAGCGCACGCCGGATTCGCGCCCGCCCCCCTTCGGAAGCACACCGGGCACGCCCTCGCGGAACGTGAACGGCTTGTGGTTCGAGGTGGTCATGATGATCGAGAAGAACGGCCTGCCCGCGCGGGCCTGCTCGTCGAAATAGCCGAGCGCGGAGTCGAACAGGTCTTCGTCGGCGACGCCCCAGATGTTCTCGAAGCGCACCGGCTTGCCGATCGCGTCGCGGTCGCGCACTTCGAAGCCGTTGTGGCCGAAGAAGTAGTTCATGTTGTCGAAGTAGCCGTAGCCGCCGTACAGGAAGCTCGTGGTGTAGCCCTGTTCGCGCATCACGCTGCCCCAGTTCGCGATGCCTTCGTTGCCCGGCCTGCGCAATACCGACACGCTCGGAATCGGCGGCAGCGATGTGGCGATGGCCTCGAGGCCGCGCACCGTGCGCGTTCCCGATGCATACATGTGCCGGAACCACACTCCCTGCTGGGCGAGGCGATCGAACTCCGGCGTCCAGTCGCGCGAAGAGCCGTAGAGCTTGCTGAACTCGGCGCCGAACGATTCGCTCGAGATCACGACGACGTTCAGCTTGCCGAGTCCGTTCGGGTTCGCGGGGAAAGTGCGGTCGACACGGCCTTCCGCGAGGCGCGTGAACTTGCCGCCGCCCTCCTTGCCGAGATGCGCGACGAGGTTGCGCAGATTGGTCTGCGTCGGCCGGCTCGCGTAGTAGGTGTGGTAGTCGATCTCGTTCGTTCGCAACGCCCGGAAGAAGCTGCTCGAGCCGTTCGCCGCGATCTCATTGGCCACGCGGTTGTCGGACGACGCGAGCGAATGCGTTTCGAACGCCAGGGCGCAGACGACCGTGAGAGCCGCGAACGCGGCGAATGCCACGCTGCGAGACCTGAGAGTGCTCGACAGCTGCGTCTGCGGCGCCAACCGGCGGCGCAGGGCGAAGACGACGAGTGCCGCGAGCACACCCACTCCGGCCAGCACCATCATCACCGGGTATTCCGCCCAGATGTCCCCGACTACTTCCGTCGGATACATGAGGTAGTCGACCGCGACGAGGTTCAGGCGTGCGTCGAACTCCGCGAAGAAGAAGTACTCGACCGCCGCGACGAACGTGAGGCCGAATAGCCACGCAAACGCTCCGGCGAGCACGATGATCCGCATTGCCTTCGACCGGTACGGCCTGTCGGGCAACAGCCAGAGCACGAGCGCGAAGGGGGCGAGCAGGTAGAGGCTCTGCACAATGTCGGCGACGATGCCGGCGGCGAGGATCCACGTGAGCGCAGCGAGCCCCACCTGCTGCGATTGCCCGAACCCGAACCACAGGATCAGCCGCAGGACGAGACCGATAACCGCATACGACGCAGCGAGCGCAAGGAGGGGGCGGAACCTGTCGAAGCCGGCCATCCACAGGGGACGGGGCAACGGTGAATCCATGATCGGAGGAGCCTGGCGACAAAGAGCGTTAAGTGTAAGACACATCGGGCCGCTGGAATCAGTCGCGTCGAACCGGAAAATTTACGGGTGCGTGCTAGCATTCGGAATGCGCATAGCCCGCAGATACATAACGGTTTTTTTCTGCGCGCTGCTGGCGCCGGGGCTCGCGCAGGCGCTGACACAGGGGCAGTCCCTCACTGCCGCGCTGGAGGAGCTGCGCTCGCGCGGCCTGCGCCTCATCTTCAGCTCGGTGCTGGTGCGGCCGGAGTTGACCGTAAACGTTGACGTGAGCGCTGTGGATGCGCAGACGAGCGCGTCTCGCGAGGCGCTGGCGCGGCGCATTCTCTCTCCTCACGGTCTTACGCTCGAGCCGATTCGTCCGGGCCTGTACTCCGTCGTGAAGATGGCACCCGCGGCCGCGCGGGCTGCCGAGGCGCGCGAGCACGCGGCACCGCGGCGTCGCGCCGATTCGAACGAACCGCTCTACGAAGTGGACGTCTACGCCAGCCGTTACGTCATAGACCAGGCGAGCGCGTCTGCTTCGCTTACGCAGCTGACGCGCGACGATGTCGAGACGTTGCCGGGACTGAACGAAGACGTCATGCGCGTCACGCAGTTCCTGCCGGGCACGGCTTCCAACTCGCTCTCGGCTCGATCGCATGTGCGCGGTGGCCGCGACGAAGAGTTGGCGGTGTACTTCGATGGCGTGCCGCTGTTCGAGCCGTTCCACTACAAGGATGTGCAGAGCCTGCTCGGCATGCTCGACCCGGGCAGCATCTCCAGGATCGATTTCTTCAGCGGCGTTTTTCCCGCGCGCTACGGCAACCGCCTGTCCGGCGTGCTCGACATCGGGCCGCGCACGGCTTCCGGCCGGGACTACAACGAGCTGGGCGCAAGCGCCCTCTACACACACGGGCTGTCGCAGGGGCGGCTCGATTCCTATCCGCTCGAATGGCTGGTCAGCGCACGCCGCGGCAACATCGACGCGTGGACGGAAGTGCTCGAGCGTGAAGAGACGCGGCCGCAGTTTCTCGATGCGCTCGCCCGCTTCCAGCTCGACACAGGCTCGCGCTCATCGCTCGTCGGCGGCATGCTGCTGCTCGACGACCAGCTCAAGGTGAACTTCGAGCAGGGCGTGGAGCAGGGCGATATCGAATATCGCGACGCGACCGGCTGGGCTTCCTGGCGCTTCCGGCCGGATGAGCTGAGCGAGATCGCGGTCATCGCATCGCGCACGGAACGCCATACCAATCGCGTCGGCTCGGTGAGCCGCGCCGGCAGCGCCTTCGGGACGCTCGACGATCACCGTGCGTTCGACACGAATACGCTGCGCGTAGAGGCGACCGCGAAAACAGGCGAACGTGCGACGTTCAACGCCGGCGTGGAGTGGTACGACTACGCCGCTCACTACAAGTACGCGAGCCACACCGACATCGATCCATTGTTCGCTGCCGTGTTCGCGAGCCCGACCACGCGAGTCAGCAACCAGCTGCTCGAGGTGCGCGGCGACTCCTATGCGGCATTCGGTTCGGTGCTGATCGACCTCTCGAAGCACCTGTCGGTCGACCTGGCGCTGCGCTGGGATGCACAGCGCTTTGGTGCGGCGTTCAGCGACGAGCAGGTGTCGCCGCGCGTGAGCGTGCACTATCAGCTCGATTCCGACACGGCGTTGCGCCTGAGCTGGGGCCGTATGGCGCAGACGGAGCGACCCGATGAGTTGCAGGTGCAGGATGGCGAAGCTCGTTTCCACACGGCGCAGCGCTCCACGCAAACGGTGCTGAGCCTCGAGCGAAAACTGCGGCCGACGATGCTGCTGCGTATCGAAGCGTACGAGAAGCGCATCGCTCATCCGACGCCGATGTTCGAGAATCTGCTCGATCCGTTTGCGCTGTTTCCGGAGCTCGAAGCGGATCGCGTGCGTGTGCAGCCCGATGCGTCGCGCGCGCACGGTGCCGAGGTCAGCGTGCGTTGGCAGCTTCCCGACGAGTGGAGCGGATGGGCGAGCTACAGTTGGTCCGAGGCCACCGACCGGGTCGGAGCCTTCAATACCCCGCGCACATGGGACCAGAGGCACACCGTGGCGACGGGACTCGCGTGGCAACCCGGTGTGTGGCAGGTCTCCGGCAACGTGAACTGGCACAGCGGCTGGCGTCGGAACGTTCTCATCGAGACGGGAGCCGCCAACGGCGCGGCGCTCGGTATAGAGCTCGCGCCGCGCAACAGCGATACGTGGGGCAGTTACTTTTCGCTCGACCTGCGTGCGGGCTGGATCCGCGCGCTCCGAAAGGGTGCACTCCACGTTTTTGCGGAGGTCGACAACGCGACGAATCACTCGAACAGCTGTTGCGTGTCGTATGCCGTGCAGTCGACGAGCCCGGTGGCGTCGCTGTCATCGCAGACCTCCACCTGGCTGCCGCGTCTGTATCTGCTCGGCGTCACGTGGCAGTTGCCGTGACCGCATATGACGTTGGCTATTGCAGCGGGACGCTCCTAGAATCCTTACAGCTCAATAACAACGTTGAAACCTCAGGGGACCGCTCATGCCTGCTCACACGCGAAGCGGATTGATCCTGTCCGCGCTGGCTGCGTCGCTCGTTCTCGGCGCCTGCTCGAAGAAGGAAGAAGCTCCGGCGGTCGCCGCCGCGCCCAACCCCAATGCACTCGAAGGCCAGGTCGACATCATCGCCTGGGCGGGCTACCTCGAGCGCGGCGAGACCGATAAAGCCTACGACTGGGTCACCCCGTTCGAGAAAGACACCGGCTGCAAGGTGAATGTGAAAGTCGCCGGCACCTCGGACGAAATGGTGTCGCTCATGACCCAGGGCGGTTACGACCTCGTCACGGCGTCGGGCGATGCGTCGCTGCGCCTCATTCGCGGCAACACCGTGCAACCGGTCGACGTCTCGAAGGTGTCGGGTTACGCCACGATCGACAAGCGCCTGCAGGAAGCGCCGTGGCACTACGTGGATGGCAAGCACTACGGCGTGCCGTACCAGTGGGGCCCGAACGTCCTGGCCTACAACACCAAGGTCTTCAAGAAAGCGCCCACCTCCTGGTCCGTCGTGTTCGAAGAACAGAAGTTGCCGGACGGCAAGTCGAACAAGGGCCGCGTGCAGGCGTATGACGGACCCATCTACATCGCCGATGCCGCGCTCTATCTCATGACGAAGAAGCCGGATCTCGGCATCAAGGATCCGTACGAGCTCAACGAAGCGCAGTACACCGCCGTGCTGGGCGTGCTTCGCAAACAGCACCCGCTCGTCCAGCGCTACTGGCACGACGCGAACGTGCAGGTGCAGGACTTCACGAGCGAAGGCATCGTCGCTTCGAGCACCTGGCCGTTCCAGGTGAACACGCTCACTGCGGGCGAGAAGCCGCAGCCGATTGCGAGCACCGTGCCGGTGGAAGGGGCCACCGGATGGGCCGATACCACCATGATGCACGCGAGCGCGAAGCATCCGAACTGCGCGTACAAGTGGCTCGACTGGCAGCTCACGCCGAAGGTGCAGGGCGACGTCGCGGCGTGGTTCGGCTCCGTGCCTGCCGTGCCGGCTGCCTGCGAGAATCACGCGCTGCTCGGCGCCGCGGGCTGCAAGACCAACGGCATCGAGAACTTCGAGAAGATTCACTTCTGGCGCACGCCCGAGTCGAAGTGCGCGACTCAGGGCGACATGTGCGTGCCGTACAGCAGATGGGCCACGGACTACGTGGCCGTCATGGGCGGTCGCTGACGCCGGTGTTGGAAAAAAGCGCCGCGGGCGACTTTTTTCCGATGGACTGATGGCTGCGGCGGTCGAGTTCCGCGAGGTCGCGCGCACTTTCGGAACGGTGCGCGCGGTCGACCGCGTCAGCCTGAGCGTCGAGGCCGGCGAGTTCTTCGCGATGCTCGGGCCGTCGGGCTCGGGCAAGACGACGTGCCTGCGACTCATCGCCGGTTTCGACTTGCCCACGTCCGGCCAGGTGCTGCTGGAAGGGCGGGACGTTTCATCGGTTCCGCCCTACGAGCGCAACGTCAACACGGTGTTCCAGGACTACGCCCTGTTTCCGCACATGACCGTGCTGGAAAACGTTGCGTATGGCCCGCGCATGCGCAGGGTGCGCTCCACCGAGCGTTCGGCACGCGCGCGCGAAATGCTGGAGCTCGTGCAGTTGCGGGGCTTCGAAGAGCGCAAGCCGGCGCAGCTATCGGGTGGCCAGAAGCAGCGCGTTGCGCTCGCGCGTGCGCTGATCAACCAACCGAAAGTGTTGCTGCTCGATGAGCCGCTGGGCGCGCTCGATCTCAAGTTGCGCGAGGAGATGCAGATCGAGCTGCGCAATCTGCAGCGGCGGCTCGCGATCACGTTCATCTACGTGACGCACGATCAGGGCGAAGCGCTGTCGATGTCCGATCGCGTGGCCGTATTCAACAACGGACGCATCGAGCAGCTGGCGCACGCGCGTGAGTTGTACACGCGGCCGCGCACGCCTTTCGTCGCACGCTTCGTCGGTGGCGCGAACGTTGCGGACGGGCAGATCGCGCAGCGGCTCGCGGGCTCTTCGCAGGCGTTCGCGATTCGAACGGAAAACGTCGCCATCCTCGCCCCCGGCGATCCCGTCTCGACAGACCTCGTGGCAGCCGACGGCACCGTGCTCGACGTTCAGTTCCACGGCGCCACCTGCCGATGGCAGGTGAAGCTGGACGTGGGGGAGGTGTTCTCAGCGACGTGCAGCGCCAACGAGGCGGGCTGTGTCGCAGGGCTCGCGGGCGAGCGAGTGCGCCTCGCATGGTCGCGTGAGCACATGGTGATGCTCTCGTGAACGCCGCGGCCGCGACGCTCCCATCAGCGGGCGGCCCGCTTCGGGGGCTCTCGACGTTTCTCTATCGCCGGCGCACTTTCTATCTGTTCCTTCTGCTCGTGCCACCGCTGCTCTGGCTCGGCACGGCCTATCTGGGCACGCTCTTCGCGCTGCTGATGCAGAGCATCTACTCGATCAACGAGTTCACCGCGCAAGTCGTGCGCACCCCGACTCTCGCGACCTACAAGCAACTCGTGACGCAGCCCGCGAACCTCGACATCGTGATGCGCACGCTCACGATGGCAATCTGCGTCACCCTTGCTGCCGCGTTCATCGCGTTCCCCATCGCGAACTACATGGTTCGCTACGCCTCGTCGCGCACGAAAGCGGTGTTCTACGTCGCCGTGCTCGTGCCGATGTGGACGAGCTATCTCGTGAAGGTTTACGCGTGGCGGCTGATCCTTGCGAAGGAGGGCATTCTGAGCTGGCTGTTCCAGGCCGTCGGCGCTCAGGGGCTGCTCGACGCGATCCTGCAGTTGCCCGGCGTGGGCGGGCCTTCGCTCGCGTCGTTGTATCTCGGCATGTTCGTGGTGTTCGTGTACATGTGGCTGCCGTACATGATCCTGCCTATCGCGGCGGCGCTCGAACGCGTGCCCGCGTCGCTGCTGCACGCATCGGCGGATCTCGGGGCACATCCGGGGCAGACGTTTCGCAGCGTCATCCTGCCGCTCGTGATGCCCGGCCTCGCGGCGGGCTCGGTGTTCACGTTTTCGCTCACCCTCGGGGATTACATCATCCCGAGCATCGTCGGTGCGCCGGGCTACTTCATCGGCATGATGGTGTATCAGCAGCAGGGCACGGCCGGAAACATCCCGCTCGCCGCCGCCTTCTCGGTCGTCCCGATCGCGCTCATCGCGATCTACCTGACGCTGGTCAAACGGCTGGGGGCGTTCGATGCGATGTGAGGCGCAGCCATGAGACGGGTGCCGCTTGCATCGCGGCTCACGGCCTATGCGGGGCTCGCGTTCCTGCACTTCCCGGTGGTGATCATCGTTCTGTACGCGTTCACCACTGAGGATCGGACTTATCAGTTTCCGCCTCCGGGCCTCACGCTCAAGTGGTTCCACCTTGCGTTCGAGAGAAGCGACATGTGGGCCGCGATGCGGCTATCGCTCGGCGTAGCAAGCGTGGCGACGCTTGCGGCTCTGATCCTCGGCACACTCGCGGCGCTCGCACTGGCGCGGAGCCGGTTCCCCGGCAAGGACGCGCTGACGTTGCTGTTCGTGCTGCCGATCGCGCTGCCTGGAATCATCACAGGCATCGCATTGCTGTCCGCCATCAAGCTCGCGGGGCTCGATCCGGGCTTCCTGACGATCGTTGCGGGTCACGCCACGTTCTGTGTCGTCATCGTCCACAACAACGTGATCGCGCGCATACGGCGCATTCCCGTCAGCTGGATCGAGGCCTCGATGGATCTCGGCGCCGATGGCTGGCAGACGTTTCGGGCGGTGCTGCTGCCGCAGGTGGGCACGGCGCTGCTGGCGGGCGGTATGCTCGCCTTTGCGCTGTCGTTCGACGAGATCATCGTGACCATCTTTACGTCGGGGCACGAGCGGACGCTGCCGATCTGGTTCTTCAATGAGCTGTTCCGCCCGCGCGACCGGCCCATCACGAACGTCGTCGCCGTGTTCGTCGTGGCGGTGACGCTCGTGCCGATCGTGCTCGCGTACTACCTGACACGTCCTGCCGAGGAGCGCACATGAACACGAAGCTGCTGATCAACGGGAAGCTCGTCGCCGGCGCGGGCTCGAAGGAAGACGTGCTCGACCCCGCGACGGGCGCGAAGATCGCCACGGTTGCGGAGGCGTCCGAGGGCCAGGTCGACAACGCCGTCAAGGCCGCACAGAAGGCTTTCCCCGCGTGGTCCGCCACGGTGCCCAAAGATCGCGCCGCGCTGCTGCTGAAAGTGGCGGATCGCATCGAAGCCGACGCGGCGGCCTTCGCGGAGATCGAATCGCAGAACTGCGGCAAGCCGTACAACGCGGTGCTGAACGACGAAATCCCCGCGATCGCGGATGTGTTCCGTTTCTTTGCCGGCGCGGCGCGCACGCTGCACGGCTCGGCCGCGGGCGAATATCTCCCCGGCTTCACGAGCATGATCCGTCGCGACCCGGTCGGTGTCGTCGCGTCGATCGCGCCGTGGAATTACCCGTTGATGATGGCGGCGTGGAAACTGTCCCCGGCGCTCGCGGGCGGCAACACCGTGGTCATCAAGCCCTCCGAGCAGACTCCGCTGTCGACGCTGAAGCTGGCGACGATCCTTGCGGAGCTGTTGCCCGCGGGTGTCGTGAATGTGGTCTGCGGTCGCGGCAACACGGTGGGCGCACCGCTCATCTCGCATCCGGGTGTGGCGATGATCTCGCTCACCGGTGACGTCTCCACCGGCGAGAGAGTGCTGCAGGCCGCTGCAAAGGGAACGAAGCGCACTCACCTCGAGCTGGGTGGCAAAGCGCCCGTCATCGTCTTCGACGACGCGGATCTGCAAGCCGTGGTCGGCGGCGTGCGCACGTTCGGGTTCTACAACGCC